>Ga0065711_1032161_pt1 | contig 27882 bp, 18 predicted proteins | sample Hoacrofraction12_FD_59098 | JGI IMG/M metagenome (GOLD analysis project Ga0065711, IMG submission 59098) | Hoatzin crop microbial communities from Cojedes, Venezuela - Epithelial fraction 12 v2 (version 2) | ecosystem: Host-associated > Birds > Digestive system > Esophagus > Crop | place...
GTGGGCAGCAGGTCGAGGGAGGTTCTCCTGCCCCTCTGCTCTGCCCTGGTGAGGCCCCATCTGGAGTACTCTGTCCAGTTCTGGGCTCCCCAGTTCAAGAAAGATGAGGAGCTACTGGACAGAGTCCAACACAGGGCTACGAGGATGAGGAGGGGACTGGAGCATCTCTCCTGCGAGGAGAGGCTGAGGGAGCTGGGCTTGTTCAGCCTGAAGAAGAGAAGGCTGTGAGGGGACCTAATATATGCTTATAAATATCTGCAGGGTGGGTGTCAGGAGGACGGGGCCAGACTCTTTTCAGTGGTGCCCAGCAACAGGACAAGGGGCAATGGGCACAAATGGAAGCCGAGGAAGTTCCAGCTGAACACGAGGAAGAACTTCTTCCCTCTGAGGGTGATGGAGCCCTGGCCCAGGCTGCCCAGGGAGGCTGTGGAGTCTCCTTCTCTGGAGATATTCGAGCCCCGCCTGGACATGGTGCTGTGCAGCCTGCTCTGGGTGACCCTGCTTCGGCAGGGGGTTGGGCTGGGTGACCCACAGAGGTCCCTTCCAACCCCTACCCTTCTGTGATTCCTCCTCCTTGTTTTGGGTGAGCTGGGACACACAGGGATGTCTTCTCCACTAACATCCAGACGTCAGCTGCTCCTTAACACCTCACAAAACATGGCGCTCCCGGCTCTTCCCAGCCCTGCTGCACCCCACCAGCGCATTGAGAGCGCCTGGAAATCAGCTCTCCCGCTCTGCACAGAGCAGGGGAGGGGGTTTGGACGCAGCCATACCTTCCCCCCAGCCCCGGTGTCTGCTGCCCTGGAACTCGCAGCCCCCCGCCCGCTGCTCACCTCACCAGGGCCATGCCGGGGGCCGTGCCGTCGCGGTCCGATGGGCTTTGGCCCCTTTCGCCCTGGCTCGGGTGCCTGTCTGGCGCCAGCTCGAGCGTGATGCTCAGACCACTTTGAGGGGTCGGCGCCGCTTTGCTTCCCCTCGACACCTCTCGCCCCAGTAACTCGCGCTGCTCTCCGCAGATCAATGCCAGCTTCAGGGTGTTTTTCAGCCGCCACGGGACTGGGGAAGTGTCAACAGCTCTTAATAGTTATTGTGTTAATAACAATTAAAAACATATGCAAAATAAATACCTCTGTAAAATAACTCTGAATATTTTATGGGTAGCCGAGCCCTGGCACTGGGCTGGGGGATGAAGGCTCGCTTGGCAGCACCCCCCGCACATGCCTGTGACTGGGGACACTGGTGATGGGACAGGACAGGGGCAGCTTGGCTGGTGGCTTCAGACCAGCTCCTGCTCAGCTCTTGGAGAGCGAGAGGAGTGAGTTTTCCCTCTTAAACACCCAAATGGTTTTTATGGGGGTTTTGACAAGTCAGATTAAGCACCATAATCAGGACAAACTTGTTATTTAAATAAGGCCCCTGAGGAAGAATCCGGGCTGCTGAGCGTTTTTCCTTACCCAACCCCACACGTCCCACGGGCGGAGGCACAGCTGGTGGGATGGGGTCACACCTGCAGCACATGTTGCTCGTCCTCCGGCGGTCACAGTCCTTGCTGCGGGTGTCCAGAGGACGGGATGCACGGGATGGTCCAGCGCCTTCGCAGCTCGGTCCATCGGCACCCAGCACTATGCTCGTGGCTCCCCATAGCCCCACGGCGTGGGTCAGCCCCCTGGGGGACGCTCACAATGCTGAGGGAGTTACGACGAGGTAACCTTGAAACGAACATATTTAATTTCTGATTCAGAAGCCCCTGGGGCTACTGTCCCAGCACGGAGCAGGGCGACGGGCAGGCAGGCAGGCTGGAAGGGTACATCGGCGCTCGCTGCTTTGGGATTCGTCTCGAGCTCTGCTGGCTTGGTTTCAGCTGTCACATGCTATTACTCACGCCTCCTAAGGATGGCCTTTACATTTTGGTTTTTTTTTTTTCCTGAAAGTCTCCAAATTATTTTCCTCGGCTGCCTGAAAGGATTTTAAGAGATGAAGTGACAGCGTGCTCCCCAGCCCTCGGAGGGGTGGAGGGATTTTGGGGAGGATGATGGGGTTAGAGATGCTCACAGAGCTCTTACCCCTCTGCTACTCGTGCAAGGCTCCAGGTGAAAGTCAGTCCTGTTGCTCCCCACCACCACGTTTTGGGAGTCAAATGAGAGCATCGAGGTTAATTGCATCTCCTCGATCAGACCAGGGAGATGGCAACACCTTTAGAAGGCGGCAAAACAGAGAGGAAAAAGTTTAACCTGCCTCTCTCTGCCTTTGCCGCTGCGTGGATCAGAGGCTACCACGGGTGTGTGGAGCCCTCCTTCACCTAAAAGGTTCCTGAAGCAGGGAGCCCTGCGAGATGCTGTGGTCCTGGAAGAGCTGGAACCACCTTCTCCCCTTGCACCGCAGACTGGCCAAGGAAGGTCCACGCTTAGTTTTCTTTCTCACCATTCATTTCCAATAGATATAAACCCCCTCACTTTTTCCCCACTGCTTGATGTTAAGAGTACGAATTCTTGTCCTGCCTCTGCTGAGTAACTATGGCCAGCCATCAGCCAAGGCCAGATTTAAGGTGTGAAAGTTAAGCTGGAAAGGCTTCAAACAGTTTTTTGGCAAGACCTACTCAACTCCAATGGCTGGTTAACACATGGAGTAGAGGAAGAAGCCTTGTTTTAACCCAACCAACCATTTCAACTCATTTATGAAGTTAGAATACCAAAATACCGACTTGTAGTTGAACAGAGATAAGGATGAGCAGACCCTCACTTCAAGAACCCATTTGCAGCTCACTCTGAAAGCAGAACTAAAGCAAACTGTACAGTGATGATCACCAGAAGGCTGCGGGGACCAGAGTGACAGGTGCCTCTCAGAAGGTAGAATGTGTGGTCTCTGGTCCTTGTGCCACAGATGCTATTGTAATTCATGGCTTCCTGTGGCCTCCAGCACACCTCCCCACTAGCCAAACCCCTTAGCTCCTCAACATTTAAAACAGGTGACAGTCCCCAAGCTCCTACTGATCCTCTGCAGTAACCCTGCACCCATGACCAAGCGCAGGACATGGTCTCTGCACTGCTGAGGAAGGCAAACCCCTCTTGGAGAGCGGGCGAGGAGGGTCTTGTGAGGTTGGCCTCAAGAAAACGAGTCTTTGTAGGCAGCGGCCATAATTTCCCCAACTACCTCCGTCGGACATCAAGGTTAGCACTGCTGCCTGCACACGTGGATGCTGCCGACACACAAGATGATTTCCTCAAGCCGACCGCCGCAGTGAACGCTCTGCTTCACCTCTGGGCTGCTGCAGGGCCTTGCCAGCTATTTCTTGCTTCCAAAAAGCAGCGAGAAAGGAAAGAGGACTTTTGAGCAAGAAAGGAGTTAGATTTGCCTTTCTAATTATCCACCGCTGTCATTATGACCTTCCGTAGTTAAACAACATTACCCTAAACAAACATGGCTCCAGCGCTCGGGTCGAACGCTGGCATTAGCAGCCGTCCGCGCTCACTGCTGAAGAGCCCCGACATATTGATATTCATTTAAATTTCCCCTTGACCATCATCTTTGATTCCCTCCAGCGCTCAACTTCTTTTTAGCACTGAGGTGTATTCCTCCTACTCTTCTATTAAACGCTTTAAAATTAATTAAAGAGGGTGGCAGGCCAGGCAGGGTTTTAAATTCCCTTTCTCAAAGAAAAATCTGACTCACCCAACACCTCTCGCAGGGATGCGAGCGCTGGAGGCAAAACCGTTCTGGGGCAGCTTCCAGTCAAGGGCTTTGTAACCCTGCTCTTTCAAAAGAAGAGTATGAGAAGAAAGGCTCCCAGTGCCCACCATCTGGAATTAATCTTCGCAAGGAGAGCGGTTCAGCGCTGGAACAGGTTTCCCAGAGGGATGTACAAATCTCCGGTCCTTGCTCGGTTGAGTTGTGAAGATCTCCAAGCCCTGGAGCAACCTCACCCAACTTTGAGGCAAGCCCTGCTCCGGACAGGGGGCTGGGCCAGAGACCTGCAGCCATCTCTCCCAAACTCAGTCACTCCCCGACTCTAAAAAGGCTGAAAACCCAACAGGGACCATTCGTTGAGGAGGAAACTAATAAAAAAATATATTGACCAAAGGCTGTTAAAAAAAAAAAGGATTACAGTAAGTAATTAGATGTGACTTCATACGTCAACTGCAAAGAGTTACCTGAAGCAAAGAAAATTAAGGGGATTAACACAACGAACATACCACTTGTGACACAAAGACAAAAAACACCACCAACTTGTGTTTATGAGCTGCTGTGTTTCTAATTTGGGCCAGACACCAAATTTGCATTTTATCTTGATTGAAACACAACAAAAACAAAAAAACAACGGTGACCGATGTTAAACTGTTTTCCCTGTTTAATTCAAGGAGTAACCTTACAGCATTCAAAATAGCTGGGTTTTTTTTCCCTTCTGTTTTTAAGATCTCAGCTTCATCAGGGCGAGTTCAATTTAAAACACCAAGGACCTTCAAGTGGGGGGAGAGAAGGAATGAGGTCGCTCGCCAGGCAGCGGCTGCACGGCACGGAGCAGGGGTGCAGCAGCAGCGGCAGCTCGCAAAATAAATTACCAGGCATTGGTAAACAAGCCAGAGGCTGTGGGAACTCATGCCTGAAACCAGGGGAAGCAGCAAGAGCGATAGCCATCGCTCCTCGTGCCGGCCCTGCCTTTGGAGGTGGCTGGCTGAGAAGGATGCTCTGCAAAGCCCAGCGCAGTCACCCAGCACAAGGTTCTCTCAAAATGCAGCAAAATGGAAATGAAGCAAATGCTCAGCAGGACGCGTCAGACAGCTGCCATCAGACAGGAGGAACTAATTTAGTTCCCTTCTGCCACAGTGACTCAGGTGACGGAGACCCGCAGATAGCACCTCGGAGGAGGACACGGCTAGCATGCTCTCTTCCCTCTCCCCTCCTCTCATTGCTCTCCCCCTATCAGAAACCATGCAAAAAAACCAGCATAGGGCACCTCGTGGCCACCTACACCCCTCTCGGAGCTGAGCACCCCATTTCTCCCCACCAGACAAGACTCTCCAGAAGTCAGCAGCAATTTCAGTGTGTCCCACAGCCTTCTAGATGAGAGCCACAGCTGTTGGTTGAAGGAGCATGTAAGTCCCTGTGGCCTTCATCCCTGCTCCTTTGTTCATACCCTGAGAGCATCCTTGGTTTTCTTCTCTGTCCTGTGACCAAAGGATGTCGAAAGACCTCACAGCCCTTCCGGGAAGACCAGAAACAGGCTTTTAACAGCTGGAAGACATGGGACACCCTTCACATGCCACCATCAGCTACAGCTCCCTGAAGAGCAGCCCAAGACTGCAGCAGGGCCTTGCTTTGCTGACACAGAGACCGAAGTCCCCGCCACAATCTCAGCCTTGGAGGCATGAGGAAGATGTACGCTGCAATGAATGAAGGCAGAGAGATTCCATCTACAAACCGAAACACTCCCTACAGGTATCACTCTCTACACGGCACCTTACCCACAGCTAGGAGAAGATGCCATGCCCACCAATTCCACTTCCAAGCTTAACGAGTTCTGGCAGCAATCTCGACAGCTCTGCATGACTGCTACTCGTGACAGCCACCTGCACCTTCTCACCCCTCCCGCTATCCTGCCAACAAAGCAACAACGACTCTTCGCATCATGGTTTATTCCCCCTCCGTATGTACAATTAAGTGTATGCATGACCATTAAAAATAAGGCTACTTATATCATGGCTCCAAAGCACATCACAAACCACCTCCACCCCCTCTCTTCTTACAACATCCAAGACACTTGGCTTCCATGGCACGCAGAGAGGGGCACACACCACCAGACCACACGGGCAATGACGTGGTACAGGGCTTTGGTAACCGGATCTAGAAGCTTCCTCCTCTAGTAGAGATAGTCAAACGCAGCCAGGTTGGCGGGGGAGAGATGGTTATCCCACAACGTCTTGGTGAGGTCATCCAGGTCCCTGATGGTCACCTCCTCCCACACTCTGCTGGTGGCAGGCAGCAGAGAGGCCCAGGCTCCTGCAGATGGAAGGACAGCTTGCTCCTCTCCTTTGGAGCTGCCCCCTTGGGTTGAGGTAGGGGCATGAGGAGAGGAGGAAGGGGAAGCTGCCCTTCTCTTCTCAATGACCAGAGGACTTCAGTCTCCAGAGGTGTTAACCTGGGTGACATTTCTCAACATTTAATGCATCTAAAAAAAAAAAAAAACCATAAATCAAAGGAACAACTGAACCATATCATCATGGGATCTCAAAGCAGATTTCTTGCATGTCGAGGTAAGGCTTAGAGACTTTCTTTTTCCAGTGGGGATAAAGGACCAGTCCAGCTGAAAGTAACCGGAGGTGTGCAACTGAGGACAGCCCTGTGTGGTCGTGTAAGCTCCCTTCCCAAGTAAATCTGTTCCCGTATGCAAAAAGAGAGAATCTTCCAGCTTCAGCTTGTGGCTCAATAAATTTTATTATTCCTTTTTGTTTTTATTTAAAAGAATTTGTTTTCCTATCATAAAAATTAGACAACCATACCACCACCACCAGCAGCAGCAAAGTCTGTGGAGTTAATGTTGATGGCAGACAGTTCACTGGTGTTTCCAGTGTCTCAAAATGTCCTAGCAAGTCCATAAATGGAAAAAACCCAAACATGATGGTTTTGGGGAGGAACATCAAGGTGGTTTCAGCTTCTTGTCCCGCTGAGGATCCCAGATGAATACTGTAGCACATCAGCAGGACCAAGTACCTCATGCCTTGAGAGAAAACCCTTCATACCAGCTCCAGTACCTGATTAGTAGGGAAGACAAGACATTTAGAATAGGAATTTATGACATTCATTACCTCCTACACCAGCACTAGGACAGGACAGACCCTTCCATCTCCACCCCTTACCCTTTATTCACCAGCATGCATTAATATCATGCAAATGGAATAAGCACTTGGCAAGGATCCCGATCCGACGTCTGATTGCACCAAGATAAATTATGGCATGATGCAAAACCATCCACAGCTGCCTCATTTCCACTCATCCCAATCAACTAGTTCTTAGAAATCTTGTAATGGAGATCAGAGATTGTCCTCTCAGCCCTCTGTGCTCCCACTTCCCCCTACCCACTCTCAGATGGTGCAGCAGCCTCTGAAGGCATGGTCTAGAGATGGCAGAAGAAAAGTAACTCCAAGGGCTGTCACCTGCCAAGCGTTTTGCACAGCCTGTATCAGCCCAGGGTAGATTTACTGGGGAAAGCTCTAGAGCCTTAGCCCGTGGGTGCTGCTGGCACGGCATCTGGCCCCAGACTGGAGCGGGTTTGTGCCAACCCAGTCCCTTCCCAGACCATCCCACCGCTCCCGTGCATCCTGCCAAAGGCAAATGGCAATAGCAGGGTTCTGACAGCCCTGGCTGTTAGCACTTTCCTCTGTCTACCTTCTCTCATTAACAAGCAAAGTGCATGAGCAAAACCTCTCCCCTCTAATCACTCTCCTGTTGCTGCTGGACGCATTTCATGGTATCAAAAGCATCTGAGCATTTTGCCCATGTTACTAAGAAGGTAGTGACCAAAGCAACCAGCAACCAATTCCACAGCCTGCTAAATAAAACACCTACAGATGAGAGGTCACAGCACCACACACAGCAAGAGCAGGAATAACCAGGCCACTCATGGCCTGAAAAGGAGGAAAACAAAAAAATCCTGACAAACATAAACCATTTGGGTTTCTCCTCATTCCTGCCTTTTTTTTGTGATTTTTCCAGGACCATTCAGACCAGCAACTCTGGTCTGGCTCCAGAGAGCATCCTCACAGGGATGCGAGGAGAAATCAGGATGAGGACCTCAGCTTCGTGAGAGTAACAACCCAGGGTGTAACTTTGCAAACAGCAAGTAAACCCCTTTATCAGCAGTTATAGAAAGCTGTCAGGGCTACAAGCTTGCGGCCTTAACCAGTAAGCCTCAAAAGCACGGTGGAGGTTAACACTGCTCTGTGCAGTGTGGGATGGCACCGGACCTGGGGTTCTCTGGAGGATCAGCACCAGCTTTGTACCAGTTTGAGTACTGGTTTTGCTTGGCTGAGACACCCGTCAGGAAGGACAAAGTCTTTTTCACATTACTTGACATTTCATGGATAGAAATACACTGAACAGACACTCTGGGAGGCTTCTAATTCAAGTGCCGAAAACCTGGCACAACGCTGGCTTCTCGGGGCACGGGGAAGGCTGTTGCTTTGACAAACCCTGCGCTGGCAGCTGCTGCCCGATACAGCCTGCCTGGGCACCGGGAGCAAGCACAGCGACGGAGCATCCCCGCTCGTTTCAAACACCGCTCCAGCCAGCCACGCCTCGGGAGCTCAGCTTTCCACTCTGCTGCACCTCGCGTCAGCTGGAGGATGGGCTCCGGTTAACGCCAGCGAGCGAACAAGAGCCAGCGTGAGCCTGGGGAGACAGCTGTGCCAGACACCCCACGCTACCGGGACCCCGAGCCGTGGCGGGGCCACAGCGGGTGCTGGATGGCCACCCCCGGCAGCCCTTCCACACCTTGCTGTGACTGGGCTTCACTGCTGCCACGCTGTCCGCTCCCTCCACCGCGCGCCAGAGGCGAGTACGTCATTTAAATTACAAACTTCTGCAGTTGGGATGACCTCCTCTAATGGCTTCTCCTGGCTGTATGGTTTCTCTGACCTTGCTCTTCGCTAACAACAGATTCAAGTGTTTAAAGAGGAGATGCGTGAAATAACTTACCTTAATTGTACCCTGACTATTAGCAGCAATCAGCACGTTGGACTCCTGGAAAAAAGGAAGAGGCACTATCACAATCTGCCATTGCCTTTTTTTCCTCCTTTTTTTGGAAGAAGCAGCAGAGAAGCATGTTTTTATCTTAAACATTAGAAGTATATCAAATTTCAAAGGGACTTCACTCTTCTCATTGCCAAGATCCTTTCAAGGCTAAAAGTCTTTATAAAAGTTATACTACCTTGAAGAATTAGAAAGCAATAATCCTTAGTGCTTGTACAGAGCTTTAAATCTCCAAAGCAATTTACAAACATGAATTAATCCTCACAGTCTCCCTGTGAAGTGGGCAAATAATAATCATCATTTTCATCTTTTGGCAGCATATGGACAAAGGTCTCCAGCGCCCTAACTAAACCGACTAATCACCATGACAAAAACTCGCCGGCTCCGAGGCCACGCAACCTCTCCCGCAGCCCAGAGGTTTCAGACAAGTAAAACAAAGAGGAGCGGAGCTTAGAGAGCAACAGCAGATACACCCGGCTTGGGAGGGAAGATAAACAGAGAGGGCTCCAGCCGCGCTTTATTCGGAAAGGCAGCATCCATTCACCTCCTGCCAATTGACAGGAGTTGCCTTTGGAGATATTCTGGCTGTCTGCAAATTAATGGTCTGCTGCACCAGTCAGACAACCCCCAGGCAAAACCAGGGGGAGACAGCCCCTGCCCTTCCGACTGCTTTCCTGAGACCAGCGAGTACAGACGCACCCTCTCGACCCACAGCCGTTCAGACAAGGGGAAACCCCAAGGAACGATACGGTGCCCATCAGCCCAAAGCATGGAAGGGCTGGGGCGCCAGCAACAGCCCTGGTGACACTGAGGTCGAACCGCTGCTCCCAGACGCGTGTCCCGCATCTGTCCTCGCACCTGTGGTCACGTACGCTGCCAACCGCTCACCGCAAACTCTTTTCTCTCAAGACAGCTGATATATTTTCTCTGACACATTTTTCAACTTCTCTCACTGCTGCTATCCATCCCCAGACAAACTTGCCGTAATTATCCCATCGCTTAATGCATGCATTTTTAATAAACTCGGTAACAGAACATGCCCTGCTCCAAACGGAGCAGAAAGCAGCCCTGACCCAGCCCCAACAGGGTTGCACGCTGCCTCACCATGAGCTTCAGGACTTTGCACAGCCACGAGCTTTGAAGCAAAAGGAGAAAAATCCTTTTCAACACAAAACCCCACTTCTCAGGTAAGAGCAGCCTTGTGGTGGACCACTGGGCTAATTGGTATAGACAGCTTTGTTCACCCCCGGTACAATCATTAGGGGATTAGTTAAGACTCCTGATATTATCTCACCAACAATCCTCCAAGTCAAAGCTCCTGAAAAGAAAGCATATCCTCAAAGGAGGCATATACTCCAATTTCCATTAATTTGGTGGCTAAAAGAGCCTAATCCTGTGAACCGCTCAGCTTCTGGTTAACAGCGTTAGAACCGAAACCCACCTGGGAGAACGCAGATCTAAATGCGATCTGGGGACTCACACAGGGACTGGGATGTCAGACAGGATTCTGGGGGCCAGGGAGAGACACTGGCAGCTACCCAGTGCGCACTACGAGAGACCTGAACTCCTCGGTGCAGATGATCCAAGGTTTGAGCGATTCCTGTTTGCCCTGGGAGTGACTGGTAATTCATCCCGCTGCTGCAGTCTGCTGGGGTACCACTGCAAATGAACTCTGGTTCAATGAACAGTTTTACCTGCTAAATAAAATAAAAACGCCAGAGGGTAATACACTCTCACTCCCTTGTTCTTCAGAAGCCACCGTTTGGTTTTTTTTTTCCAGCAGGGTCTGAGCTAATCACTGCTCCGCTGCTTTCATCCACAACCACAAGACGCAAACGGGAGCACACAGTGGCAAAATTAGCACCAAATCTGTCATCGAGCAAACAGTGACTGGCTTGTTACGGCACTCCAGCACCGCTTCCCCGGGAACACAGCTAAGTAACCGGGTTTTAACCCTCTAAAGAAACAATTCTCTTCCTTTCGTGTTGCCTGTAAAACACCCAATATATTCAGCGTGTTAAACACCTGAGCAAGACGTGAAGTTGCTTAGATCTGTAGGTTTGTAACTCGCAACAGCCACGAGCCTGCTGAAGCAATCCTTTAGCCAGGACATGTCCGATGGAGTTACCACATCCTCAGCCAACAACCACCACCACCACATAACTGGCCGAACACCTATTTCCCCCTACCACACAACTATGAGCATCTGTGTCTCTCCGGCACAAAAACCAGCATATTACCCCCCACTGTGGTTGCACGCCCTACTTTACCCTTACCACTTGGTGTTTCTATGCAGGGCAAGAAGAGGCAGGGCTATGTTGGAGATCCACCTTGACTGAACAGTCCTGCTCTGAAGAAATCCATTTTTGAAATGGCTCCTCTGCGCACGCACCTCCTGCTATGGGTGGTTAGCACCTGCAGCCCATCTTAACAGGAGAGGCAGAAGGTGCCAGCTGCCTTTGCTAAAACAAGATTGAAGGGGAAAAAAAAAGAAGATACAACAAAATTCAAGAGACAAGGGTTTACTGCCCGGCAAGCAACAGCATTTTGTTCCATGCGGCTGCTAATCTCCAGCATTACTGCAACCTCTCCTCCGCCCATCAAGGCAGATAAGGAGCCATGGGTGGGGACGCGGCGCAGCGCACTTGGGTCCCCCACAATGAGATAACCCGGCATCTCAGCAAGTCCGAGGCAGCCATAAAATTGACGGGAGACAGCTTAAGAGTTTTGGTCCTGTTAGGTCAACAGAAGAGGCAGGCTCTGGGGATGTCAAAGGCATGCATCTTCTGGCTTCTTGGCATCTCACATGAACAGAGAAAGATTAATCGACAAATGCAGGCGCATCTCAGGACTCCTGTGAAGATTAATCTAGGGTGCAGGTCCAGTACTGCTCTAAGACGCTCCAGGGCTGAAATCCTATGCTAAGACTTATGAACAGCCTTCCACACACACCAGCTTCTCCTTGACTGCAGTGACAGTATTATGGGGTGTCTGAAGGACAGTTCCTTGACATTGGGAAGGACTTGACTCCATCACAAATCTTCGTTATTGCCCACAGACTGGATGTATATCCACATGGAGGTAGGCATTATGCAAAATGATGTTGTAAATCAGTCCTGAGAGCAAAGACAGACCAGACAGAAGCACCTCTCTCCTGAAATTGACACATCCCCGTTCTCCCAGACCTGCCACTGGATGAACATGACTGGTCTACCCACAGGAACTTCGGAGCATTCGCCCTTGGGATTTTCATGGACTGGACCGAAAGAAGAACTTTCTGCAGCACGTTTTTGACGGGAAAGAAAAACAAAATCAAATTTGGAACCTGCTCTCATCCTGAGTAGATGAGATGCCTGCTACATGCATCATTCGAAGGAATTATTCAGCTGGTGACAGCTGGGTTTTGAAGCACACCGATTTCCTTCCCTCCTAGATGAGCCCTGTATTTGGATGGCCCTGGGGAAGCAATTTGTACAGGGAAGGAAGGGAGAAGGGAAGTCTGGCTGACTGCTGGCATTCATGCAAGAGCGGTCGGCATTAAGAGAATCAGAAATGCTCTGGATGTTTCGCAAAGCTTGAGGAAACTCAGCTGAACAACTGAAAACCTGTCAGAGCTGCTTCACTGCAATAGCAAGCAAGAGACAGCTGAGGTTGTAGCTCTTACACTCTTTCTTTACATCTTTGTCCAGCAAAACATTGCCAGGAGGCCCTAAATGACAGTCACCCCAGATGGACAGCTGTTAAAACCACACACACATCTCCTTGGAGGGACACACACTGATACTCAAGTGGACTCAACTCTACAGAGCAAGCGAAAGCTCCAGACAGACCCTCTACTTCAGTGGAACCCATCCTCCTGGTAGCTGCAAGGCTCCTCTCACACAATCACAGAAAGGCAGGGTTGGCAGGGACCTCTGTGGGTCATCTTGTCCAACCCCCTGCTGAAGCAGGGTCACCCAGAGCAGGCTGCACAGGATCGTGTCAAGGCGGGTCTGGAATATCTCCAGAGAAGGAGACTCCACAGCCTCCTTAGGCAGCCTGTGCCAGGGCTCCGTCACCCTCAGAGGGAAGAAGTTCTTCCTCGTGTTCAGCTGGAACTTCCTCTGCTTCAGTTTATGCCCATTGCCCCTTGTCCTGTCGCCCCTCTTCACTAACAAAGAGCCACCAGGGATGCCCACCTGCAGCCACAACGCTCCAGGAGCTGAGCACCCCTCTTGCCATCAGGCCTGTGCAAAATCACAGCCAAGTGTTTTATCGCCTTCCTTTCCTGGCACAGAGAGCCAGTCCCAAAGGGGCTCAAAACAGGTCAGATGAGCACAAACCACTCGCTTCCACACCCCCTACCCCTTTAACCCAGTCCTTTACGAGACCATTCCTCCTCCGTTATCCCACATACATCAATCCTTAAAGTCAAATTCAGAAGTTTCCACTGTCCGGTGCAAGTTTCCCTGAAGGAAAAGCCAAAGCATGGTCTACACAAGAGGATGAGCCCGGACGCCAGCTCTGAAACATCTCAGTCCCCCTGTTGGGAGTGAAACTGAATCAGAATGTTTGTGTGTGAACATAACCCAGACTTCTATAGCTTGTAAATGTGGTAGTTTTGCAAAAGCTAGTCTTACCAGGAACAGAGTCTGAGCACGAAGGCTGGGAACTGCAGCGGGTAGCTAACAACCATGGCTTGGATCATGTAAGCCAACTAAAAGATACAGCAGAACTCCTCCATGCCGTCAGCCCAACAAAACTAACCACTAAACAAACTTATCTGACTGTGTTTCCCGCAATGCCCATGCTGAGTAAGGAAGAAAGTTTGGCGAAAGTCCATGTGGCATTATTTCTCCTTGTTTTCTACTTCTACACTCCCCCCCACCCTATACAGACATCAGCAGTAACGCAATCGGCTGAAGAATTTGTTCCTTTGGATTATGAAGATGCCAAAGGCAAAGCAAGATGTGGCTCCAAGTTATACGTGCACATGTTCACGTGACGGACTGAAAATCTTCTTAGGGACTTTCACCATATTATAAATAACTGCCGGTCACGAAGTCCATGCGCCTCTGGCATCCCCCCTTTTCGGCACAAGTAAAGCTTAAACTTCCAGCACGGTCGTCACCGAGGGAAGGGTGAATTTTCTGCATTTTCAGCTAGGTTCATTCTATGGATTCACAGTTAGGATTCTTAAGCATCTTATTTTAAATTACCAACTTCTCGCCTTCCCACCCCAGCAGACGTTTTTGCTAACGAATGGCTGGTTCGTCAGCAATTCTTTCAGGCAGATGGACTCGCTGCCAGCGAACCCCGAACACTTACTCCAAGGACCTGGAGCCTAATTAAGCAAAGCTGTTGATACAATGGGAAAATACACCGGGTGAGAAAGCTTGCACTCCAACAGCCATTGTCTTACATTATTTATAGGCAGAATAAAATTATATAGTTGAACTAAATCTAGTGCTGTTTGTACAGAAACACCTTTAAGTAAAGCTACTCAGTCCTTACCGAAGACGACAACTATTAGTCTGGTGCTGGCTTCTAGGACTGAGCTGCAGACCATCCGCAAGACATCTTTCACGGAAACTTTCTTCCCCACCGACGTCGCACATGAAGTCTTTTCATACATCAAAATGTGTGAAAGTGCTTCCCCAACAGACCACCACTGCTTGACTGCCCTTCATCTTCTAATTAGCAGATTCTAATGGCTTTTCATTCTAATTCCTCTGAGAGCTGGTTATTTTCTTGTTGTATTACTCAAGTCAGCTTCTGTTTTTGCAAGAAAATTACAAATTCTAACCTAGGAAATATGATGAACCTCCAGCGTACAAAAATCAAGAGGTTTTTAAGAGCTAAACAGCTAGATTAGATCTCTTCCCAGCAGGACAGTGTGCTGCACACAGAATTTTATTTTCTTTTTTCCACTGTTGCAAATTAATCGTTGTCAATGAAGGGGTGCACGGTGGGGTGGTTAAAGCGGTGCACAACCCTCTATCTCCCTCTGTGCCAGAATTTACTTTATATGCTATCACACTCACCTAACACTAATACCTTTCGAACAATTTTAAGGGAATATTATTTCTACTGTGAACATCAGGCCCAAGCAGAAATTAGTAACTTCTTTAAACTGAGCATTTCTTTAAAGCACGAGGTCTTGCACACAAAAGATGTCGCACCAAGCCATTTCAGGAGCAGCAACACCCAGCTCCTTAGGTTTTAAACCTGGAACAGAACACGCATGTCTAAACCGCGTCTTTTAATCCTTTGAAACTGTATTTTTATCTCATTCTGAAGGTAAATCCTTTGTACATGGATAAAGCCTCCTTCAGCTTATCTGTGCCCCCCCAAAAAGCAACAACTCAATATATCTGAAAAAGGTCTTCTCTGTTCTTTCTCCTAGATCCAGCTGCAAATACACAATCTTCTGGGTGTTTAAGTTGATAAAAGCTACTCAATTACACCCGCCCAGCACAATAAAGTTATTTTCTTAACACGTTAACCCACAGATTTACAGATGACAGCACCCCTTTGGCTCGCTTTCTATGGAAAGACTTGCCTGCAACCATATGCACAAGCGTACAGTTTCTTCTCACGTAGGAATTCACGGACGCACTATAAAGGGGAAAAAAGCTTTCAAACAAATTAGTGTTTTCATCATCATACATCACACAGTTTGCAGCTTCTGCACAAGATGAAGCGCGTCTCGCTAGGAAACGTGTTCAAGTAGAAATTCTGCATCTCCTTGAATCCCTCCCCTCGTTTTTCTGCAATTCCAGACTTTAATCTCTGTACCAGGGATGCTTTTATCAAGTTTTCTGGCACTTCCACATCTGGCACTTTCTAACCGCGACTCTCAATACATGAATATATCCCTCTTCCCTGCTCCCTGAAGAAGCAGCCTTCTCATTTTATGGATTTTACACTTTATGCATTTTTCTACTCCTATTCAGACCAAACTAGACACAAGAAGATGGTGTATAAGTAGAAGCTTCTTCGCTATCATAGACACCCAGATCTCTGTATTCACAGCACATGGATGCCCAGGGGAAAGCAGTCCAAAGCCTGCTCCAATGACACACTCAAATAAGTAGTAAGCTATCTCTCAGCCAAGTGCGAAATCACTTTTTCTTAGCATGACCTTTCTTTTCAGCATGTAGCTCTCGAGAAAACAAGATCAACAAGGCAACCGAAGACCAGGCTAGAGGAAAATAGAAGTACACATGTGTATGGTGCTGCATGGAGACAGGCACTGATTTGATCATTTCTACGTCATCTTCTGAATTCAAGATGGAAATGGAGGCCAATGAGACGGACGGGAAGAGGGCAAAGAAAGCTCTGCAAGGCAGGAGAGCCAGCCAGCAAAGCCCACCCCAGGAACTGCTGATATATTACAGGCAACTGCCTCTAATTTAGTCATTCTGGAACAAAACCGGTTTTGATGAGCGTCTAATTTACTTAGAATTCAAGATGAGAATAAATCGTCATAGGGTGGTTATTCTCCATCTCTCGCAAAGCGAAGTACACAGCTCTAACAGCTGTTGCACACTCCCCATCAGGCAAGGTAGGGAGGCATATATTAAAACCAAATTATGTCGGTATTAAACACAAACACGTACCTCCACAAAGGGCAAGTCTTCTCCTGTCTCTGTGGGAATATTGAGGTCCACTGCCCATCTATCTGTGACAAGGTCCCTAAAGCTCCTTGTTCCTATGGTCGTATATCCTGGGATTTTAGACACTCCCCATAAACAACATGCTCAAGGCCTTGAAGAAAGTGGCAGCAGTATATAAATATAGCTTGCAATAAGCCTACAAAAAATGTATACATAAACATGCAACACATTAGCATCAATACTGCAAAGCCACAGGAAACAGCTAGGCATTAGTTTGGTGAAAACAGCTTGCAGCATCTCTTCTCTTCATACTTAAAGCCCCCAAATACACGTTTGGCAATTCTACATAACGCAATGCCATATGTCACTAGACAACCGCACAGCCCGAGACCTGCCTTCCTACCGCCAATACGTTTTCCTCCTTCCTCTGCTGCTGCTTGTTGCGCTCCGTCATTACATCACGCCGGAGGTGATGAATTTTATCCCCCCCTCGCCAAGGTCACGCTGCCCTGCCCATCAGTGCTGTCTGTGGCGAAGCCAAGCCCTGGGGGGCTATCGCTGCTATCGCGCATGCCTCGCTTCCAAACCCTCATCAGAAACAAGGTGTGCGATCCAAAGAAACAGCCACCGATCTGTACGAGAGTGCTCAAGAAACGTGACCTAAATCTGGTAGTTTCAGATTTTGATTTTGTGCAGACCAACTGCAAGCCATCAGGGATTGGAGCCGTAAATAGAGATCAGTAGAACGTAAAAAGCCTGTTCGGTCCAAGCTACCCCGAATGAGGCAGACAAGCAGTCCACCCTACAAGCGCAGCCCACCGCGAGTGCTGCACAGCCCAGTCCTGAAGCTCAGCAAGCACCACCATTCCCAACCAGTGCACTGGGAAGGAATGGATGCTAGGGAGAAAAACCTGAGAGATGATAAAAAAAACACACCCTTTCCCACGCCTCCCAGCTCTCGGTCCTCTAACTTGCAACACTCTCCTTGCCCTACTGTGAAGGGCAAACTCCAACTCGTTTAAGCTCCCCTTCATGTTTAGCTGGTTCTCTTACGCCTCATTCTTTCACACACATGGTGTGTTCCCCCATCCCTCTTACCTTCTCTCTTCCTCTCCCTTTTCCTTTTTGCCAAGTCAGTGCTTTCTCCTCCAGCTCAACTATATCCAACACTCCTTGGCTGCTCAGTTCTCCCTTTCAAATATTCCCCTTCACACTTGAATCAGCAATTCCCCAGTTTGTGCAAGGATGCTTTCATCTTTCCCAGACCATCTGTCCCATATTCTTCAGAGATTTTGTATTTGTGAGACCACTGTTCCTTGCACAGCATCACTCATCAAAACCCTACTTTCAGCACCCTGCTTTTGACTTTCAGCTGCCTCTTCTACAGCACCGCGTACCAGTACCTGAAGGGGCCTACAGGAAGGACGGAGAGGGGCTTTTCACAAGGGTGTGTAGTGATAGGACAAGGGGAACGGCTCTAAACTAAAAGAGGGCAGATTTAGATTAGATATTAGGAAGAAATTCTTCACCATGAGGATGGTGAAACACTGGCCCAGGTTGCCCTGAGAAGCTGTGGCTTCCCCCTCCCTGGCAGTGTTCAAGGCCAGGCTGGATGGAGCTCTGAGCAACCTGAGCTGGTGGAAGATGTCCCTGCCCATGGCAGGGGGGTTGGAATCAGATGAGCTTTAAGGTCCCTTGCAACCCAAACCATTCTATGATTCTATGATCTCCATTTTCTATCCCCTTGTGAATCCACCTTTGAAAAGCTTGCTTACAGAATAGTTTCCCTTTCTTTCCAACCCTTTTGCCTCTAACGTGCTAGCACCAACATGCACAACTTCCTCGGGTTCAGAAAGGGAATGGATAATGGTTAACCTTCCTCTCCAGTCCCAGGATCCAGCCAACTGACCAACTGCATCTGCTCCCACAGGCCGCCTTCTCTTCCCAGCTCTCTGTACTTCTAGGTCCCCAAACTCACCAGTGCACTAGGATGACATATCTGTTCCTCGGGGCCCTGCCTGGGCTGTCAGCTACAGTTCTTTCCCTCAGCACCTCAGAAATACCTGCCTGGATAGAAAACAGAGGAGAGAAGAATACAAGGAGGCAGAAGCCTTGTGGTTAAGAGACTAAAACACTGTGTTATTTCACAGGAAACAACCACTGCTGGGCTGGGAGCTTTCAACAGGAGAAGGTGACCCATGCCAGCAGCCTGGCAGACACACACGTGCCCCAGATATCCTCTATCTCATGCTTTTTCCTGATACAGAGGAGATAACACCACACGGCTGGCGTGTTGAACAGGAACACACCCCTCTGCAGGCTGACAAATGGCTTCTGAGTCGGGCCAAGAGGGATCACTGCGAGGTGACATGTCTCCCGTGCTCTGTGAAGTTCAGCTCACCATCGATGCTGCCAGCCGCTTCCCTGGGCCAGACACTGGAGTTGGGATCCTGGTGTTCAATCCGTCCCCACACAGAAATACCACGAAATAAGCTGTTAGCTGGTCAGGCTCCTGCTTCCCTTCCTCTCCCAGAGTCATTAGTTTCAGTCTCTGAAGAGCTGAATGATACAGGCTTCAAATTGACCCAACCACCTTGACGTTAGTTTTTTAAATTATGAAGTCTTAGTGCTCTAATGCCAATAAATCATTTATATGTGCACATCTAATTAACAATCCAATCGGTAAAAACAACTTCGGATTCACACCGCACATTTTATCAGAGGACCCAAAGACACATTACAACATTAATTAAGTGTAACAAATGCCCTGGTGAGGTGGCTAAGTATTCTCCTACTTTGACATGGGGGGAAACCAAGGCAACACGCTCAGCGGATTTGCCCAAGGTTAATCCAGATGTTCACGATGAGGCGCTGAAGAGAAAAAGCAGGGAGAAATACTGCTGAGATTTAACTCTCCTAATAAGTATTCATTTTCTCAACTACAGTATTTACTTATTTGCTGATGAGAAATCTGTTCCAGATGCATTCCTCTCCCAAACAAACTAGGGGCACAAACAACTGCTAAGCATGCTAAAAAAAAATCAACCCAAAACCACAACAGCCTGCCAGGTGAGGCTGAAGGCACTGGGTCCAACACACCACCCAGCCAAGGGTTCTGAAGAACATCTCTTGACCCTCCCACCCCACAGTTCATACAGACACACACATCTAAGCTCACAGGATGCAGGACACTTACCTAGCAGTCATATGTCCTAGACCTACATCAGTGCCTGGTATTTCCCAAGTCTCATTCAACCCTCGGGGAGTTTCACACCAGGCTTCCACGCCAGAGAACATGGGAGCAGAGCAAGAAATTCCTGAATGACATTAACTCTGCTCACAACACCTGAACAGCTACAAATTTTGGAAGACACCAGGTGTCTCAATGTCCTCTCTCTTCTCCAAACCCACATTTAACTACTCTTTCAGGGCACACAGAGCCCATCCTGCCATCTCCTCCTCCCTTCCCACACCCAGGAGATGACCCTCACAGTGGTCCCAGACAACGGTGGCTCCCACATAACTGTGGCAGCTCTGGCTGAGGACATGCTCCTCTGCGTCCGCAACCTGAACAGTTCTAAAGCCAGCAGTGTTTTTTGCTTACCCCATCTGCTACAGAAAATCACTGGTTCAGGGGACTAAGGCTATAGCCGACAGCCAAATGGATTTGCCCAAAGTATCAGGGCTGGTTTTGTCAATAGCGCCTGGCAGCCATTTAGAATTCAGCCCAGCACTCCATCCTGGGCAAGTCCAGCCTTGTTTCTTCCCAAGATCATGAATTCTGCTCTGTATGCAAATTACACGCTGTGGAAATGCTTCAGGTTTACCAGCTATCATACAACGAAACCTTTCAGACCCAGATGATGCCTACTGTCAGCCCCTTTAACCCACATGCGCGTCCCTCAGCCAAGCTGGCCAGATTTTCAGAAGTTCTCACCGAAACCAAGAGCTTGTCTCTTCATCATCTTTGGCAACTGGATCTCTACGGTTAAGGGACCTGAGTATCGATGTAAGTGTCTCGTGATGGAAGGACGCAGAGCCTTCCTTCTCTTAGCAGAATGACATACAAAGTGTTGCTTACATGAGAGTAATCAAAGTTACCAGTTCCTGCACCACTCCCAGTCTGAGACATGGTGTGCAGAAGGCTAAATAACACAGAATTTACCCAATTAAAGAAAGGGAGAGTAAGGCTTGACTAATATTAAGGTGTTAAAACTACCACAGGCTAAAGATAGGGTGGATAAAGCCCTCAACTAATTTCTAGGGAATGAGGTCTTGCAGCTGTGTAACTGGTGGGAACACGTGCTGGTCAGTGCTAGCGGGATGGGCTGGAAAGAAAAACCTTATTAAACCCCTCACATGACACCATCTAAGAACAATTAATGCATTACAACCACAGATGGTGGCAATCAGTACAGGAGAACGGGTTAATGATAGGAGATGTCAGGAATGATGAAGGGAGCCAAGCCGAGTTGGGCTGGCTGGATCAGCAAAAGTGGAACACTTTGGCAGGAACTCACGAAATGGCTGATGGACTGAGGAAATCAATTTATTTAAAACTGGTAACAGATTCATACTCTGCTGCTGTTCATTTCATATGGTTTGGCTGTCAACTCTTTGGGGCAAGCAGCTGTCACTCACTGTCTGCTGGGACAACACCTGGTAAATTGGATCTCCCGCCGATCATAGCTTCTTTGCACCGTCCTAATGAAAATCACCCCCACCTCCAAGACCGGCCTGACACAGAGATGCAAAAAAGGGTCGCATGAAAGCAACCTGAATGCCGACATTTCATTTGCATGCTTTAACTGTAATAACATCCCTTGAACATACCCAATCTTTTTGAAGTGAGATCCCACCAGCAAACCAAACCCAAACCCTGATACTCCAGCATCCCAAACCAACCAGCTTTGAAAGTTCTGGACACGTGTTAAAATCCCAGCTGTTTTGTTAGTGAGTCTTGGAATAAAGCTGCAGTGGGACTTTAGTCCTGACTACCTGCGAAATACGTTCACTATTTTGCATGCTTTGCTCACGCCAGCTGGAAAAGCAGGACGATGGTTTCACTGCATCTGCAAGCCTTCTAATTGTGTTACTGCATGGGCCACAAGCCTGGCAGCCACGGAAATCAAAGCTTTCATTTCTCTCTAAGCCAGGAATAGTACAGTTAACAGCAACAGGAACAGAGTCACGGATCCACGCGTCAGCGCTGAAGACACTGTCGGGGTGGGGTGGAAAACAACAGCGTACGTAAGACGCTGCATCGCCAGCCGAGGCTGCAGGCAGGGAGGGTGGGCGATGACACATCTGCGTAGCGGGCAGAGCCACAGCAAGGGGAGGGGAGGTGAGGCACAGCCTGAGAGCCAAAACATCGCATCGCTGGAGGCTGCTTCACCCAAAGGGCCGCAGCTGCCCGGTGGGACCAACAGCAGAGGGAAGGGGACCTGCCTGCAAGGCAGCCCAGCTCGCAGCTGCAGGAAGTGTAAGACAACACACATCTATATGCACCTATGTATATACATAGATGTCCTTACATGTTTATGCAACACATACATATACACAGAGCTGCAGAAGTGAAATCACCAGGACCTGATGAGAGAAAAAGGACAAATTGTTTCTCACAGAGAAAAATCAAGCCAAAAAAGTTAACATTACAAAATTATATTAATGCTATTTATAACATAAGACCTATTTGAGAAAGAGAACTTCCATCTAGGGAATGGAAGTTTAATTAAGGTAAAACAAAAGTTTCCATTAATCATGGAAGAATTCACAACCTGCTGCTCTCCTCCAGCATCCAATTCAGCTAACGCTGTAACGGAATCAAGCGCAGCACTCCGTACCTAAAACTTCCAGCAACGCAGACAAGGTTTACCAAAGCACGTTGCCATCTTTAGTCTCAAGAAAGAGGAAGCTTTCTCTCCCCAAAATACTGTTTCAAAAACGCCCCAAGCACAGCAGATACAGTGGGTAAATATTATCACTTGCCTGCTCTGGGTGACCCTGCTTCGGCAGGGGGTTGGACTGGGTGAGCCACAGAGGTCCCTGCCAACCCCTGCCATTCTGCAGCCAGGACACGCAGGAATAATTACATAGGAGAAGGGATTTTGACAAAACTTAAAACTGGCAATGAAAAATTGCCTGCAGACAGCAGGTTCTGATGATATCCAAAACTCTATTTAATATCACAAACACAATTTTAATCTTGAGTAGTAAGCACACACAAAAAAAATATCCAGTTCTACTTAAATCTTACCCCTGCACACACTAAAGTCATACGATTGTGATCAAAAAAATTTACTGCCTTCTGTTCCTGCAGGGTCAGGACGGGGCAGTGGAGCTGGGTGTCCTCCCCCCGCCAGCAGAAACATCTCCTTCTCTTACAGCCAAGAACAGCGCTAGAGCTGGCCTGGCTCATGGTCAGCGCGGTCTCTATAAATCCCAGCGTTCTGACTGCATGCAAGAGAATTGAACTGGATTTCAAGCTGAGTCATGTCTGCAAGGCTGTCAGGAAGAGAGCGATCTTTCATTTGTAAACTGAAATAGATGCTGGAATCCCTGACAGTAGCTACCTTGAAGCCCACGAGCCATTTCTGCAGGTCAGTTTTCAAAGTAAGGCCACGCTGCAAAATATCAGCTTCGATTACCAAATCACATGGCTGGTATTGAAAAAGACAGTACAGTAAATTGACTTTTAATAAGGTCTGATTGTACATACAAGGTGAAGAACTTCATTAAACAAAAGCATACAGAGTACAGCTGATACATATGAGGTTGCTTCTTTTATATCCTACTACTGATGCTTTCTCCGTTGTATTTACCTGGGAGGAGAAGAGAGTGGGAAGACAGCTATGCCTTAGGTATTAAGAATGATGAGAGTACAGCTTTATAGCTTTAGTACAATAAATGCAAAGCATGGCATGTTCTCTATTTTGTTCTGCAGAATGAACTATTCAAAAGATAATAATGAACTTTGCACCATCTGAAGGACTCATTTGTGCTCCGCTGCCTGCTTCCCTGATCCCATCCATCTAAAACACTCCCGAATCCAGCAACAAAAATGCACCTGAGAAATCAGAAATCACTGGGTCATTCAGCTGTTGAAAAGCATTTTAGATTTAAAAACAAAAAGATGTAAAAAAAGCCCCACAACATCCCACCAAGGACTGAGATTAAAGTCAGGAGAAAAATGTAGGATGTCTTTAGACAAGTTAATTGATTTTGGGGGGGGTGGTGGTGGTGGTGTGTGAATCCAAACTCAACACACAATTCTTACAACTAGAAAGTCCATATTTTTACGTTCACCTTCCACTTTCCCTCTCCTTGACTTGCTCATTCACCTCCCTGCAATTTACCCTCCCCTAAGGCACGCCAGGAGGCAGCCCTTGAATTCTAATTGCATTTGCTATTCTACTAAATCCCATGGATTTACATGGGCAAAATTAGCAGGACTCCCCTATCAGGCATTCTCCACAATGCTAGATGAGAAGTCACCTGAAGCTCGAGACAGGCTTTCTTTTGTTTACGGCCTTTAAATAATTCAGAGAGGAGTTGTCAAGCTGAATCTGCAAAGCTGCTTTGACTTTGGACTTGCACTATTAGGCTGCCTGCCTATTGTTTATAAAGACAAAAGGGAAAATGGTATCGGATCGTATGTCTGCACTGGAGGGGAGGCAAGGACTGGAAGAACAAGGGCTGTCGGGGCAGAAGTCATAAAAACACAGATGGGAAAGCAGAAGAACGCCATAGGTGAAACACAGATGTACCGGCAAAGCAGCACGAGCAAGTTGTCAGTTTGGTTGGGCTATAAATAACCAATGCTAGCAGTTTATGTAATATGATGTCATCCTTCAAAATGGAAAACCCCAAACGCAAACGGTAACCTTAATTAGCAATTAAAAGCACAGCTCCCCAGCTATACAGCTGCAGCCACCTCTCCCAGATCTGTCTCACTTCTGCAAACCAGTGACAGTCACCAGGCCGCGGGCCAGCACTGAATAATCATCCCAACCCTCAGAGAGCAATTTCATCCTTTCTCCCTTTCTTCCCTTTTTTTTCCCTGGGCTCTTTGGGCAGACAAAGATTTACTAGGACCTGCTCGGGGACACCAGCAAGCCACAGGCGATGGCCCCTGCCATCCCAGGGAGCTCACACGCTCCAAGGTGCCTTTTAGATTTATTATTATTTTTTTTTTTTAAAAACGACTCTGGGGCACATGCGGCTTTGATGGGGTTTTGCACAGTCATTTTCAATCAGAGCCGCAAACCTGGCTTTAGAGCAAATGACTGTTTCTTGAAGCAGCAAGAAGAATTGAGAGGGAAGCAGAACCTCAGGATGCGCAGCTCCGCTCCACCCGTGCACATCTCTCCAACCAGAACATAATCACCTCCACAGACAGTTTCCTAAATCTAGTGAGGATTTTTAAAAAGGGCATTTTAATACAAAACCCAGTAACTGTGATGATAGTCTTACTTTACACTGCCGAGCTGGATTAACTCAGCAATTATACTCAGCTCTGGAAGCTGGAGACAAAACCCTGCCCAAGGGTTGTCCCCACGTGCTGGGACGTCACAGCCGGGCGGCAGGGTCGCTGCCGGGGATGCTGCAGGAGCTGTCTCGGCACGTCACAGGGTAACAGGCGTGTATGGAGGGGAACGATCCAGTTTGGTTGGCTCTCCCAAAGCAGACAGAGACCTCCACTTCACTCTAGGAAGTCTGCAACAGTGGACAAAACATCTTTCTTCTGCCCACGACTGGTCCCAACTGGTCCCAGCAGCTTCCAGTCCTACAAAACGCCATGATTAAAACAGTCTTTTATTACACTGTCTTTTATCCCTGGCTTCTGACCATATAAAATCCTAAATGAAATCTGATGTACCGCATGCAAATAAGCCAAAGAAGAGAGGATTCAAATAATAGGAAGATATCATTAGTGAGCAAGTTTAGCTCAGGTCAAAATCATTCTAGCTAGAAGAGAGAATACTGCATGGGGCACGCACGCATGCCCAACGGCCTGAAACACTGACAGCTCCTTTCTTACCTGCACGGTGACTGCCATCTGACAGCGGGGCCTGAAGCTGCAGTGCCATTAATAAGTCCCTAAATCTCCTGGCCTTGGATATGCTCCTAAACTCCAGGGAACAGCTTGCCGACAGCATGCTGCCTGCCAGTATCCCTCCAGCAAGGCCACTCAACAGCAAGCTGCCTCCCCCCCTGCTTTATTTTTCAGTTTTTAAACGTGGTATGTGCATCTGAAATAAGTACTGCCAGCTCCCAAACATTACCGATCACAGCCCACTCTCAGGTAGGAGCCCTGAAATGAACTGAGGGGTGGTCAAGCTCACATGTCACAGCTTGGAAATCCTTGAATTAGATGCTCTCTCCTTGGCCCTCTGAAAGGGTGAAAACTGGATGACATCCTTAGTCCATTCTACGCCATAACTAGAGATTTAGGACAACCTGACGGCTCTACACACACCCTGCTGGAAAATAGGAGATTAGGAAAAGACATTAATTCTTAGAAGCACGGTTTTGTTGTTAGCATCATCGCACTGGCAGCGAGCGCTCAGGGCTGGTGGCAGCAAAGGGGAGCGGTGGATGGCGCTGCGGCTCTGCCGGACACGCTGCCCAACGGGCTCAGGGAGCTAGACCTGAGCTTGTCCTCCTCTGCGTTCCCAAAGAGGACACAAAGCTTCATTAAGTACTTAATTTTCCATCCTGGCCACTCCACAAACCCAGCAGCAGCTCAGATAATGGCAGACCTTTAAGCCATCAGAAGCTTTTGCAGGTGGAGTGAGCCCTTCATACTGCATGCCAAAATAATTTCTAGTTAATAAACTACACAAATTTAACCCATCCCACACAACAACTTTATTCCAAAAAAACAGAAAGCAGTTTATTTTCTAATGAGCCAGCAGATGAGGAAAAAGCATCCTTCCTCATATGATGCACTCATAAGTAGCTCTCACACACTCAATTTCTCAGCACTGCGAGACCAAAAAAGGCTTTCAACGGAGTGAGATCTGGGTGATGTTCTACATCGCTGTTTAAGGACAATTCAATCATCTTTGTTCTGGATTAAGTCTTGCTCCCGATTAATCTTAAGAGAGCAACGAATAGCAAATCCACAACTCAGGAAGCAGGCAGATTTTATCTTTAAACCCAATTCACAAGTAAAATCATCTCTCACAATGGATAATTCTGCTGCTGTTCAAGTTATTTTCACACAGTGGGTATAAAAAAATTATCTCTCGATCTCAAATGGAAATGACTGTTTTTAACACTCCCTGTCATCTTGAACGCATGCAAAGACTGACAATACTGTATCAAAAAGATGAGCTCAACAATCAAGAAATCCATTAAGCTACCAATGACACTAATAACAAAAAAGGAAGTTTAAAAAGACTCAAGTACATAAAGAAAAAAATCATGCCATTTTCCTGCTGGGATTACAGGAGTGAACAAAACCTCCTGTGCTGCGACACAGTACCTCTGATTTTATAACGTCCTTCAGCTACATAAATATTAGAATACAAACCCCAGCTCTGCTGACAGGGTGAAGGAAGACAAACACACACTTCTGGCATTGGATTTTTTTTTTTTTTTAGCTAATCTGCTTCACCCTCCCTCGATTTTAGCTGTTCTTTCTGAAGGGATGCTGCTGTTGACTCACTCCTCAGCAGACACCAAAGGGCCGGAGCGTGCAGCAGGTACCCCCCGCTTTTCTCTCGGTCTGACAACGCCTCAAAAATTTCAGAGCACAGATGGTGAGAAATACAGGACAAAATACAGTGGATATAAGAAAATAAAAACAACTGTCCTCTGTCAGGACTAGAGATGACTTATTTCTTGTCACAGCCAACTCAGGTATACTGCTACAATCATCAGCAGAAAGGCTCCCGTGAAGAGTTCATGATCATCTACTGCCCTAGCTATAGTTTCCAAGGAAGAAATAAATTATAAAGAAACAGCCTCTAAAAAGCAAGCCACGCATAGAGCACATACACAGTATGCGTTTGTCTGGAAAAGGAGAGACAGAGATGATGGGGCTTGGCATGCGTCACGTTCATTACTTCATTAACTTTGATTTGTGGTAAGCTGGGCTCAGATTCCACATTCATATGATATCCAAAAATTAGCACAGAAGCCCCAGCCTGGCCGTGAATACGCTTGTCTGCATCATAAACCCAGCTCAGATCTGCCTGCCCAGGAAAACAACGGAAACTTCAAAAACGTGTAAAAAAAAGGAGTTTCCATAGCTCCTCTCCCCATTCTAGACAGGTAATTCCCAGGTTCAAGATGGACAGCAGAAGCCAAAGATTTAGTGATTGTGGTGGGCTCACGAGGAGAAACTCGTCCTTGTCCCCGCTCCCATGATCATACAGCTCTGCTCTCGGGGGAAACCCGAGGAGCCCGCTGACGGGAAGAACTGTACAAACTGAAGCAGAGGAAGTTCCAGCTGAACACGAGGAAGAACTTCTTCCCTCTGAGGGTGACGGAGCCCTGGCACAGGCTGCCCAGGGAGGTTGTGGAGTCTCCTTCT
>Ga0065711_1006554_pt1 | contig 27881 bp, 21 predicted proteins | sample Hoacrofraction12_FD_59098 | JGI IMG/M metagenome (GOLD analysis project Ga0065711, IMG submission 59098) | Hoatzin crop microbial communities from Cojedes, Venezuela - Epithelial fraction 12 v2 (version 2) | ecosystem: Host-associated > Birds > Digestive system > Esophagus > Crop | place...
GGGTGACCAGGCTTTGTGGGCCAGCACTGCCCAGGCTGCGCAGTGGAGTCACCTCCAGGGCCTGAAGTGAAAGCGCAGATGTCACATTATAGCTCAAAGAGAGTCACTGGGTCCTCTTTTCTACTTACTCGCTCCTGTTTAGGGTTTGTAGGGCCCTGTGGGGCCTTGCACTGTCGACCTTGTGTTTGCACTGAAGGCGTCTGTTTTTGCAGGCTGTAAATTGCATTTCAGCCTCTGTCCAGCATTCTGCGTCTTTGTGCCTGGTGAGGCCAACGCATTGCATGACCAAGAAGTCATCTGTGGGCCTCTTACGTAGCTGTCTGAAAATACACACGGGTGCATGGGTCCAAAGTCCTGCCTTTTGCTTTCAGTTGACCCCAAATTCTGATGTAGTGTAAGCTGGATAATTTACTATTGGGGAACAAAGCTTGGGAAGGAGGTAGCAGCAGTGGTGGTTGTTACATGTTCTTGATCAGAAGTGTCAAAGAGCATAGCTGTGTCTCACTGATCCTGAGTGCCTCTCTGGTCTGAAGGTAGAAGCAGTGGAGTTGCAGTAGGCAAAGATTCACTCAGATCCCGGGGCTTATCTCGGCACTTACAGATTGTGAGCGTGTCTTTCTCAGTACTGTATACATTCACCCTGGAGTCATGCAGGGTAGGAGGGAGAGGAGAAGGGATTGTCTGTAGTTACATTCTGGTAACTCTCGCTTGGGCCCTTATGTATGGTCTCAGTGCCCGTAATATTCAGCTGCAAAATTTCGGGTTCTCTCATCTCTCTGAAAAAATACTATGTTTAGAAGACCTGTAACTACAGGAAAATAAATACCTAAAGGCACTGCGTCTTGGCTTCCCATGCATATCATTGCAGCTCATCGTGATCGTCATCTTCCGGTGATGCATAAAATCACTCAGATTCCAAGACAAGCCCTATAAAAACAGAGGAGTGGAAACCGAAGGCATGTAATTGCTTTTCTTATGCTTTATGTGTTTCTTACTCCTGAGCAGATAAGCTATTTCCCCCCTTGCCTTCCAGCAGATGACGGTACATTCAGCAACTGGGAGCTAGAAAGGAGGGAGACAAAACAGTAACCAGCTCTCCTCATAAAACCTGCCTGTAATTAAAGTCTGGGTTTATCATTGCAGCTGTCCAACAGCCACGTTCAAGGGTTATCGCTTGGAAATGAAAAGGTGTTTGGGGAATGCGTCTGCATTGTGCATGCGCGCAGGAGCCGCAGAGGAGAGGGAACCCTCCTAATCGGGTTTGGTAAACTGCCCTTCTTCTCCTGCCCCCTTTAATTATGCTTTTAATTCTGCAAAATTACAGTGCTAGATTGTCTCATTAGGAGGGAGAACAACATGATAACTATATAATTGATATGCTGGGCCCCCCAAATATAAAGTGCTCTTATCTTAAATCTTTAATTACTGTAATTGCTTTGCCTTGTTTATTAGGAAATGAAGAAAAAGTACTTAATAGTTATTAGCCAGCGGTCCCCCAGCATACCATTTCTGTGCTCCTCGGTACTTTTCAGTCAGTTTGTCTGAAGGTCTCTTGTTTAAGCTTTGTCTTGGTGCCTTAGAGGAGTGCGTGATTCTTGCCCGGTAGGCTAGACTCTCACTGCTGTTGTACAGTGGTTCTCCATTCTGTTTTCCTGGGAGCTCTGATACAGCATATGGGGAAAAGCTGGCATAGCTGGGGCAAACGGGGCAGGCAGCACTCTGAGTGCAGCAGGGACTGAAAAAAGAGCACGTAATTCAGGCAGGGAGCATCTACTGCTCCAATCCCTCAGCATTTCTAGATGTTTTGTCCCTTGCAAATGGGTCCCCCAGCCTTGCTGTCCCAAAGAGAAGGAGGACTGGCCGTTTCCACCTGCTCCAGAGCAAGGAGCAGAAGGCGACCGGACGCCACTCGTGCATGGCCCGGTTGGAAGGAACAGGCTCCGGCTCTGTTCCCGGTGTCAGCAGCGCCCAGGGCCTGGGCTGGAAGGTGCGATGGGGCTGGCTCCAGAGACAGCAGCAGCAGCATCCCAAAGGCTAGACAGCTTGCAGACGTGACAGCTGGGGCCGGCAGAGACAGTGCCCCATCTGCTTTCTGGGTTTAATTCACCTGTTGTGTCCTCCCCGGTTGGTGATGGATTGGGCTGAGGTTTTATTGTCTCCCACTGAGAGGAAGAAATAGGTTAAACTGTGATAGCAGGAAAACAAGGTCAGGGCCTGAGCAAACCTGTGTTTTCCTCTTGTGCCCCTGGATGGCCCTCGTGCACACCTGCGTGTGCTCACTAGTATGAACACTTGCATTATGGCTTTCAACACTGCTGCCTTTTCTTTTTTCTCCTATTCCCAATTTTCTGTATAAAGGACTGTTTCCTTCCATTGTTTGGCACAAGAGAATGCTTACTGCTACTCTGAGGTCCGAGCATTGGTGAAGAAAAGCCCAGGGATTAGAATGGGAGTCGAAAGCTTAGTTTCTTGGCTAGTCCCTCACCCTAGCCTTTGACAGTGATCTCCTCTGTAATTTTAGGCGATTGCCCATGGTGACGGCCTTCAGAGGAGGTCTGAGGTAGAGAAAACCTGCCTTAGTGTGTTCTTGCGGTCCTGGAAAGTAGCAGAGACCCGTAACCACCAGTGAAGCTAGTGCGTTTCAGGGCAAGCCAACTTGCTTCACAACCAAGTCCTTGCAAAACTGTGTCGCTTTGCTGCCTTGCACATACGTAATTAAGGAAACCAGGCCTCAAGCTGAATTGAGCTTGGCTCATCTGCTCTGAAATCCAGGTGACCCAAGCTTAAAGGTGAATGTTCTCATCTCGTAGTGAGACTCCTTGAGTCCTCTTTAGCATGCTTTGCAGGGTGTGCTAAGTAGCCTTTGTGTAGTGCCTTCTGTCTGGAAGACGGAGGGCTTAAAATCTTGTCTCACATAACCAGAGACATCTGCTGAGCTTGATACCGTAGCTTGATACCCAGACTGTAAGCGCTCAGCTCTAAAGATTATTGGGACAGAGCTGCAGAGGAAAATCCTTTTTCTTCTGGTCAGATTCTGGGTGCCTGAAAATCCAGCTCTTTTACAACATTACCTACATGGAACAGTTCTGTTGCATTAATTACTGTGGGTTGGTTGAGCTGCACTGACTCCTGGTGAGAATGTTTGTCTGGCTATGAAAACAGTTTTTACTGTTTGGGGAAAAGAATAATATCAGTATAGGGCATTTCTGTCCCGCTGTACCTGTGTCACCTGTATGGTTATTTTAGTCGTAATAATACTGGCATAGCTGAACTGGTACAGGTACTGTGCAGAGCAGACTTCAGTTAGAAACTTTGGCTTCATGAAGCCTTTTTCCTTTCTTGCAGATCGTTAACTAAGCTGCCTCTCCCCAGGAAGCTGAACTAAAAGTTATGCCAGTCTGCTTTTTTGTTACTTCTTTCTGGTTTATCCTAGACACAAAATGAGCAATGCAGGGGAAGTCTGAGACCACAAATTCCGTTGCTGTGCAATAGTTTGGGGAGCAGTAACTTCCTTGCGCTCACTGGGAGGTTCCAAGCGACACTGATAAATGCGTTACCTCAGGGACAGCCTGTGAGCTTTTTCACAGGGAGGTTCCAGCTGCGTTTGGGGATCTCCATTATGTTCTCCCAAGAATCTCCAAACAGAGGAGAGCCAGTATAGCCAGAGAGTGAGGTGCAGCTTGAACAGTAAGATCCTAGCATGCTGTTGGATTTAAGCCCAGCATTGTCTTGTGGGTGCATGAATTCAATTTTTATTTTAAAGGGTGGCCTTTTTCATTAGTATGGGAGAGGAGGGAAAGAGAAGAGGAGAAATGTAATGATAGCATCGGAGATTTAACAGGGTAGGTTCGGAACTGCTCATGCATAGCTTTGTCCGAGTCCCCAGCAAAACGAGATGGCTAACAAGAAGAGGCAGTCATACTTAAGCACCTGGTTAAAATGATGGAAGTTTTGGACCTGACCTGTCTCTGAAGGAGCCCTTATGGTGGGATATCAGTAAACACGTACACTGGACAGAGTAATGGGCAGGATAGGTGCAAAGGGACATGTGCGGCAAATATGCCTTTGAAATTCTTTTACTAAAAAAAGAGGATTGGGAGCAAAAGTAGGAGCAGATTGTACAATGAGAGCACAAAACAGGCTGGATTCCTTGCCAAATATTGGTCTGAAATCAAAGCCATTTTGAGGAGAAATAACAAAAGTTGTCCTATAACAAGGTGTCTGTGCGCTGAGTAGCGGATTTCTGGAGAACCTCATACTGCCCTGAAGTCCTTCCTCCATTTTTAATGTCACTCCCCCCCACAGCCCCAAATCTTCTCTGGCTGTGTCAGCGGTGTGACCCCAGTGTTTAGTACCTGGCACGGGATTAGCGTTATTTCAAACTAGAGGAGAACATTTGAAGTGAAGGTGCTCTCAAGGAATTGTGGAGCAGTGTCTCCTTGCCCCTATTCACTTGTGAACATGGATGGGGTCCAGACAGGGGCAAGTTGCTCTCCCCTGTCCCCCGGCATCCATCACCTCGCAGACCAGCTTTACAGCGTTCTCCTCGCTCAGCGTCCATTTTCTAATAGCGAAATTACTGACCTCCACTAAGCCTTAATGGCTAGCGGCTGTCAGCCTTGCCACTGCCTGCCTTTCTAAGTGGAAAGCTATTTCTTACATCCCATAAGGCCGCTGCTCTTTGACTCCCTAATTGATTGAAGATCAAACCCAAGCATCCCCCCATTATATTTGTCACATGCACCTGCTTGTAATTCAGAGCTGTGAGGTCCCAGTGCCTTCTCAGCTGGTCTGTGGTGTACACAGCGCTGCCTTTGCCTTCCTTCTTTTGCTTGGCCTCTGCCTGAAATGCTCCCGAACCGTCCGCCCCGGTGCTGCCCCGGGATGAGGGCTGTGTGACATCCCTGCTCCCTGCGGAGCTCAGTTTCGTGGCAGGATATGCCACACAACACCGCTTTTTGCCTGCTGCCAAACCCAGAGCGTGTCTGGGGTCTGGGCTAAGCTGACAAGGCTCTTCCAGGCAGCGTACGACTGCAGAGAGACTCGACACATGACAGAGCAGGGCTCTGGGCTCCAGCCGCGCAATCAGGCTCGTAGATTAGATTCGACAGCCCTTCTTCTAATTGCCATGGCTCAAGAGAGGGAGGGAGGCAGGGCCCCTCTTGTGGCTGGAGACATATTTTGCTGCTTTATGACACTTTTCTTTCACAGCTTCCACTGGTTATTTTCTGCCAGTCCCTTTTTCCTTCCTCTGCAACCCTTTATGTTCTCTTCTCCTTTCTCTTTCCTCCCTCCTTCCTCCTTTTTCTCTGAACCATGCACCACTTCATAATAGTCGCCATATTCAATAAATATATTAAAGATCCCTCTGGGAAGCAAAGGCTGGAAGTGGTCCAGAGCGCCAGGAAGCATGTCATTGGCCTAATGAGGACATACATTTGAGGGGGGAGAGAGAGAGAAAATGGCTACTTACATCTCAGGGATGCTACAGGAGAAAATATAATAAACAGCAAGAAATCTCTTCTTGCCCAGGAAGGAGGTACAAGACCAGAAAGAAAGGTGAAGTGTGAGAATGAAAGCAAATGAAACCTTGACCCACAAGTGCTCTTGGCTGCTCTCTGTAGCTCCTTGTATCTGACCCTTGCAGCATCAGTTCTGTGGTGGAGAATAACCCAGAGGCCCCAAGTCCAAGCCTCAGTCTTGCTGCCATCTCAAGGCCGTTCTTCCAGCCATCATGCATGAGGTTTCCTGGAGGAGCCTACCCCTGTTCGTTGCCTGCACAAGCTTCTTAACGTTGGCTGCCTGAAAATGGCGTGACATGGATCTGGGGAGACTGTGGAGGCTGAGACGGTGATAGATCCAAGAGCAGGGAGGAGAGAGGAGCTAGCTCTGACCATCCAGGCCTGCATAACGGCACCTGCAAATAGATCTTCCCCAGCTGCTCGCCTGCAGCAGCTGATTTCCATTGCGCAGGTCTCACTGTGTGCCTGAGTGCTCTGTGTTTCTGTGCAAGGTGCTGGTACCTAGGGCCTGGCCGGGGCACAGTATTCCCAGCGACCGTGGTGGTGGTGGGCTGTGCCAGCGGAACAGAAGTGCTGAATTCACCCTGTCGCCGTCACTGTCCCCTCAGTGCAGTCTTCTAAATCAGAGGGTGTGCGGAAACTTTGTCAATATTTTTCTCTGCTCTGTGGCCTTGCCTGTGCTAGAAAACTGAAAGGTACAGACAGACTCCATCCAGAGGAAGTGCTGCTCTTATAACTAAGTGGGGGTTGAAAGGGACAGTTGTGGGTAAGAGATGGGGCTGTGATGGGTTCTCCTTCTGGCAGTAATGACCTGTTCCTGTAGCTGGACGCTGCCCTGCATTCTCCACGTTGACATGGCACGCGCGTTGCTGCAGCGTGCACCTGGGACGGTGGAGCGAGCCAAAGGGAGCGGCAGAAAGCGAGTTGGCCGCGGTGCGGAAGCTCAGCTGCGGAGCGAGGTCGTTGCTGCCCCCGGAGCTCGGGGGATGCCTGACTCGCTCGGTTGGCCTCTGCCGTGGTTGCCACTGGTGTTGGAAGCTTGCGGGGACCACTAGGGTAGAAAAGAGATCACAGGGAAGGAAAGAAACAACTTAAAAATTAAAAACTATCCCAGCTGCTCTCCATTATTTTGCCAGCTCTGTCACTTTCTTTTCTGGGCTGGATTCTCATTCCAGGACAGGCTCCAGAGATCCCTTGAATACCCCCAGTCCTTCCTGTTCTTTTTCTGTTTCTCGGTTCACATACATACATCAGAAGTTTCATTCTTTGCACAACCCAACCCCTGACATTCCAGTCCCGCCTTGCCGGAGTGCCCGATGCAGCAGCTGAATTCCCCCAGCCTGCGCACCCCTCGGACTGCCCTTCTGCTCCCTCTGCGAGCGCGGGGAGCCTGTCCCTTCCCGCTGCCGTGGGGCCCCTCTGCTCATTTGCATTGAACACGTCCCAGCTGATCACCCCGTGTCGGAGACCTCGGGTGCCTGAGGAGGTGGGAGGCACAGTAGCAGCTGTAGGACCTTTGAGTGCCTGGCTGTGGTGGTTATTTTCCCCCCTCCTTTTCTGTTATTAATTTGTAAGGGACTGGCTCCTGCTCACGACTCTTTATACAACCCAAGGACAGGCTTGTGTAGCTGATAGTTTGCAAATTATTAGTAATTTGATTTCAATTGGATGAATGACCCGTTAAAGCAAGACGTACATTAGCCTCAGAAATCTAATTGGTGATAACGGCATAGGGATGGGGAATGAGTGCTTGGTTCTGCTCCCTATCCCTTTCCCCTCCCTCTCCCAAAAAGATAATTAGGATTTAATTTCATTCTCAGCTATTCATTTGTCTAAATATGGGTGTTTAATTATCCATCTCGGCAGATAGATATTTCTGCCTCTGTGTGGATCCGAGCTATTCCTTTGGTATGAGGTTTTCCCTCCCCCCTGCTTATAACTCCCTGGTGCGCTGTTCTTACACCCTGAAGCTTAGCTGGGCCAGGTCTCACTGCGAGCCGTGCCTTCGCCCGACGCTCAGCATCGCTGCCTGCAGTCTGCCCGTGCCAGCAGCTGCAGCAGACCATGAGAGGTTACGTTTTACGGGAGGCTGAGAGTTGGGCTTAGGGACCGAACCCCAAGCGGAGAGCCGGGAGCCCAGGCAAGCTCTGCTCAGCCTTGAGCTCCCTTTGCTGCCTGAGGGATCGTTTCACCCTCCAGCCTTGCCATGGCCGGGAGGTACCTGCCTGCCTGTGACCTCGGCGTTGGGTCGGGCCGTGGACCCTGCTGTTAAGGTGCAAGCTGTGCAGTCCCGGGACCTGAGCCAGGGAGCTGGGAGTGATGGCAGTTCCCAGTGAGGGTGGGAGCTGTTGAAGGAGGTATTTTGGCTGCATGGGTAAAAGGAGGATTGCAGCCCTGCTTGGAGAGTCCAGCCTGAAGAACGCTTTTTACCTGCCAGGTAGTGTTACACTAGATCGATGTCTGCCAGGTTTTGTGGGCTCCAGAGCTGAGCAGCTGTGGAAGGGAGAGGCCACGTAGTCGGCGGAGTTCAGGGTGGCAGCAGAAGGGGCTGCTCTGCTGCTGCGCGTCTCTGTGTGCCAGCTGCACGGGCTCCATGACGGCCCTGTGGAGCACACGCAGGGGGGTCGTGGGAGCACGTACGTGGTCCCCAGTGGACTATGGCCCACTGGACACTGCTTGGAGGAAATGCCTGTTGCCTTCAGAGAGAGGCCCGTAGCGCAGATTACCGTAACCACAGGCTTTCTGAATTGTAATTTTTTCATCAGGAAAGGGCCCATGGAGTTTTAATGAGATAAACATGGCATTTAATCTACATATAGCTGAGGGCCAAGCCCTTTCAGGTTTTTTGCGGGCGCTGAAGAGTGTGTTATCGACAGAGAAACAGGAGAAGCACAGGGTTCCTTTGCAGACTTGCAGTTTGGTTTCCAGCTGGTCCCACAGAGTTCCTTGCTGTGCAGTATTTGGTGCTCTTCCCACTTGCACTGTGCAGTTGCCGGGATCTGAGTTGCACAGTGTAAGGTGCTGAGCTGGAATTAAAGGGGTTTTATGGAGGTTTTGTGTATGTGGGAAATCTTGTATTTTAGGGCCAGACCCTTCCAGGTCAGTTAAGGCCATAAAGACTTTGGCTGGCTTGAATTTGCTTTGAACTTTGGATTCAGATCAGCTTACCTGGAAGGTCCAAATGTGTCCCAGAGTTTGACCAAACCTCAGTTCATGGAAATTTTACTCAATGCGCCAGTTTGTCCTGTCCTTTCCAGAAAGTTTTCAAATGCTGTCTGAATTTTAACTTAGCAGAACAACTGGGAAGTACCTGTTCCATTTCTATTTGGAAAGAAAACGTTGGGAAGATGGAAGGCTGGGATAGGTTTTCTAAACTGCTACATATGAGGAAGAAGAAGAATAGGAAAAATTAGGTACATGTGGAATAGAAATAGGAAAAACTAGGTACATGTGGAACTACTAAATACAGTTCTGAGTACAGCTTTATTGGTGTAAGTTAGTATCTACTAAAATCTAACAATCCCCTAAAAGAACTGCTTACCCCTAAGAGAACTACTCGGAGAGCAACCGGGCTCCCTTTCTGAGCCAGCCTTGCAGGAAGAGCACAAAAGGTTTGCTGTCACATTAGTAAAACTTGCAGCAGCATGATGTCTTGGAGGTGAAATTATTTCCGTGCTAGGACTTGTTTTCAGTTGATTTCTGAACTAGGCTGAAGCAGGGGCACCCATTCAGGAAAGCACTTAAACAGACACTCAAACCTGAGTTAAGTCCCATTGACTTCACTGGTCATGCTGAAGTGTTTTCTGGCGCAATTCAAAGCACCTTCAGATCGGAAGAAAAGCTCTCTTTTACTTCAGCGGGTTTTAGATTAGGCTTTTTCTGCAGTCAGGTGGTCTTCAGCTACATAGTGTTGTTTTTTCTGGTTGGGGACAGAGGCAGGAGTGCTATAGGGATACACAAANTANNCAGAAGTGCATTTGGCCTCTTGTGGTATTTGCAGCCACGTCTGTGTAATGCTTTTGGGAACCTGTGTCTGCAGGAGCTGATTTATACGCACAGCTAGGAACCAGCATGTTCACTGGCAGACGCTGGGAGATGTGGGAGTGGGGTTTGTGCGAGCATACGGGCTTGCCTGCCAGTTTGGTCTCAGGTGGCTGGGGTTCTCATCAATCACGATGACACGAAGTAACAGTGGTGGTCACAGACCTCTGGGTGGTGGGAGAGATCAGTGCTCCCTGGTGTCGAGTGGAGACACCAGCCCGCAGAAGGTCAAGCATCTGCCTTAGCCCTCTGGGCTGGTGTAGATGCTGTGTGGTAGCGAGGGGGAGGGGGGGGAACCATCAAAAGAACAACCCCCTTGGCTGCTCTGTCTTAATTTAGGATATTGTTCATTTAGAATCTGCTATTCCTGCTTGTCAGCAGGCAGAGTGACAGAATATGTGAAATTAATTTCCGAAGCGGGAAATTGCTAATAATTTATTTACAGCTGGGGCGGGTGTGGAGGAGGGAGTACGGTACAGACGTACTTGGGTTTTCTTCAGAATATGTCAGTGCTTAGCTCTTTCTGCTTCCCCTGAGCATGTCCTGTTAGTTGAGACATCTTCCTGCAGTCCCTACGCCCATCAGGGAGACTGCATGTAGCAGGGAGAAGCGCTCCCAGTGCTGTGCAGCTCACCTGCAGGTCGCATTGCCAGCACTGTGAGTCCTGCTGTGGCCCCTCAGGACCGCCATGTGTGCGCAGCGTGGCCCAGCGCAGCTCCCCATGGCCCGGAGAAGGGAGTGGTTGTGGTTGAGAGCTAGGGAGAGGGAATCTGAGGACCGTGGGTGGGTTGTGAGGATGGAGTAGAGCTGTTAAGTGCCAAGAGATGCAGTGTTCAGCGTGTGCCATTGACCTCTCTGTTTGTTTGTTGACAGGATACACACCCACTGGGATTTAAACATCTCCTTCCGAGAGACCTCTTGCAGGTACCATTTTGGGGCACCCTCTTTGTATGGTAGGCTAAGAGTTTATGATACGTTACTGGCGTGTGGATGCTGTTAGATGTAAATGAACATTTCTGACTGTCAGTGCTGTGCGTGTTTTTCTTCCTCCTTTGTTCCTCTTTCTCCTGTTACTGCATATGCTTTTTTTGTTTTTATTTTGGGGAAAGTTGTCTATGGGCGGAGCGTTGGAACAGAGAATTTCCTTTTACATTGGAAGAGAGAACTGATTAGACTTGTAAAGAAAGCCCATTATCAGTTTTGATATGTTTACTCTGGTCCCTTTTTGGGAGAATGCAAGGTTGGGGTGGCCCAGGTCTATTTCCTGACGTGACAGACACGGGATTCTGCATCGCATTTGCAAAAGTGATGCTTTGAACACAAGGCTCATTGAAGGCCAAACCGACTGATGCTCCTGAATCGCTCAGGAGTTGCAGCGTTGTGCTTAGCAAACTTAAAGCAATGCTGCCTTCAGAGGTAAGCCTGTGACTGCGAATGGCAGGAATCACCGGGTGACAGATGCTTTAGATCATAGGACACCACAGAGACACCCCGCAAAAGCTTATGCATGGAGGGGTCCAGTGGCAGTGCTGAGGTGTGAAGCATTGCAGCCAGTTTTGCCGTGTGCAGTGTGAATGGCTGGAGCTGCAGCTGTGGAAGCGCAGCAGAAGAGTATTCACCGCAGGAGAAGCTGACATTCACAAAATGACAAGTTTTTTACAAAGCATAAATAAAAGAAATGACATAGAAGTCTGAATTGTGAGAAGAGAAGGATTGCCAAACCAGTCTGGTATACTGGTTTTAAAGTCTCCTTCCCTGCAATAACACGTACCTTAAGAGGGTGGAAATTCGTAAATGGAAGATAACCAGTTACAAACATGAATATTCCTTTGTGACCTCTGCATCAGTTGATACCCTGAGCATAGTGCATTTTCTTTATGTGTTGCTAGTAGACGTAAACTTTTCTAACCATTTAAAAATATAGCTGCAGAAATTTGCCTCTGCACTAGAAAAAGTACACTGGAATTTTGGAATTTGCTGTTTTATGCTCAGTTGCTGCATCTGAGTGAAATAGTTGAGCCTGGCCGGTGCTCCTTGTTTTCTAAAAGAAGGAAGATTAACCCGTGCAGCTGTGAAACTTCTTGGGGACCATAGAACAGGGGGAGGTAGACTGGGTGCAGAGCAGTCCAGAATCTGGTTCCGTATGTGCTCCATACATATGTGGATACTGTAGGAATTGGGATCTGGCCCGTTGGATCTGCTTGCAAATACCAATAGTCCAACTTTTTTGTTTTGCTAAAAGTAGTTTCTGATGCTTTGTGTAAACTTCCTGTTCAGTTAGAGATTTAAAAACAGTAGGAAAATACGACTACTGCTACTGCTGCTACTTGTGGAAGTGCCCACTGTGTGCTAGACACTTCACAAACATTTAAGAAACAATTCATACTCTGTAGCAATGGGATTGTCTGGACAAGGGAGTGCAAATAATTTAATCTGATGACTTTTGTGACATGACTTAATGTGTATAAGAATTAGTGCAGCAAATGTAGTGTTTACTGAAGAGAACGTTGTGTAAGAGCTTTGGAGAGACAGATACCTCTCAGTGTTGGGGCTGACGTGGGCATTTCTCTCTTGTGTCTGCAAGCTTCGGAATGTTTTGGAAATGTAAGCATCAGTGACAGGAGCAAGGGTATTAGAAGTTACTTCCATCTCCATCGCATGCCCTTCAAATGCAGTGTTGACAAGTTCTGTCCCTGTTCTGTGTGTTCCCCAGAAAAACTGTGGCACCAGAGTGGAAGAGGGCAGCAGAGAAGTGAAGGACAAATTGTCTCTGTTATTTTAACCCCTTCCCACACACCCACTCCCTCGCTACCCTAACCTGAGGTCAGTTTGGACTGGTCTGTTGGCAGCATTGGTGTGTGAAGGTCACAGCCTAAACCGTGCACCTGGAGAGACAAGTCCATCTCTGTTTGACGGAGTACTGGAGTATGAATGAAGCCTTGGCATCCTCACGGGGCTCAGCGGAGGCACTGGGGAGCGAAGGGTGGGAAATCTGTACTGGGTCATGCTCCAGCGGGGAACGAGTGAGGGCAGAGGGATTCACTGGTGTTTAAGTAAGCACAGACGTTGTCCCTGAAGCATAAAACCCTGTAATTCCTAAAATTTACAGTGCTAAGAATACAGAACCCCGCCCTGATCAGTAAGCATCTAGAAGGCACAGCTCACCCGGCACTCCTGTAAAAACAGCTGAAGTTTTTTGTGTGGCAGCCTTTCGAGTAAAATCCCTGGTTTGTTGCTATAAGCTTTTGGGACTTTCAAATACGAAAGAAATGGATTCCTTCCAGGCAGACCCTTTCATGATAAATTTCAGCCTAGAGCAAAGTTTTATGGCTGAGTTATAAGCTCCTAAAAGGCAGAGGTTTGTAATGGAAGTGCTGACACAAGCCTTAATTAAGAGCCATGTGAACAACGCCTCTGCACAGCCGCAGCTAAGGGTGCAAACACCTTTCGAAGTTAGAATCCCTATCTTAAAAAAAGAATTGGAACTTTCAATGCATAGAATAAAATAGCGGTCCTATTTTTATGTCAACAAGTACGCTTTTTTTGGGCTTCCTCAGCTTAACTGTTTTTTCCCTTCAGTTTAGCTCTCTCCTGGCAGAAACAGCAGTAGTTCCTCCTGGGGACAGAAGTTTTGCTTTTGCAGATTAAATGGTTAGTCCAACTGCCAGACATTGTGCTCATCCAGCTAGTTCAGAAGAAAACAACATGCGTTACGCTGTGTGGCAGAGAAGTAATTTGTGTGTTTGTGTGTCGGCACAGAAAAAGGTTGCATGTATTTAAGTGACCTAAATTGCCACACAGTTCTGTAAAACATCTGGCATATCTAAAATACATCACGGGGTGGCAAAAAGGTTTGGCTGACCTTTGTTCTCAGTGACCTGCAGAATTCAGCACATGGGAGTTACGCAGGTCGTCCCAAACCCGGGCTGGGAAGTCGTTACGATGCGCCACAGCTGCATGAATGCACACAGTCGCCGTGCTATTCTGAATCGAGCAGGTCTGAGAACTGCCACCTGAATTTACCTGCTGCTTTGTTGTAAGTTTGCCTTTGATCTTCCTTTCTGAGTTGTCAGAGGGTACCTGGATTCATTGGCTTCAGCCTCCTTAGAATTGCTGTCTGGGTTGCCCTGGATGGAAGGACGTTTAGTTGGGCACAATCATTCTGTGTGCAGGGAACCAAAAGCTGGAGGTAGGGGAATTGTCCTGGGAGGGGAGATTAGGATCTCCCTGTCTTGACAGGTGCTTTGCTGCCTTCCCTTTTAAGCTTTGAAGTTAATACAGATTTAAGTTTTTGTTTACAACTAGACTTCCTTTAAAATAGCCTTTTAAAGGTAGAATTCCCTTGTATGGACATACTGTTCTTGGAGTAATTTGATGAAATGTGTTGAAGTTGTTCAGTAAATGATGCACTTCTTCCATTTCAAGACAAGCCTGTCAAATGTTGAAATTGTAAATACAAGGTTAAAGCCTGGTCTCTGCCACAAGATGCCTGCTCTCCACCTCCATTAATTTCAGTGTGAGTCACAGTTGCTCAGCACCGCAGGCAGGATTACCTTTCCGAGGCTGAGGCATCTCATGAAAATAAATTGTGGAATAAAAAGGAGTTCCAGGGAGGAAAACGATTTTCCTTCTATTTTTTGCCACTTGATGTCTTGAGGGAACTGCAGGGAGGTGAGTGAGAAGCAGGTAAGAGGCCGTGCATGTTAATACCATGCAGCGATGCAGCTCGGGGTGGAATAAACATTTTACCCACCTGAGGATTTCAAGACACTGTCAGTGCAATTAAGCCATCCCTGTTTCCAAGGAAATCAAGAGTTGTGTAGTTTTGCCCTTGGTAAAGATGGCTTGATTGGTAGGAAAGAAGATGCTGTGTAATGTGGTTAAAGCCACATACAAAGACAAGGGGCATAGCAGAGAATTGAGCTGGGCGTCTTGAGATCAGCCACGTCCTTTAGCTTCTGGCTGCATGGTAAGCAAAGCTGAAAGAAGATCTGAGGCAGCATTTGTGTCTTCGAAGTCCTGCACTGGTGCAGTTATAAAACAGGGACAAAGGAAAGAGGCAGGAGCATGCAAGAGAGTCTCTTCACGGCCGTATGAACAGAGAGCCACTTGAGGGGACACTCCAAGGTGGCTGGGCCTGCCGGGGGTAAGTTTATCCAGGTATATGCCACACGAAGGCTGCGTGAGGAGAAAACAAAGGCATCATTTGCCCAGAGCAAATAAAATGCATTTAACAACCACAGTTTAAACAAATACTACAGTGGTGTGTACCCAGCCTTTCTGGATGGGCATAAGCCATATTAGAATGTATTTTAGACAGACAGCCATTTGGCCAAGAGCCTGTGTGTCCCTGTGCATGTGTGTGTTTAAATCTGACTAGAACATCCTTGGTGGGCCTTTCCACATTGATTCAACCCTAGCAGAAACCCTTACTCAGCCAGAACTGAGTTTAAACAGCAGTGCTGACACTGGATTGTTACATGTACGTGTTTGGTCTATGTGGTACAGCTGCACGCTTTTTAGAAAATTGTGTGTAAGGAGGAATGAAGCAGGTTAGTAAAGAAGGAAGAGGACATTAAAGAAATCAGGCCAAGTGGAAGAAGCAGATGAAAAATACATGGGAGAGGGGACAGAAGGAAACTAAAGGTAAATGAACTGATTTAGCTCATTCCTTCAGAAGATACTTAGGGAGAGAAAAAGAAAGCAGGAGAGGAGAATTGAAAAGTAGGTGGTTCTGAGCATGTCAAGGCTGATCCTGACTCAGCAGAAAGTATTGCTGTGGGATGCAGGTAACGCTATCAAGTGCCAGAGCATCTTGCTGCTCTGCCCTTTAAGGATTGATACAGGATGGCTTCTGGGCTGTCTGCTTATTTTATTTATTTATTTATTTATTTTTCCTAGTAAGCTTTTTCCTTTTAATCTAGGAGACTACGAAGTAGGTACTAAAAGGTCACGAGAAGTTTTTAGCACCTGGAAGCTAGATGTGACCTCTTTACGCCCTGCAGTCTTTAGCATCTGCTGCTAAAAGAGCTGGTATTTGTCAGATAAGCACCTTTGAGTCACAGCAGAAAAATCAGACAGTGGCAGAGGGACAAGAGTGCCTTCATATGGGGACCTGCCTTCACCCTGCTATGTCAGTCACTGATTTCTGCCTGGGCACCAGCGGGCAGCAAGGCTGAAGCAGTAGCCCCGGTTGGAAAAGCTGATAGTGAGCTGAATGGAACAGAATGAGTCAGATTTTGCCCATCTGATTGAGGTCAGGGCAGAGAGGACTGGTGAGATACCAACTGTGTCTAGACCTGCAGAGCTGTTTCCATAACTCTCGATGGCTTTGGAGGACAAGTGTGAAGCAGAGTCTTGGCTGTATGCTACAGAAAGCTTGAAAAGATCCCAGTGAAAGACCACAGAATGTGTTAACCATGACTTACGGATTGCTAGGGGGAGGACACTTACGTAACGTGAGACTGAATTTGGCCCTTCCAGGTTATTTCTGCGGTGGCTTTGGGATGTAGATGGCTTAAGGAAATGTTTTAATCCTCTTCTTGGCGGAACATACAAAGAGCTCTCACCTTTGTATCTGTGAAAGCTGTGAACCAGGACGTGGTTCCTGAAGGCAAAGCCAATAAATACAAGGAAACTCTTGGCTAATGCCGCTGTTGTTGGCAGTCGAGGCATGGCTATGTGGAGACAATATGTTGGAAGGAAAAGACTTTCCAGATGGGTGAGCTTAGTTTGTTCATCAAACAGTGACATACCTGTTTGATTTTAGACAATAGTTGCCCAGCAAGTAAATGGATGTGTTCTTTTGTTTAACTGGAAGAAGAGAAGTAAAGTAAATCCACACCAAATCCATGTAGTTGATAGACATAAACAAGAACGTTCTGTGTCGGAATGAAGAATGTTTGTGAAGGTTCAGCCAAGGAGCTAAGCCTCCAGTTCTTTAGGAAACAAAAAAAGAGCAACCTTTGCTTTGTGTGTGTTTGACCACCCACAGAGCATCCATATGAATTTGAAAGTGTAGGTGTTGAGATAAAATGGGAGGAGCTGCTACATATGGGCCTGGTGGTCCATCAGCTGCTTTTTGGGGACTTCAGATGGCAACAGGACAGACTTCTGGGTCTACACTATGGAGTATATGGTTTGCTTTTACTTGTGGATCTAAACCCTCCCAAAAGACTGGTATTGGCAGGAAGCAAGGAGAGTTGTTCTTGACACAGTCTTGCTGGAGGGCACTGATGAAATTCAGTTCTAGATGTTCCTTGTATTCCTGGACTCCACAGAGGCTGCTGGCAGGAGGCTCCCCAAGGCCCGTGCGAGTGGGTGAATCAGGCCTGGGATTCTCAAGGTGTCAGGTAGAGCAGAGTTACCCGAGCAGCTTTGGCTTCTCCCTTTCCTGTAGGGGCAAGGCCAAACAAGGCCTTGTTCGTGCAGGTTCTGGAACGAACATACTTTTAGAGAAGAGCAGATGAACAGGGAGAAGAAAATCAGTGCCTTTTGGTTTGCTGAAAAGTATAATTTCATCTGAAATAATTATTTCATGATTATTTCATTAGCAGTACTTTTTTCTCTTGTGTTCATTTCCAGGAAGCTTCATTTGGCTAGAGGGATGGGTTAGGGAAAGGAAGCCGTCTATATACTAGCAGAGATTGAGAGAAACGGTAAAGGTGAATAGGTAGCTGACAAACTAGTTTTAACTTTCATTTCAAAGCTGTAAGAATACAATTATATTTCAAATAAGATAGGTGAGAAAAGCTGTTAGATCCCTACAAGGCAAGAGGGAATGTTTAATCAAGAGTAACACTCTTCATATTTATCCCCACTACGTTTTCATCTCTTCGACCCTGTTTCGGCAGGGGGTTGGACTAGATGGCCCACAGAGGTCCCTTCCAACCCCGACCATTCTGTGATTCTGTGATTCCGTGTATCTGTCATGGGGGGGGTGGGCTATAATGGACCTTTTGTAGGGCAGCTGAAAGGATTCTGGATAAACTGAGCATGTGAAGGCATCCTAAGACCTTGGTGTATAGTTGAGATACACATAAGCTTGGTTGCAGCTTTTGGGGAGCATTCTTGATGTATTTCAGCTGCATGCAGCGGTCGCCATGAGGATCATTCCCTTCTGCTTTTAGATTGCATGTTCAGTCAAAACTTCCAGGGCATGTTTCTGGAATAGGAGGTTTTCTGACCTCCATCTTCATACCCTACGGGGAAACTGAAAGGATCCAGATCGAAGTCTGTCTTGTCCTTAATACATTGGATAAGTGGGTGATTCCTGTAGAACCTCACTGTTCGTTGTCTAAACTCATACTCTGTCATCCATTTAGAATCACTCATCTGAGTATTTTAATATTTTAACAGTTCAAAGCAGGCAGCTTCATGAATCAAGAAAATGAGGAGAATTTGGGATATTTAAAGAGCCCTTATATCCATGAGGCACACCAGCTGCATATCAGCGACACAATCTTTTTACTGGCTGAGCAAAACATTTCTATTTGTCTGTTACTGAGGAACCTTGGAACCCAGCATCTAGACAAGTCCAAAACTTCAGGGAACGCTCTACATGTCAGCAGGAGAAGCCCATTGATTTTGGTGCAAATCAGACGTGCCAAAAAACCTGTCAGGGGAAATGTCAGGACCTCCAGGCTGCCTGGGGCTGCAGGCAAAGGAGTCGTTGGGCCCTTCCCTGCACTCGGAGGGTGAGGCGGGGTGGGACTGGGGTTCTGACCAGTTACAGAGTTTTCGGAAGTATTTTTTACAGGATGGGCTTGGAGATCCAGCATGGGACACCTCGGAACTTGGGGAAGTTTGGGGTAAGCGGGGATGATTAGGTTGGTGTTAATGGCAAACTGGGGAACTCAAAGAAGGGTTTGTAAATTCGTATGGGAACACACTAAGCTCATGGGAAATGATAGGAAGGAAAACAGTCATGGAAGCTCTGGGATGAGAGAGGGATCCAGCGTGAGTCCATGAGGCGCAGGGAGGATTGGAGGTTGACTCACAAGGTCTTGTAGAGTGAGGAGGTAGGGGAAGAGCAGGATGGAGACAGTTTTAGAAATTGCTGACATGTGCTTGGCTCACTATAAGGGTGTGACAAGTATGTGACACCCTCCAGCTGCATTTCGGCTTGCCGTGGTTGCCTTCATTATCCTCTTGGTGCAACTTATTTTATTCGTGGCCGAGGTGAGCTGTAGTCTGTGCTTGGGGAGGGTGGGTGTGATGAATAGCGTGGGCTTGATGGATGTTCAGAGGAAAAATGTACAGAGACTCCTAGTGCTTGCGGCAGCTGAGCCGATGCAGATGGACCGTTACAGAAAATCCTGCTGAACTCTGGTGGATTTGTGTTGGGTTGCTGCCCAACAAGTGTGTGCGTAGAAGGTAGAAGTCAAAAGATGTTTTCAAGGGACTAGTCATGTGTGTCTTTGGATGCACATCTGCACTAAGAAAAAATGGCGGACGGGAGCAGAGTCTGTAAGTAACCCTCAGGCTTCTTGCCAGCTTGGGGTACTGGGTTCTGTGTCTTTGTGAGAGGAGAACAGCACAAGACCTTCAGGTTTCTGGCCTCAGGAGCGAGCTGGGGGCAGTGAGGCTGGCAGAAAGAGCAGGAGACGGCTGTGATCGGCACCGCAGGGGGCTGGTGCTGCCCAGGAGCTGCACCGTGCCGATGACAGTCTCGCACGGTGCTTACCCCATGCCTTTGTAGTCCCTGTGCTTTTTACAGGTCTGGGTGAGTTGTCCCATCTGGAGGGCGGACGTATCCTGCTCGTGATGGAGGAATGGCGACACGGCTCACTGTGGCGAAGGTTTTCCCTACCTTGTTTGGATTCAGGCTCTCATTATTTCTAATGCTTTGTGCCCTTCTCCTTTTCTCAGAAGGGCTCCTTCATCTGGCTGTCCCACTGCACAATAAGCTTTTTGGCTCCAAGATGACAGCTGTGGTGAAATTGCAGGATTCATGATGCAATAGGCCTGTCTGATAGATTTTCAAACTCAGAAGCCCTGTCTGCCTTACTGCAGACAGGAGGGGAAAAAATCTGAGGCTAAAATGTCTAGCACAGGCATCGCCCTTGCCGAATGCTTTTGTGGCACCGTAACGGATGGACAGAAGTCAAAACTATCAGAATAAGGTGCCAGTAACGATAGACTGGGTTTGTGCTTCATCTCAGTGCTTTCTGTCTTCTTCACCTCTAGTCCAGCAGCAGTGTGGTGTAGTTCCATCTTATTTGTGGGCTTGCAGAGAGCTGAATGACAAAGCAGAATTAGGATAAGAACATCTTTATACTTATTTCCACCTAATTTTGGAATTCACAGCTCTACTGATCATTTTTATGGACTGTCATAAGCATTAATGAAATTTTATGAGCATTTTGCTTGGGACATCGCAGGATGATTTTTTTTCCAAGATAAGTCTGCGGAGAGAATTAGGGCTGGATTGCCCGTGGTTGGGGCTGGGAGTTTCAGGCCTCTCAGTTCCCTCCAGTTAGTAAAACTTGTTTACCATCCCCTCTTTCCTCTTTTCCCTTCCCTCGCCTTTCCCCTTTCCTTGCCTTTTTGCCTGTGTCTGATGGGTGACGTCTCATCAGAACGTGGAGATACCGAGAGGCAGAAGTGGGGTGCTGGTAAATTGTTGTCTGTCAAGGTCTATCAAGACTGATGTCTAAGAAGGACAGAGAGTGACAGAGACATTTTCTTTGTCAATAAGGAGGTTTTAAAAGGCAAACGAAAGACTGAGCAATGAAAATATAACCAGGGAGGCCAGGGAATGAGAGGCAGCTGTGCCCTGAACTTGGCCTGCTGGAAATCATGCTGCTGTCCTCTGTCTAGAGTGCAGAATTCTCCCGGGGTGCGGCTTAGTCCTGTGGCAGTGGAGGTAGGTGGGAGCCTTTCCATGAGCTTCAGCAGGCCCCAAGCTGGATCCCTGAATAACAGGGCTGGCTTGCAGTTGGTCCAGCAAGTGAAAGCGCTGTTGAACACTTTGCTGGCTCCACGTGTCAGTTGCCAGGTAGGTGCAGGGTCTAGGTTTTTGCAACAAATAGAGAAGTTAGAGAGGAACTCTGGAAGTAAGGAGAGGGAATCAGAAAGTGCATCCCAAGGTAGCTTGCCTGCCAGCAGTCTGCCACGTTGCAGTTCATGGAGTGGCAGGTCAGAGGAGTGCAGGCTGCCCAGCTTATGCCGGAGAGGTCTGAGAGTGTGAGAAGCGGGATGGGGAGAGGCAGAAAGGCACAGAGAGGTCGGGAGGAGGGAGGCAGCTCCTCTGCTCCTCAGAGCTGCACATCCACCTGCTCACTTGCATCCAGCTTCTTTGCCTGGGGCTTATCACTTGTCACTTCTCCTATCTCTGATGGAGAAGTGACACAGCCTGTCAGCGGGTCATGCTGCCTATTGTTTAACAGTGGAACAAACTCTGCTGCTCCCCCGTGCACGCACCGGCCCCATCCACTTCTTCATTAGTCACCTGATCAGAGCCTTCAAATCCTTGACCCAAATCCTCCTGTGCCCAGCTTTAGGTCTTATCCCCTGCTCTGGCTGCTCCGTCCACCGTCGACCTGAGAGGAGAGGTACTGGCTGAGCGCTGTGCGATTAGGGAGATGTTGCTGGATGTTTTGAGCTGTGTGCAAGGTGATAAGCGGGAGTGAGGGAGGAGGGGAAGAGCCCTAGATCGGTCTGAGCTGTGAGCTTTCCCTGATCCACATCCCTGCTCTGTTTCTGCTGACTCAGTGACCCTGGTTTTACTGCCTGGGAGTGCCAGAGACAGCGACCTTGCCTGTCTGCTCAAGGACCTCTGGCACTCAAAGGCCGTGCCAGGGCAAACCAAGACATGCTGAGGAGAAAGTTGTTTTGCAGAATTTCTTATCCCAAGATGACTCTCCGCTCTGCCGGACTGGAAGGTGGTTAATCCTGCACTGATGGTGCTGCGCATGTGGCAGGGAGTCAGAGCCGTCATCTTGTGAAATGTGCCTTTTTTCACCTGGGTAGGAAGGTTTCCACACTAGGAAGGAAGGAGCTGAAAGGATTCATCAGCTCTTGGGAATAAACAGATTGTTTTACTCCCGGAGCGCTGGATTCAGCGTGGTCGGGGTTCTCAGATGGAGGGGCTCTGGTTGCTTCCTGGTGGGCAGAGACACAGGGCACACATTTTCTTCACTCTGAGCTGCCACTATTAACTGGGAGTACGATAGGGTGATTTTCTGACAGGTTCCGTGCAGGAGGTCAGACGAGGTAGATAGAACAGTCCCTTCTGGGGCTGAAAATCAATGAATCCATGATTAAATGGCCCACAGAGGCTGGACATTGCAGGTTAAGGGAAAAGGAGTAATATTGCTGGCATTTTATGTGGGAGCTGCGGTCAGGTATTTGTCTTGGCCAGCAGTCCCCAGGTCATGTCTGTCTTTCTCGGTCCTTCTAGTGAGCCCCAGATTTACCTGCGGGTTGTAGGGAGACAGAAGGGGGATTTTTTTCAAGGCCTGGACTGGAGTGCATGTGTTTCTTTGGAAATTGGTTATTGGTTTTGTTTTGGGTTTAAAAAAATGCTGTCTAAAGAATAGGAGAGCCTTTGAGTGGTTGTTTTACACCAGTCCTGACATTACGTAGTCGTGCTGTTACATAAGGTTGTTTCTCAGAGCTATAATGATGCAACAGTATTTATAGACCAATCTGGGTTTTCCTTTTAATGGCTTCCATAAAAAGCTCATTATTCCCTTCACACAGTCACTGGCTGATTTACATGCTTGTCCTGTCCCTGGGCATACGCTCCAGTTTGGGTAGCCCTGAGCAACACACTCACGCTGTCTGCCCCGTGCTAAATGGCTCTGACAACAGCCCGGCTGCGACACCGCTCTGATCCTCGCACCAGAAACTTGGCTTTTGGGGAGACGGGGGGGAGAGGGGAGAGGAGGTCGGCAGAGAAGAGAAAATCGCTGGTGTTTCTGCAGGTTCTGGCGCTGTTGTCATCTCCTTGGAGCTGCAAACTGTCTGTCGTTCCTGGCGTGTGACCTGGCCAGGCAGGGGACTTGGCCCGGCTGGAATGGGTGCGTGCGGTGCGTAGGGGGAGGTGGCTGCAGAGCAAACAGAGTCTGAGAATCCGTTACCTGAGCCAGGGGTGCCGCTGGAATCTGCTCCTGAACCAGACTTGCGTCCAGTCAGGCTGAGAACGAGGAAGGAAAAGAAACGCCGTGCGCGTTCCTGGGAGCGACACGGGAGGGTTGTGTGGGGGATGCGCGGGCACACACCTGCGCTCATCTCCACGTTCCCTGGCTCGATCAATGTCCTTGCGTCTCTTCCTCTGCAAGCCCTGACATTCCTCCTTTTGCATATTGGATTTTTTTTTCTTTATTATAGGGAGGGGCAGAGGGTCGGGACAGTTTTATGGCAACTGTATTGATCAGTAAAATTTAATATAATCCCTGCACTTACTGTGTGATCGTTAAGGGGATGGAGAGCCGGTGAAACATATTTAAAAAGAAATATTTTTCAGTTTTATTTCCTCCCATGCTACTTTTCTGAGTCTCTCTTCTCTTCCAAACCTGGCATCAATCTCCTACTTTGCAGCCCTTCAAAGACAGTCATACATTTTTGACTGGGTTTTCACAGTTTGCCTTTGATTTGAATAAGTATTAGGGAGAGACTTACCCAGTCTGGTCTGGTGCTAGATTCATTCACCATTTTCTCAGCTAACTGTCGTGCAGTTTCTGGATCTATGTAATTTTCTGTCTGCTGAGAATATGACTCCCTCTTTTTTTATCTCTGCTATATCTGGAACTCCTGTTGCTGAAGTACCAGGTTGGCTCTTGGCGTCTAACGCCTCCCACCCACGGAGAGCCCCTGCGCGTCGCCGTGTCTGTGGGGAGCAGCAGCACAAAGCGGTTAACTGACACGCCGGCAAAGTCTGGGCAGGAAGCCGGAGCAGGGAAATGACAGCTGGAGTTCCAAACTCGTGCCGAATATCCTAACCCCCGGAGCAGCCTTTTTTGGGTGCTGCGGCGTGGTGCTGCACGGCGGGTGAAATACCCCCTCTGCAGTGACCCGCACTGTCCGATACCAAGCGCTGGAAGGTTACTCGATGTGAATTTGCTGCTCAGAGCATGGGCAGAGCAAGCCCTGTCTGCCGGCAGGATAGACGAGCTCTAAGAGGCACACGGGGCTCGTTCTGGCTCGCCCTGTGAGGAGGACAGGGCATGGGATTTGTAGTGAGGTTTCTGTTACTGTTCCCTCGTTATTTTGAGAGGGCTACAGCAAATAGGGAGGCAGCCATTATTGGAAATTATTTGAATTTTGACCGAATTTTCTCCTTTCCCTCCCCCTCTTTGCAATCACTCTTTGCAGTCACTTTGAGCAGCGTGTTGGGAGAATCATCAGAGCCTGCGGGCGCCTGGCTGCCTCTGCTAGATGCGGAGGCTCTGACGCTGATTTATATTTTGGTTAATTGTCTCCATCCATTAGTCTCCCCATCCTTCTCCTTGTTAAAGATGCAGTTGCTGCTAACGTCTGTAAATGAAACACATTTAAAAGGCATTGCTCCCAGTCTGGATCCGGCTTGGGTTAACAATCCCGGGAAGCTGCCGCCTGCGGAGGGTCTGCAGGGTGGTACGTCTCCGCTCAGGTGTCCTGCAGGCCCCGGCAGCCCAGGGGCTTGTCACCCCCTCTGCTGGCCCTCTCTCACGGGGCCACGAGCCAAAGGGGCCGAGAGGCTGAGGCGTCTGCCCCGTTTGTCTCGTCCCTGCACGCTGAACGTGCTGGCGGGGCTGGCTCCAGAGCCAGGCTGGGAAGATGGTGTTCAGCAGAGGGAAGGGACTCGTTTGCCGGGGCCATTCGAGGCCGAGGAGAGGTGACTGGAGTGAGGGTCTGCATGCTGGTCAGCAGGAGGACCAGGGGACAAGACAGCCACAGAAGGGGTCTTGGAACGATAGCTGCGGGCTTTGAACACTGCCAGTCGGAGACTTAACGGTACAGATGTTGCTCAAAAAAAGATGATTATTCCCAGAAGTCAGTCACGCAGGATTGCTGCGTGTCTGGTTACCCCAGCCTCCCTAATTCATTTATACATCCCAAGGGACGGCCGCTGCTAGCAAATCTGACAGGTCAGTGGCAGTCCCTATGATAGACTTCTCCTTCCTTGAGCACGGGTTGTGGCTCGTTAGCTGGACTAGATGACGCTGCTCGTGCAGTGTGTGCCAGCAGTGACGGCACTGCTGGGTTAGCTGTTGTCCTGCAGGTGTGGACCCCACAGATGAGTCAGTGGATTGCTGTGGCACCTTGTCCCGAGCAGACACCTTCTGTCTGGGTGACGTTTCCACCAGCTGATGTGGCTGTCTCTCCCCTGGAGTGCATTTTCCTGTAAGCAGTGCAGCTATCGAATGACCGCTGGTGGACCATTATACTGCCATTACAGAAGGTCTCATCAGAGCAACCAGCTTCGGGGGAGACAGAGGACCAGCCAGTCCCATTAAACATAGACAGTGCAGCAATCAAAGCATTCGTAGAGAACGTTAGCAATGGGTTTTTATCCTCCAGTGGTAATTTTTGAAGCCGTTAGTTACTAGGACGTCTTGTTGCTGCTTTGCAGAGTGGGCTCCTTGTATCAGAGCATTGAGATGGGACAGGGAGTTTCAGACTGTCAGCTCTGGTCTGTATCTGGGCTGCACAGTTACTCATGTTGTCCTGACTATACTGCCAGAGTCCTGCACCAATATTCGCTGAGTTTGGGTGTGACGTTTTAGGATGAAAAAGACTTTTTTTGTTGTTTCCCAGACCTGGCCTGGAACCTGCAGCACGTGCCTCCTATGCTGTGCTCCCCTGCAGTTTTCTTTTGTTGTCAGTGTAGCAGGGCAAGTGTATGGTGTTTGTAGAAATACCCGCCAAGGTCAGGACGCCATGTTGCTAGAGAGCAGCTTTCATTTCATCCTGCATTCAGGTAAAGGAGCTGTTTGGACTTGGCCTGTAAAGCTGTGTGGCCGCTGCTTGCAGCACGCGTGGCCTGAGTCGTGGTGCACTAGTGAGCTGCTCAGCTGCCTGTGGCTTAGGCAAAACCCTTATCACAGCTTTCCTACATTCCTGGTAAATGGAGCTGTTGCTCCTGTGCCCTCTCTTCATTAGGATTTGAAAACTGCCCAAGCCATAATAATATCCAGCCACTTCTCCGACTGTTGCTTTTGGCAGCAAGACAGAGTCTAGTGGCAGAATTGGAATCCTCTTGGATGGAAAGCAGCTTGCAGAAGCCTAGGGTATTCGTTTCAGTGGATAAACGGGCGAGGAAGAGGCAGGATAGATATATGGCACGTTTGGTGGGATGGTTACTTCTTCGATGCTACGTGAAGCACGATAATAAACAAGCGCTTACACATCACCGCTGCCAGCTTTACTCCTTGTGGAAGTGTCTTCCTTATGAAGCCATGCTCATGATGAGGGCCGTGCTGCTTGCCTCTGTTCTCAGAGCTACAGAGTTGGCCTTGAGGGGGGTCTGCAGCACTGTTAGGTAGCTGCTCCTTTCACTTCTTTCCTCGTAGGAGGGACATCTTTGTGAAGATGGGATCTCACTCCTCTATCAGCTGTCATCACACACTTCTTTGTCACACGACATCCTCATCTTTTTTTAACATTTTACTCCTCTGCACAGCTACTAAGTACGATGTCGCAAAAACAGGATGATGGATTCAAGTAAGGAACGAGCAACAGCACATCAGCTGTAATTGAGAGCAAAACAGGAGTTTGTCTTTGCTAGGCATGTTTAAATTTACTGTGCAGATATAGGACAGGGTGAATTTTAGTGTTCTGGATCGAGGTTGAATGTGTCTTGGATTTGAAGTTCAGACTCAAAAATCTTGTAGTGCTGCAAGTTCTTTTTTTTACAACTTTGCCCACCTAAATAGCAGAAATACCTGAAAAAGATGTACAGTGATCAGAGCTTCGATCATCCTGAGCCAGGTATCAGAAAAAAGGTCTTATGAGACTGTCGGTAACACTGAGCCATGTCCCAGTTTGAAAGCCAGTCCGGATGTGGCCAACCAGCCACATGTCCCCTGGAATCCCTGACAGTCAGTACTCGTTTTACTGCCAGAGCCAAACTTGCTGCTGTGAGGTGGAAGTGCCCAGACAGTCATGCCCCAGAACATGTTGCCCTGCTGCCTGGAAGCATACCTGTGTTACTGTGGGTCCCCAAACCATTAATTACTAAAACCCATGCAAACTGAATGTTGCCATGGCAACCTGCAGCCCCACAGAAGGCTGTTTGTCTCCTCCTTGACCTTTCAGGAGATCTGTATCTTGCTCAAGCCCCCTTCTCTAATCCGGTTTTTAAAATATAATATTATGCTACTGGAAGGGATCAGACCTTTAATCTGATTGTGTGTGCATGTGTCAGCGCGTGTATGGGGGAGTGCCTGCGTGAACGGGCACCCAGCAGCGGCGCGGAGGCCAGACAAAGGAACAGCGGCGTGTGGCTGCCCGGCTGGGGCTGCGGGGAGCACCTGGGTGGAACGGCTGGGTCGGCACCCACGAGGGGGAATCCTCGGCGTGGAAGGAGCAGCCCTCCCCAGTCCCCTGAGCGCGGGCTCCTTCCCGCTGAGGTTGGGCAAGAATTGTGCTTTTGCTGCTGAGGACTGCGGAGGGGACGCTGTCGCACCCGCTGCAGTGTCCCCCCCTGCGAGCACAGGTCCCTGCCTGCCGCTGCGTTCGCCGCTGGGCCGGACCAGGCAGCCGAGTTTCGGGCATTGCTGCATGTAGGTTGGTACGCAAAGTGCGTGGTCTGGATCTTGCCCTGAGGTCCTGCAAGCTGGATATTCTTTTGCCTTGTTGTACTGATAACTGTAAATGTAACAAATACATCATGTAGGGGATGTTACCACTTCAGGTGGTCAGAATCATTGCACAACCAAAACAATCTTGGTTCTTTGTGAATAATTGGGACGGGACGGTTGCAAGGTAAGGGACTCCTGAATGATCCCTTTAAGTGGCTGGGCCTTGGGAGGACAGGTATGCAAACTGCAGAGATGAGGAGGCTGCAGGATAATCTGAAGACCCCGCCGATCACTGAGAGACGCCAAACAAACATGCGTGACCGACATTACCATATGCTAATGAGTTCTCAGTAATATGATAAGCATTTCTTGCAAATGTAATGAATGTGTACGTTAACATAGCGTAAATACCTAGTAAGTGTGTTCTTTCGGTGCAAATGTTTGGAGGAGGGATCCCCCGAGTGCCCGGCGCCGTAATAAAGAATCCCTGCTTCATAGTTTGCCGGCTATGGAGTCTTCAATTCCGGCTTTTCGCGGCGTCAGTATTCCCTCCAAGGGAAGGATCTTCAGTCCTGCATTGGCTCTGCCT
>Ga0065711_1005038_pt1 | contig 27879 bp, 10 predicted proteins | sample Hoacrofraction12_FD_59098 | JGI IMG/M metagenome (GOLD analysis project Ga0065711, IMG submission 59098) | Hoatzin crop microbial communities from Cojedes, Venezuela - Epithelial fraction 12 v2 (version 2) | ecosystem: Host-associated > Birds > Digestive system > Esophagus > Crop | place...
AAAAAAAAAAAAAGGGGGGGGGGAAGGGGCAGAATTTAGTAGCAATGTTTTCCAGAGAACTAGCAGGAGAGGTATAGATCCAATGTATTCCAGTCACACAGCACAAACATCTGAATTTTAACCAATTTAACAATTCTGTATTCCTGGAAAAAAGATCTCAGTCCTTTCATCCTCCATTTTACATAGCTGCTAATCTGAACGGATGCAAATATTTGTAAGATTCTTGAGTAATACTGAACAATAGCTGCATATATTAACACTTGCAAAATAGAATTTGTTTGGGTTTTTTTAACGTTAGATGTACAACTACAGTAGATAATGAAATATCTATAACCTTTTATCTTACCCTTTCGCTGAAATGTAATAGCTTAGCTCAGACTAAAGCTAAACCTCCATGTAGCTTGTTCAAATGCTTAGTTTGGAAATTTTTTATTCCTGGACTAAGCATAAAGCAAGAATTTCTTTTTTTAACATCTGACATTCTTTCAGATGTTTGCAGAACAGGAAAAAAAAGGATGCATAAATTCAGTGTTCAAGATTAAAGTGTAATGCTTCACAGATGAGGGCACAAAATCAAGACAGCTTGTTAATCTGAAGGCCCACAAACTCAGCTTAAAATACAGTCAGTCTAGAGTATCTTGCTTCTTTTTGAATATCCACTTCATTCTCAAGATGCACGTAAACTTGTGCAGGCAGATGAAATGTTATAGTATCCTTGAGTGGATGAAATTCAAAACAAACAAAAGAAAAAAGTAGTTTCTCAAGTGTTACAAACTAGTTTTACAGGCAAAGGAAGTTAAGTCAGTATTAAGATGACAAGCGCAAATGCACACAGGATATGCAAACAGCTTATAAACTCACTGTTAACACATCAGTTATCACCACCACTAAAATTCAGAACACTGACAGTGGACCCTTGTGTTTAAATAACTGTATGTCCTTTGAAATTTCAATGAAACCATGTCCCTTTCCACCTTCTGAACAAAAATGCTGCAGAATTAACTTTAAAAAAGCATACACCACACAGGAGACTGAATTAATCCAGTTATTAAAGCAATATTTCTCTATTTACATTGTGTCAAACAGGCTGAGGCAAGCTAAACTCAGCCAGGAGGTTTCCTCCGTCCAGAGAGGGAAACCAGTGAAGTCAGGAACTTTTTGTAGATTATGAAAACAGCATCCAACAGCAGGATTCCCTCATGGGCATCCAAAGGAAGCAGCAGACAAAAGACAAGACAGTGGAGTCTTCCCAGCAAGGGTAGGGAAGTGGGAAGGAATGCTTACTTAGATGGGAATAAGAAGTCCGCTGCCTCTTGAATGTCTGACTAAGACCAGATTTCTGGAGGAAGATACCTGAAGACCCACCTGAAGACCCACCCATTTCCACTCTGCTTGTGGTCTGGTAGAACAGGTTCTTGTGAAATACATAGGGAAATTGATTGGAGGAGACACCCAACCGGTGTTTGTCTTCTGTTTGTCTGATTTCCACTTGTGAGGAAGGACAAGCTCAGAAAAGAACAGGTAATACAAGTATTATGCATCCCCTCATATGAATAAACAGCAAGTTTTATTATTAATATTTGGCTTAGACATCCCTGGACACTGAAAGTATCATTAATAAGAAAGCTTCAGGATTATATGAAGAAAAATACTGTCAAAAGCCTGGACTGCATACAAACTTAACTTTTTGAACTTAAAGGTCCATATTTATCGTATTAAAATGCACTTTATTAAAACATATAAAGTAGAACAGACAGCATAGAACAGATGCTTTGAGGAAAACGTCAGCTGTACACTAATATTGTAATTTTATGAGGCCAAACTCATTTACTTCAAATTCCTATGAACCATAAAGTCTTTCTTCTCCCATGCTAAACTATGGTGGACATGTCAGGCTGAAAATAGAATAAATAAGCATGTGAACAGGTTACTTTTTCAGTGAAACTTTCAAACAGATTTACTAAGATCAAATGGCCGATTTTCATGCCAAAGAATTCTCATCTAAGTTACCATACTCTAATGCACACAAAACCAAACAAATTTAACTTAGGGTTTGCTGCAATTGAATGGAAAAGAACTGCTCTCAATCTCTCTGAATTTATCAGTAAATTATATGGATCTCCACACGGCAAAAGACACTGAAAAATTGGTGTGTAATTCCTTAACAAAGTGGTTGGAAAAATTAGTTCAAATGGCTTTGAAAATAGGATAAAATCCATTCCTAAAGGATGATTTGTATTTGAATGTCTAGAATTATTCATTTAAACATCAGTGCTGCAGAAAATTCAAAGACTGTCCACACTGGATTTTCATGGCACTAGAATCAGCCGAAGCATTTCAGCATCCTTCTAGTGAAAGAGTTTCTAATAATTTTAAAAAATTTAGGTAACTGCTACTTACAAAATTCAATGCACTGCTGCTTCAACTACGTTTCATCTAGGGAAGATGTACTGGTAGCTGTACATCAAAATAGTTCATTTAAAACTTCTTTTTTAAGGAATGTATTTCAAGCGTGTAAATTCTCCTATGATACAGAAAGCACTTCAAACAGAACTCTGACTAAACAGTGACAAATATTTAAGATGCTTCTTACTAAATATTAAACTATTTGCAGTTGACCAAGAGCTCAACACTATTTTTTGTTTGGTGCCACATATTTGTCTGGGATGAGAATCATTTCAGCAAGTGGCTTTTGCATCCCAATTTTGCAGACAGTGCAGTATGAAATTGCCAGAGTATCCAGAAAGAAGAAAACAGAGCAAGAAGATGTATAGGAGCAAGTATTTGATAAATTAAGTCTAAAACAGCTAAAGACATGAAGTAGTGAATTTGTCTAGTTGTCAATATTGAGTTTTTCCCAACCCAAGTCCCTCAAAATAAGGTAGTACCCATGTTTTCCTGAAGCCAACAGCTTAAGCATTCAACTGACAGGAATTCCTTCTTGTCAAATACCAAAAAACCCACGTTAAAGATGCTGATGTTACAAAGCCAAGAGATATTCAAAGGTTAGCAAAGCTCATACAACTTCAATTTGTCCCACTGCTGTTGCTAGGACAAGCCTTTCAGCAGTAACTTTTCCATATGAATTCTCAGGTCTCTGCAAAGCGGAAAAGTAGTCAAAATGGAAAATACTCTGCATTTCTTCCCTCCTCCCAGTATTACTAAATGTGTCTGATAACAGCATATCTCATTGTACACTACCGAAATCTTACACTGAACACAGAACTGATTTTTTTTCTTGGGGAGCCTTTGCCAGTTTTAAACATGCTGCTACATCTCTGGTTCACCAACCCACGAGTGTGTATTATAGTGCAGCTAAGCCTATTCAACAGTGGGTACCTGCTTCTGAAAGGACAAATCTCCTTATCCCCCAACCAACATCTCCCTTTTAAACACCTAACCTCACAGAGAACTGCTCAGAACATTAAAACCAGCAGAAAACATCTTGAACTGGCTCAGTATGGATCACAGGAAAACAAATGCTGACACAAAGGAAGAGGCATCAGGAACAGAAAAAGAGTTCCACTGACTCCTCCATTAGCAAGTTAGCAAGCAGCCATGAGAACAACTTCACTGTATTGAAAAATCAGACAAAAAATGTATTTCTACATTTATTTGAGATATTAAGCACCATTCCTTTTCTTTCTGGTGGAAAAGAACTCGTGCATAAGGAAGCTGAAGGCTAAGTGTTTCACATGTCCATTAATTAGTACAGCACTCCATAGCTGAATTTACAATGTTATATACTATTTTACAGTACTTTATATGCACATAAAATTCCTTTTAATTTCAGCTGCACATACTCAATTCTCAGCAGTCAGCAAATCGGTCACAACATGACTAACACCACCAGCAATGAAACTCTTCTATTTGTAGATTTGCTAACAATTCTGGAACAGTATAAGAACTGTCACAGCTCTCTAAATGTGATCACCTCCTTCTTTCACAATCCTGTCTCATTTTCCAAGCTTTCAAAGACTGCAACAGAGTGATGAACCCATTTTATACTAAGCCTGATTCAATCCAAGAGCAATGCTCACGCTATTAGAATAAAAGAGGCAAGGGGTGAAGCAGGAAACACTAACAACGCCTGCAAAAATATGAATACTGCAGTGGAAGCAAACTAAGGTTGCACATGCAATGAATTCCTGAACGCCTGACTAACAGAAGCTTTCTTTTAATGGGAAACTTCTGTGCATTTTCATAAGAGATTTTTGTAACAAAGCAGCAGAAACATGCTGAACCCTTGAAGGATCATCAGAAGGACTACACTCTTTGGACTCACAACATTGACATTTGCCACTTCAACTGATCAATGACAGTTGGAATAACAGGAAGTAATCCATAAATCAGCCAACAGAGGGAAACAAATAGCTATAAAACCTGTTAGCAAGAAATAGAAGTGCATGGAAGCAGCAATTCTGAGGCTAAAGCCAAATTTCATAGGGTTTGGGTTTCAAACTTTTATCTCCTAGTCTCCTCTTACAATATGCACTTTGCTTATCCCTCCCTTACCCACTTGCTATTTGTTACACATCTGCATGTAAGTGTGATTGCTTCTTTTTTCAAAATATGGGAATGGCTTCCCTTTTCAGCTTCAAGAAAATTGGCAGTAAAAATTAAGATTCATATCTGCTACTCTGCAGTTTCAAACAGTATTTTAAATAATGAGCGAGAAAGAATTGTGTACTGAACATTTTGTGTTTGCAAGGTTAGACAAGTGCACGGGGCTTAAGAAGGGAGAAAGTAAAATACAGCAAATTAGTCTCTATTCAAAACAAACATTTGCCACTTAAGCTCCACAACTTTCATTGCCAGAATCTGTAAATGTAGGACTTGAAACACAATATAAACATCTGTCCTGGACAATAAGAAATGAACCATGTTCAAATAATATGTGGTATTGCTATTTTAAGCTATAACATATCTGACTTCTACACTGCTGTTCTAAAAAGAGAAAGCTATCCCTGGAGTTTGGTACAGGCTGTTCAGTATTTTGTACAGTCAATACACCCGCTTAACATTTTTTTAGTATTCTCTTCCAGCAGATAGAATGTGTTGCTATATAAACCAAAACAAAAGATATAATTTTTAGAAGTTAAAAGCTAGTATAGAATTACCCAGTTTAACATGTATTCTAAACTTCTTGTTGCATGGTTCTAACAAAAATCATGTTAACATGGCTATGAATAAGTCATCTCCATGGATCAAAGTATTTTTCTCAAAATATTTTTGACTAGGGTAAAAAACACCTGGATGCTGGAACAATGAAACAACAAAAAATTTGAGAAACAGAGTGTATGCTTGCTAAACAAGAATTATGTTTATTTAGCTAGTGAATCACCTAGAGGAGTAAATTTTCACTTTCATGATAGCAATCTGTCAGGCTTGCAAACACCCAGAAATCGGAATTAAAGATTATTTTAAATGTAGTTATAAAGGTCATAAAAAGTCTGATTTAGACTGAGGTACATTTACTCAAAACTGAGATTCATTGAGTGGTAGCAAACAAACAGTTCCTCAGACAAATGCACTTTTTTCAGTATACATGTTACAGGAAAAAAAAAGAAATGTGCATTAACTGGTGTTGTCCACCAAGCTGCATATTAATATTCTCTTACACCAAACAGTTTGAAACAAGGGAAATGTCATTCTAATATAATTTTATGTTACGTTTCATTTGGCTAAACTGCAGCTTAAAGTTGCTTTGCCATATTAAAAGATTACTACAATAATTTTCACATGAACATTTAGACTTGAGTTTTACTCCAGGACTAAATATGGCATGATTTGCTTTTAATCTGTTGAATAGCTAAAAACTGACAATTAAAAAACTACAACGAAGAAAAAATTAAGTTGAAGCAATGTGAATCTCACATCATTGAACCACTTCTAATGGTTAAATGTTAGTATTTAACAAATTCAAAGAGTTAATGAATCCTTGCATTCGTTCGGTCTCCTGTGCCTTAGCTAGGATGCATAAATACAAAAGACAGCAGATACTGGTAAAAGCTTCAGGACAGAAAGTGCTTGACGAAGGTACAGTTCTCAAGTGTGTTTGGTGAGAGAGTATAAGGGCAGATGCACTGATGAGAACCATTACAAGAAGAGTCAATTTTGTGTTAAAGTGTTCAAAGATGTCACCTTAAGCAGAAAAAAGCTTTAATAACGTCTTCTTAGACATATTAGGCATTTCCAGAGTCTACATCATTAGTGTTGTAATTCTAGCAGGACATCTCCATATAGTTATTGTTTGTTTCTATTTCTCTCCTGGAAAAAAACAAAAACAAAAACAGAAAGGAAAATCATGTTAATATACACAGGTAAATATTATCTGCTTTCCTCTCATTAGAGCAGTTGCATCACTTGCAATTTCTCTAAATCAGGCAACAAGCTTTCAAGGAAAAAGCTTCACTTTTTTCAGGAACATAAAATACCTAGTTCAAGCCAACTTCTTAAAAAGAAACACAGAAGTATATATCAAACTAAAAACCAAATATATTCCAAAAAACAGCTATCAAGAAGAAAAGGTTTTATAATGTTACTTTTAAATCACTTCCAATAAAATATATTGCACAAAGTGAATGGAGTAAGGAAACCAAGGGACCTACAAACAAGGCAAGAAAGAGGTACCCTAAATCTTCTGTTTAATTTATCAAAAAATGCTCTGCACGAATATTTAAATATTCTACTCGCTATGCATTAATTTCTGAAAGAATAAAGATCATATTCCCAGGTATCTCATTCAAAGCCCACTGTAATAAATTGTTTCAATATGCTTAAGGTCAAAAGGTAAAGGACTAAGTTGGCCCAGTACCTCCTCCATACAAACACACCGCTTAAATGGCAAGAAAAATTTAAAAAAAAAGGTAATCCATACTTTTTTTTAGAAATTACTTTTAATAACAAAATGCAAAACCAGTGAGGTAGGAATGGCTTGGAAAAAAGCCCACTTGAATGCAAGTGTGAGTTGCAGTCAAGACCATGTTCACTACAAAGCCCTCACCGCATTGCAAGATGCTGCATTTGGTGTCATGGAACAAAGTCAATAATGTAATCTGTGTAATACTAACAATTATAAACAACTTAGTATTTCATCCCTTAACCATACAAATTGCATTGTGTCTCTATCAGGGAGTAAGAAATTCTTCCTCTGTATTACAGGTCTAACAGTAAATAATGTTTTCAGTGCTTTATCATCACGCCCCATTTTCTCTTTTTTTGTTAAACACACACTTAGGTATTATGACTACCTCTAGGAAAAAAATAAAAACAGATCAATAAACTGCATCTCTTTGCCTTCATTACATATCTTCTAGACTGCAAAAAGGTACTGTATTTTGACTTTAAGAAACTAAGAATGTTATCTTCCAATAGCATTTCCTTTCTTAATACATAAAACTGAGCACATTCTATAAATGTCTTAAAATCCCTTCACGGAAGAGAGGTTGGTTCCCTCCCCCATTTAAAGGGGAACAAAACCACTCATTTCCATTTTCTTATTATTATTGCACTACACAGCATGTTAGAAATGGAACACAAACATAGCAGGGAAAACCAAAATAAACTAAGAGGCATTGGAACCATGCTTTCAAAACCACCCTGATACCACGCTAAAACTTCATTACACTAGAAACTATTCAGGAAAAGTGCAAATTAGCATATGAACCCAAATAAATTCTGCCAAAAAGACACTATAATGAAATAAGAAGACACACAACATTTATACTGGTTATTAGAGTATGGCTGATGATCTAGTCATCTCCAAGACAGACCTCCGAGTCGCTTCATGGAGAACACCAAAAAAGTAAAGTTCACACAGTGTTCTTGGTCACAATAAGCAGCTCATGGTCCCGGCAGCTCTGTATCTAAGATTGTACATTCTCTAGGGCAAAACTGCAGTATATGTGAAGCGAGAGTGATACTTGCACTATACTGCTAGAAATCACTTTTTCCTAGTTCAGAGATATATGACTAATATTTGGATAGCAAGATACTGTTTTTAAAATGTGAGATTGATATTATCAGTCATTAATACAAACTGCTATATTAACAGTGCATGTCTAGGCTGAAAACAGATGATCCCTGGCCTCATGCCTCACTATGCACGTAAAGCAATCAAAAATAGCCTGCCCATGCACGTCTCAGATTATTCCTCTACTATTAGCAGACTTCAACTGAAAGAACTGCACAAAGTGCTGAAAAACACTACTGTGGTATTAAGTAGTAGCCTATGAAACTGCGATGTTCAATAACGAAATATCAATGTTTTAACAATTTTAAATACTACCTACATACAAACATCAGTTCCAGCTCATTTGCAAGTATTACATATGTAACCACCAAGTCAGGCTGTCTAGAAAGCACCTCGCTGCATTGCAAACTGCTGCACAGTAAACTGACCAACCCTGTGCTTCGCGAGCCCCTGAACTCAAAAACAAACTTAAGTTCACAAGAATTCAAAGCAGAAGGGGAATGATGTCCTGACTACCTGCTTCCAATGAATGAAACAGAGGATGTGTTGCAAATTTCAAGTCCATTTTGAATTCTACAGAGGAAAAAGGCTTCAAAACAACAGCATGACACCTTTCCTGGAGTATCAAAGTTACAAATTACTACCTTTGTTTTTAAATACTTCAAGCAGAAATACAAACTTGACTTTTTTTCATGCACATGAACAGTACGCTCTTCAGACACTGGTATCAGCAACATTTGGCACTGTACAGCAACATGGACAGAGAGAAAACCCGATTTATTCAAAGCACAGGCAGTGGCATTGTGCTCAAAAGCAAACTAAACTCCCCCACAGCTCTAAGTCAGATCACACTCGCTGCCACTGCCTTTTCCTGTCTCAAAAAGTATTCCTCTTGTGGTTTTTTGAGTGGCTTTCGTTTGAGTGTTTGTTTTTGTATCAACAGTGATTACAGACAAACTAGCAGAGGGCTTTATCCCCAGCAGGTTCCCACCATCAGAGCAGAGGAAGTTTCCAGTGTCACTGTCTGGATCCCACCACCACCATCTCTTACTTCTCACATTACGATGAGCAAAACTGTTGCCGCCATCTCTTCCATTGCTCTCAGATAAAAAGCTTCTCCGGTCAATTTAAGTTCCCTGCCAAAGGACAGCTTCACTTCAGAACTCGCCAGGGTAAGGTTACCTGGCTTTAGGGGGAGTTTACAAGCAGGACATGGAAATCAAGTATTATTCCAACTAGAACAAGGTGGGAATGCATCAGCTGGTTAAAGGTATCTGCTAGCTGCAGACCATGCAAATAACTTTATAGATGAACTGACAAAACCAAGTGAAGGTGAACCTAAAAATGCTTGGGTCTCAGAACATGCATAAACATAGTCCAAACAAAAATATGGAATTAACTTGGTCTGAATGGTGAGGCTGACTTAATTCCAAATTTCAGTTCACTGAATTCAGGGCATTAATCAAATGATCCTGCGCTGAAAAGTAGCTGCAATATAATTTATCCTCAGATTTAACAAAATCTTTATGCTATAAAAATTTCAAAATTCAAAGAAACAAAAACATTTCTTGATGTGATTTGAAAGAAACTACTGACATGCACGCAACACTGACTTCTGGAATTTTTTGTCAAAACGAAGGGAAATGAAAAAGCCTCATTTTAATAGCAAAAATGTAAATGGTAGCCTAACAACAAGCTACTATAGTCTTCAGCTGTATTTTTTCTACCAAGATCCCACAAACTGAAGCTCAAGGTGAGGAAAGGTAGACCTGAAAGGAGGACTTCTGCTTTTTTACAGCAGTTGCAAATATAAGCATTTCAAGGTCTCCATTTGCAAGCTAACTAGGATTGCAAACGTGCACAAGCAAATTGCAGATAGTTCCCACACACACTCACCTCCAGCACGATCAGCTGTACTTGCAAAAACCCCTACAACTTTGCTAAACTTTTGCATCTTACTGCGATGTTTAAAATGTTCATGCCTGAACGTGTCTGCTTTGCCCCTCTCCCAAGAGACAGCATTTCTCACAGCAGCTTCAGAAGGGAATGTGTAGCACAACTTAGTTGCTTCACTGCAAACTGCAATTTAATCTTCAGCTTAAAAACCCTGCTCATCTGCAAGGCAAGCTAACATGTCAGACTGCATTCTGTGAAGTGAGGCACAGGCACACATCTCCTCTGCCAACTCCACTGCGTGGGCAGAAACACCTGGCAGAGGCAGAGCAGGCAGCTGCAGAGGTGGTGAGAAGCAGCCACAGCGAAGTTCATGAAATCTCATTTACTAATGGCATCAGCCATAATCTGCAGTTTATTGCACCCCCGAGTACCATTACAGCTACGACAGCATAAACATTGACCTCCATGCTTGAGAACAACAATGAATAACAGATTACTGAGAAAACTGAAAAATGCTAGAAATAGTTCACTCCCTTTACAACAAGTATCACATTGACTGTAACATAAACCACATTACTGAAACTTTACAATTGTGTAAAATAAGGTCCTATTTAACTTCTCACTCTAATTCTTAACTAGAGAACGTAAATCTCCTTAAGAGAGAGAGAACCTCAAAACCAGATAAAAATACTTAAATACATTTTTCTGAGACTTGCTTCTGGGAATTCTGGGAAGCTGACAGTGAAGTCTCTAGAAGACTTACATGGACCTAGAAATTTTTCCTGTGGAAATGCCATCCCTTCTCTAAACACTCATTTTCTTCTATTCCTTATCCAAACATGAAAACTACAAAGCATAAATTAAAAATCAAAGTCAACACAGGAAGTCAAACAAGATTTTACAACTCCAGAGCAGTTCCTTCTTCCAGCAAGCCTTATGAATTAATATTCATCTGAGACCCTCCTGCTGCAGATCATCTGAACTCCAGACAGTAAATAAGGCTTTCAAGCATATAAATATTAAGAAAGTCTGAAGAGCTATGAGATCTAGACTTCTAATTTATTTATTCTTCCAATTAGTTTTGATGGCAATTTTCTTCTCTCAATCTCTGAAACATACTTAGCAACAGTAAAAATGTGAACAAGTTACAGTAAAAAGGCAAATTTAAATTTGAGCCGACACACGCAGTGTTAGTGGAACATGGACAGACAAAATCATTTTATTATGGTAACAATAAAGGCAGTAAGAACTTAATCCACATCTGAAACTCCACAGCACACTAAATAACAGGGTACGAACATTCAGAAGACAAAGGTGGGGAAAGAAACCTAACTACTTTAAAGATACCATATAACAACATGAGGAAAGGCTCCGCAGAAACCAAGCTTGAACTCCATGAGCCAGAAACGTCCTTCCAGTCTTGTTTTCCCAGGTGGATACTTTCAGTGATGGGTTGGCCAATTCTAACTACAAGTAGCAAATGCTTCCTTCCAGTGCTGTATATCGTTACACGTTGAAACATCAGATTTTAATTAGCTACAAGACAGCCATTTCAGCAAGTTCATTAAAAAAAATAAAATCAAGCTTCTAGACCCTCATTATCGCTTGTTAGCAATGCTCACAGTATAACATCGGCTTTTGAAGACTGACAACAGATAGATTCTAACTACGTCTATGGCAATTGCATTCAGTGATGATCACTGTCCCAGCAAAAGGAACAGAAAGATGACTAACACCTTTGTTAATTTTTCTCAGATGCCTATTGGCAACAACAATAAGATCCTACTTAAACTGTTCTGCTAAGGAATCTAGAGTAGCCTTGGAAGGGAAATGATATCCACTGCAGGGGCTACAAAACACACTGTGGAAGAATTTCTCAAACAATTTTTCTTTACGCCTCACCACCCATGATCTTTGCACATGTGTAACTCAAATTCTAGTCTGCCACAAGGAAACATAAATTTATTTTATCTTGGTTATTCATTATATTCTATACGGAAGTGCAATGAACACGCAAGTTTGTTTACTTTTGCACAACTGACTATAATCCCTAGGTACAGAAGCAAAACAATAATTACCTGTCAATATTAAGTACAATACCAGACCTCTGAAAAGGTGCTCACAAAGAACTTGGCTCAAACAGCTCATCATCTGATACAAATTCTTGTAATATCATTACAACTAGATGAATCTGAAGGTTAAAGCAAATCAATTTTGATACAAAACTTAAACTAGTTAAAAAAAAAAAAAACAAACCCAAACTAGTTCAACTGAATCTACAGAAACAGCTCTGTTAGATACACAAGATCTGTATGGTTTTAAAGTGCCATATTTTCCAGCAAAGCACCATCAGCAATCTTCACTCACGTTTCTGCTAACTAGCCCATCTGTGGCATGAATCAATGAAGCAAGGCTGAAGTACTGCGTGAAGAGTCACACAGGTTGCAACTTCCTTGCAATATGCCAGCATATTTCTTCCCTGCAAACCGCAGGAAAAGCACCAGTGTTCCAGTCAATTTGTTCTTAATAGAGCAGTGCAATCTGAAGAGATGTAGCAGGAAGCAGAAGGTTGACACATGAATTTTAACAGCTATTCATTTATACTTAAGGTTCTGCTTTTGCTCTGGAAGAAAAGATACAGAATTACTTCTTGGCATTAAAAACCACAGCTTAAAAACACAGCATTAGAAAAGGTGGAGCCGTCACAGATTCAGCTCGATTCAAGTCCAAAGTCTTGTCTTAGGCAACTACCTTCATACTTAAGAACACTGAAGAACTGGATCCCCAAAATGACTCATCTGTTAACGATTAAGGCAAACCATTTGGTCAGTATTCCTAGTTTTTCCAATAGGGGTCCCTATTTCACAGGAGAAATTTGTCTTTCAAGTCCCAGAGTCAGAGAATTTAAATCCACTCCGGAAAAAGGACTCCGTAGGCTTGGTTTTCCAGGTAGGAATTTCAAGCCAAAAAGAAAAGTGTGACAAGATCTATACAAGTGTTGCCATAAACTGAGACTGCCCGCGAGTTTAATTACATTCCATCTCTCTCATTCAGCAGTCCAATATTGCATCTCCTCTGCTGCAGCATCTTGTCCCTTACTAGAGAAAGACAGGCCACACCACTACTCAAACTCTTACATAGTCACTCCGTACAATACCATACTTTAACATCGAGACCTCTCCATACTAACCCCATCCTGTAATAATTCTAAACTCTACCTCTGAACATAAACAATGACTGTACCAAACACACAGAAAACGGGCACATCTGAAATCCCTGCGTCTATAACATAAGAAGTTGCAGGTCATTTTGAAATGTCTCCAAAGAGTAAAGCTACAGAAGCAAATGAAGACACGGTAAGTAAATCTCATGATCAGCAAGGCAGCAAAAATGTATCTTCTGTTTCTACTTTCTGATCATACTGTTTGTTCTTAAAACACAGACCTGCAATGTAATTTTCATTTATAAAGATGAAACTGTAGATAAACAAGTTCAACGAAATTACAAAAAAATAGCCCTTGAAACACCAGCAAAGCATACAGCAAATGCACAAGTTTCTCAGAAGATACTACATAACCTGCTTTATTTACTGTTGGTTTTGAACCTCTTTTGGATATAAATACACGAACTTTAAGAAGCTGTCTGGTACAGCTATCATTTAAGTACATTAAAAATGTTGGTCATTATCTGGTTTCCTTGACTTGTACAAGGACTGTGGATATATCCATATCTGACTGACACTACAACCTAATAGTTGATGGCTGGGGGGGGGAAGGGGAGGAACCGTCTACAGATCACTATTAATGGATGCCTTCTCACTTGCCTCCTTCCTTTAAGATATTTTTAAGAAATATCAAATCAAGCATAAAATCAGCAACGTCCTGGAGTGGAAAAGAGTTACACTGCTTAACACTGCAGCTTGATTATGAGCCAATTATCAGAGAAACAGAAGTTACATCAGTATCAGAAGGCGGGGGGGGAATGAAATTACTCCTTTTGGGAGCCAAAGTTTTTGCTACTCAGCATGCCTATTACAAGATATGTAATACAACGGCAGAAGCTAACATTTTAAATGCGTATTTATCTGTCATTTAAAGGCTTCCTGAAAAGTAAAAAATCCAAATGCAAGTTAGATATACACAAATACATAATGAATTCTTCTATCTTCTCCCATGGATAAAAACTACTTTTCTGAACTATCTCACTAATAAAACCATCTCAAGCATTCTATAGTTACGTGGAACCATGATCTTTTTTTACATTATATGCTACAAAAGTAGAATTCCGCACTAAAAAGCGCCAAAAGTCATCCCAGGACAACAGGTAATTGCAGGTCAACAAGCCACCATCTGAGGGTGAGGAAGCCGCAAGCTTCCAACAACTGCACTTTTAATCGGAGTCACATTTCATTTTGATCCATGTATTTACTGAAGATCAGGAACATAACTACTAAGATTTTTTTTTTCCCCTTTTCAATACCTTTTATTTTCCTAGTGTAATTACGTGCTCTTAAATGGCATATTTTAAGACTTCTGTTCCTTTTTCTTAGGTCTTACTGCTACTGCTTTCTGTTGAAAGACAAACAAACATGTTTTTAAATAATCTGCACACAAATATGCATATTTTCACCACAAAGCAGCAGCTCAAATTAAGGACTTCTGCAATTTCAGATTATTTCAATATGCTGCTGACAGAACTCATGAAAAACATTGCTGATTTCTTTGCTCCTTCAGTGGAAGGTCACAGCACTTGTACTTTTAAAATACGACACTGGAATCTGAGCCGCAAGAAAAGTGTGAATGATTACTGCACAAATTTGTTTCCAACCCCAGCTGTAGACACCTTACCCATACCGGGCTCACATCAAACAGTGGCAGACAGTAGAGTTCTAACATTTACACTTAAAGAGACTATTCACAGTCATTTGCAAGTAACCTTTACGGCAAAGTTACTGAAGCTTCACATTAATCACAGACTACTCATGGCACTTTAGTAAGTATACTGCCATATTTTAATAAAACATACTGCTAGGTCATATTGGAAATTAATTATTGATCCCCCTGAGTTGTTAAGATTAAACTTTTACAACCAATTATTTTAAAATAAGTTAGCTGGAATGATAAACAGTTCTCAAGTAAATTAAATCCATAAATCATATGCTGTTTACTATGTTTAGATCACTGGCTGTATGAAAGTTTGTTACCACCTATGCAACAACAAAACATTAACTGAACTTTAAAGAACATGTAAATGACTACTGCTGCTTGATGCATTTGATATTTTATTAACAGCAATAAGCACTTTTTTCACAACAGAAACACTGGAAACAAAGTGATTGCCACAGCCACCACAGAAAATGGGCATGAACTTAATTTACACAGTTCTACCGGGAGTAGAAAGTGTGCTAATTTAAATACAGCTCCATAAAAGCCTAGCTGGCACTAATAAAGGATTACTCAATTAACCATAAACCAGAGCTTGCAATACTAATTGTTGCACTTCCAAACTCTCTTGAATCATAAAAGAGTTAACAACTGTATGTTTACAATGTAAAGACAGGTTGTTTGTACACTGTGTGATAAAAGAAGAGACCTTGAGGTTTCCAATCAACATACAATCATAAGCGAATGATAAACTCTCAGTAGCTGTCATTAATTCAGACTTCCTATATTTTAAGTACATATTTATCTGCTTATATATCCCAAATCCATCTACAAAAAGAAAACCTCACAACTAGATATGCAGCTTTACAGTCATTATTTATAATTTGTCACAAAACCAATTTGTACAATGCTGCAGAAGAATCAATGCCTACTACGCAAGTATCTTGACAAGTATGTTTTCTCCCGATAGTACTGGAAAGGTAACTGCTAACAGAGACACGCAGAGTTATGTCATACAGATACCATGTTTCCCTGGAGCTATTAAAGGAAACAATAACGTTACTTTATTACACACATATGCATAATCACAGTCATCTAGTTAGAGACCAAAGAAATGATGAGTTTAGTACTTTGAATTTTAAGTTTAGTATACATAGAAACACTACCAATCATCTATGTTCCCCCTCCCCATTACATTTCGTGGCTTTCGGGTACTACAGAGGGAACAAAACCACAAATAAAACACATTATCTTCCTGAGTTTCTAGGGCATGGCTGAATTATGGCTTCTTTGATAAGCTTTTCCACAAAAGTAGATACTTTTGAAGCAAACCAATTGTTTGTGAAGTGCCTTAAAACATGAAAAATTGTGACAATACTGAAACATGGAGGCTACAGAGAAACACGATAACCGTAGTCCTTCTGTAATGTTACTAAAATCACAGTGAAGTTGTACTACAGCCTGAAAAAGCAAAGCTTCCCCCTTACATTGACTATTAGTTAAGAATGTGGCCCTTCCTCCCGTCCTCAAGATGGCATGGAAGTAACAATACTGACTTAGGGCATATTCAGTTTTCTTTTTAAGAAATGCCAAAAGGCATTACACGCCCAACTGGAATATTCATCGTGCCTCCAAACAATAAAAACCTTTCAACATGACAATTTATTGAAGAGCTGTGCAATAAAACTACAGAACTGATTTGGGGTATGCACAACACTGGCCTATAGGAGATGCAACGTGTACATTCCTAACGTTTCAACACACAAGAGGGGTGGAACCACTGCAGTACTAGACACCTAAGAGAAGTAAGGAGACCGAGAAGCAGGTGAAATTCTTACAGAACTGTGGCAGCTTCAAGAAGTGAACAAATTCAGGACTTAGGATCCCACAAGATCCCTAATTAGCATCAACCCCAGACTTTTGTGGGTTTTTATTCAGTAGGTGGTCTGACAGGTTGAATGAGGAGCACCACCACCAAACTACGCTGACACAAACTCCCAATTCTGAATATCTGTGCATCTTCTAATCGGTACCATAGTTCCTGAAATATTTCTAACCATGAGACAAAACATGTATTTACAGTCAGTAGCAAGCCTGGAAAGAAAATAGATCTAGTCAAATTAAATATTGTGGCCAATGTTGAACATAAGTGTTAGTAGGAAGAGTACACACAAGACAAAGTAGACAAGTACTATAAAACAGCTTAAATTAAATGCCTTTTTCCCTTGTCTGGTTTTCTGAAATACCTTCAAAACTAAAGGTTTCTCTGCAGATGGATCATAGGTATACTTTTCTTACATATTACTTTTTTTATGAAATGCACTATCAGAAATGTCAAAAAAATTATTTCGACACTGTACAAGTCATTACTGTATCCCTTCTGTGTTTCACAATCTTACAAAAGACAAACTGATTCAAGGGGAAAACCTGCCTTTCACAGTAACCATGCTGTTAACATTTCATTAAAAAGAATTTGAATTGAAATGTTTTATTCAATAAAGCTTCTACTTTAATTTCAGGCCCTTTTTGTGACATGCAGTAATCGTAAAAATCTAAACTAGAAGACTTCAGTTACAGAAAATACACTCAATGCAGTTTTTGTTTACTTGGAAGAGTAAAACATGTCAGAAGTCCACTTATGCAGGCCCATGTTAGTATTGTGGTTAAACACATGCCTGTGTTAACAAAACAAGTTACAAGAACTCAAATCTTTCCATTAAGATGCAGTTATATCAAGTGACACCTCGGGTAAAAAGCACCACCTTCCGATTCAATACTTGCACACAGAAGTTTCAGCTGTATGAAAAACAAGGTTTCCAAACACAGAAAAAACAGGAGACCTACTATAATTACATTGATTTCTTACCCTACGCATGGCTTCCTCCTCCTCTTGACGCTTCTCATAATGTGCAAAGTCATCAAAGATTGAGGTGGTATGCTTGAAAGTAGCAATTATTTTAAGCACTTGCTTGGCTTTCTCTAGGGGTACCTCTTGAGTGTCCCTCGAATTGGTAACCGGTTTGTTGTCATTGTTTTCCAAGCGAATATGCCGCAGTTGGTTATTGGGAACGTCTTTGACAAAGATCCATTTGACATCAAACTTCCCCTTCCACTTATCCTGAGACCAGACACCAGCATATGCATTGTAGTCCACAACAGACTTCATCTCGGCCACTCCGCAGAAGTGTCCACTGCCATTCACGCTGAAGAGTAAATAGAGTGGGCCTTTTCCATTCAGGGAACGGTAAGCAGCATCCAAGCGCTTATTACCATGTTCAGTACTACACCAGATAGAGTACTTAATGGAGCGATGAATATCGTCCTCTGAATAACTTTTGATTATAAACACACGTCCATTCTTCAGATTCCAATCGAAGTCTTTGGGATTGTAGTTGTTTATGGCCTTTAGTTTCTCCAGCACTGGGTGCACTTCAACACCAGAAGGTGAGGAGCTGACAGACACAACACCTAAACCAAAGTTCTCAGTACCAGCTCCGTTGTTCTGGCTGAAGCCCACACCCCTATTACGAGGAGCTACCCAGCGGTTTTGCAGCTGTTGCTGCTGCAACTGGTGAGGCTGGGCCTGCTGCTGAGGTCCTTGTTGCTGTTGCGGTTGCTGTGGCTGAGGCTGCTGTTGAGGCAGTTGGCTTTGCACCAGTGGTGGTGGTTGAATTAATGGCTGAGGCTGCTGGATTATAGTCTGAGGAGGCAGTACTGGTTGGGCTGGGGGTGCTTTTACCACTGACCCTTTGTCATCCCAAGTTCCAATATTCATGTTGTGTTTTATAGGTGGTGGCGGTACAGCAGGGCCCCCAATGCCCACATTACCTTTAGGCTTGAGTTTCGGCTGAGGTTTAGCAGGCTTCCTCGCAATGGCAGCCCATGAGGTTGGTTTAGGTGCTGAACTGCTAACTGGGGGCACGCTGTTTGCTGCAATGCTTGTCATACCTGTACTGCTCAGAGCCGAACCTACAGTTTTTGTTACAGCAGCCGTCATATCTCCACCAATTTTCAGTCCAGTCATGCCTTGCTCAATACTGCTAATCCCAGGCACCTTGCTCAGAGTATCACTGCCAAATCCAGCCTGTCCATCTGCTATGGCTCTCCCAAGAGAACTAGGTGGATAGCCATAGCTGCTGCTGTAAGCAGAGCTTTGCGTTGATTGTCCCTGAGATCCACTTGTCCCCCATGTAGAGAAGTCTGCATTCCCAGGAAAAAAATTAAATCCATGCTGCCCGAGAAATGGAGGGGTATTTCCTAATGCCCCAGGTTGACTAAACACACCATCGGGTATGTAATGGTGTTCACCATTACTCATCTGTCCATAGGTTGTCAAGTATGGCATTGGAGGGTCGCCTGCAGTTGACCATGCTGCTTCACCTAAAGAGTATGGAAATCCAATGGATGGAGCATAATAACTAGGCATATATGGGTCTGACATTGGTGGATAGCTGTTACTCTGCAAGAAAATAAAACAAAAATCAGCAATAGAAACAATTACACTCAGGGCAAAAAAAACTTGTAACACAATCCAAAACATTTTTGAGGATTATATGCATGCATTTGTAACTTCCACCATTCCTCCCAACATAAAAGATGAACAGAAGTATCTGTTAGATATGGCCATTTTTTCTTCAAGAGACTTTTTCAAAGCGCTAAAGGGCCCCACTTTTCATAATATATTACCTTTATTTTCAGTTACTGAGCTATGCTTAAAATGCCTCCATGTCAACAGTATCAAGAAAATAACAACCTACTTTAAATCATCGTTGCAGCTATTTTCCTGTATTTGTGAAACAACAGTTATGACTTATTTTTTAAAGTTTTGGTATTCTTACTTTTTGTCTAATTTCTCACTTTTAATTGGGAGACACCTGCCAGAAGATTACAGGGAAAACGATACAAGGATGCCTGTTTATTTCAGGAGAAACAACAATAAAACCGTAACATTTCCACACTACTGAGAATGGGTATTAAGTACAATCTGTGATCCAGTAGGACAAAGTTTGCTAGCCAAATTCAAATCCCACTCCCAATACTCCTGGACAATCACAGCGTTTACTTCCTGAGGAGATAAAGCACCAAGGCATTTGAAGGACTACCCCCATGAGAATTCTGATGCTCTTCTGGGGAAGAAAGTGCACATTATCATCCTCTAGCTAACACCCCCTTAATGCCATAACATTTAAAAAAAAAATGCGAAGGCAAGGACTATTCTCAAAGCCTTTTAATAATTTGTTCTTTCTCCCTCTCTCGGGACCGCTACAACTTACAAACTTAACATAATGAATATTAACTCTTGACTACAGAGACAGTTCACAGCTCTGAAAATAAGTCATTAACTTCCTGGCAGAAGAGTTATACCAAACTGTCGTTAATATTCAGCTACAATCCATTATGCCATCAACAGTGAGCTGCTTCTACCAACTTCAAAGGAAATCACATTCAAGCAGTTAATATTTTCTCAGAGCCAATGAAACTCTTGTTTTGAACTTCATCCAATACATGCTGATTTTAGTGTGGGGTTTTGTTTTCAGGTTTGTGTTTTGGGTTTGCTTTTTTCCCCAGGCTTCCTGTAAATGCATCTTTCTGAAGTCAGAGCACAAGCACGAGAGCAGGAAACATCAGAGCATGATTTTTAACTGAATCTTTCCCAGAATTATTAGGAAGACTTTACCTGTTCAAGATATCATATAGTAAGACAAGATATGATAAAAAAAGTTATATTTCAATGGATATTCAGGCAAGTAACTAATGCTAAGAAATATCATCCAAAAATTAATTAGGTCTGGAAGTCAATTGAATTCCAAAATTAACTTTGAGATAGTAAAGAGTGTTCACTTACCTGATTTGTCTGACTACTTAGATATGGCTCAAAATCATCATCATTTACTGCATCCTTTTGATGAATCGAACCGTTCTGTACTGAAACTAAAAGTAAATCTGTATTAGGTATATTCTCTGGAAGATCTACAATGCACTTTTAACCTAGATAACACTTCTTAATCGCCTGTATATTGAAATACTTCTACTTGTGCTTTCTTGAGACTGAACAGATTATTGCTAAACACCATTTTGCGAAATTTAAAGAAAATGGCTCATTCTATTGACAATCCTGATCAGATCTCAGGAGAGGCCTGGAAAGACAGCAACCAGAGCGGACTACTCCTGACTATTCTTTCCTGAGCTCCACAGACAGAGGAAAAACTAGGCACACCTCATTTGCACAGGTAGTAAATCCAGTGTTTCTGGAAGTGCCAGACCAAGTGCAAATGTGCAGAACAACCAGATCAGAAATATTCAATAGGTTCAGAGAAAGCTACAAAATACAGCTTTCTCCTGCCAGGAGGAAAGGTAGTTACCCACCAAGATAACCATGAAGGGCACTACTATTCAGCTATTCTCTATTTCCTACATAACTATTATATTGTACTGCATTAGTAGTCTCTCTGAAGCTCTGAGAGGACAAAGCAAGACAGAAACAGGCGCTAACGTCTCCAAGGGCGATTACAATCCTTTCCTAACCTATATGCCACTACATGCTGGAATCTGTTCCTATCTGCTCTTCTTGGCCTCCTATTACCTTTAATTTCATCTAAGACATTACACCCACCTGCGATTTTCCATCTGCCCAAATTACTTGAAGTGTCTCTCTACACTCCCCCAGGCTACTACTCAAACAAAGTCAAATTGCACAAATGTCTACTAAGTTCCACGGTTTTCTATGGTGCAAAGCACAACAGGGACTTAAACCAGCAATTTGCAATTATACAACTTCAAGGTGAAAACATCTTCTCAAAAATAAATTACCGCTTTTCCAACTGCAATTCTTTTGTTATTTATGAAATGGGGGGGGAAGTATTAAAGTGATCAGTAAGGTGCACTGAGAAACCACAACAGCGGAAGTTACAACAAACCAGCAGATTTTCTGACAGCTGGAGACACTGAGTTAGGAGCTGACTCCGCTAGTAAGAGCTTCTGAAAAGTATATACAACGATGTAACTAAACTTTCAACTTTGCTGGAGTTACTGTTTAAGAGTGGTTTTTTTCTGTTTCATTGGGGTTTTTTTTTTGCCACCTGAAGTTCACATTGCAAACCAAGTGGTGCCTGGACCAAATCACTTCAATTTTTTTTTTCACATTTTCATTTAACACCTCTAAAACATACCGCCTTCAAGGACCAAAACTAGCTGTAGAAAAAAAATTACAAAGGAATAGATACAATCACAAGGAATAACCAAAATCTGGAAAAAATTATTAATTTCAGACGGCAGTAAAAAGAGCTAAAAAATCATAATCTAACACAGAACAACAGATGATTTTTTTCAAAGCAAATATCTGGAAAGGAAGAAAGCAACAACTCACATTTTGAGTATCTTCTTTAAGTTTTAGAAGCCAGAACACGTGACACTTCAGTTACTACAAACTGGCACAGTGCACTTGTATACTAGCTACAGCCAAATATCACCAGCAATGGTGAGCACAATGGGATTTAAAACTTCATATTCCTAATTAAATACCAAATTTACATTAACATTAGGTGTTGGAGGGGGTCTTCCCCATGAAGAGTTTCAGTTAAGGTCATTAATCATCCTGAATTTACACACAACAGTAACACAATAGGGAGTTGGAACACTACATTCCTCTTTATATTTGGCCCGGTCATAAAGGGGATGAGCCTCAGAATCTTTTGTCCATGCCATGTCCATTGCTTAGACTTAATCGAATAGTATGGAGAGCACACTGCTCAAATACAGTTCTATTATAATGAAAAACATAGACAGCGGCACACAAGTTACTTAAAAGCATGCAACCACAAATAAAGGAATAAACAGCTGCATGTCAAGACCAGAATCCTATCAAAATTAATCTCCTCATACTGACAGCTAATCTTCATAAAACGTGCATCTGCTGTGTTTACTGTTTCAGAGGTATCTAAAGGTCACTTAAGACAGAATTATTTTTGGTCTGCCATTACAGCTAACACAGAATGCTCTTGTAAACGTACTTTCTTTCTTATTCATTCCGTATTAAGATTTCTAGTCAGTGAAACAAAACAGTGCTACAATGACATCTTTCCTAGTAAATATATACCTTTCCCAGTGAAATAGCATCACTAGAAGTGTGTTTCTTTGGCTTCTGTTCTAACTTTACATAATGTATTAATAATAAAGACTGTAGTCCACACACACATTTAACAAGAGCAAACAGATTAAAATGCATGCCTCATTCCCAAAATTTCACATTAAGTGTTCCAACTAAACAGGGCAGTGATGAAGAATACTAGTGGAAACTAATCTACAGTTACTAAAAAATTTGTATCAATCCAACCTTGAAAATACCATATACTTCCGCAAACACTGTGAAAACATACAATGTAATTAGACATCGGGAAGAAACAACTCATCAAACAGAAGAATGTAAGCTTTATGTTCCTTTAACTGCTACTATCCTTTGAATAACCACTTGCAAAATGCACAAATGATGGCTAAAGGCATAAAACCAAATTTTTCATTAGAAAAAGCCGTTACATCTTGACTAATGTGGAGAATAAATACTAGAAGAAACTCGTAACATTTCATTCTTGATTTAAACTTAATGCTTACATTTAAATCTTCTACAAAACCAAAAATTATATACATATGTACATAAACACAAGTCACAACTTTTCTATCACAGGTGTAATACACTGGCAAAACAAAATGGAAAAAAAAAAAAAAGGATTTTCAGGAACATCAGTTTCTCCCCCCCCTGCTCCCAGAAGACATCATTTTATTGATGTCAGTTCTGATGTTTTATGTCAACTGTATAGTAGTTGACAACTAGAATAAGAAAACTTTCAAGACAGGATAATTTACTCACTCATGTCTCTGAAATACAAACATTAATATCTGACACAACAGGTGGACAGCACTATTCTACACACTAGAACTTCAATCACACAAATTCTGGTCAAGGGAAAACAGTACAGTACACCAATTTATAATCAACTAGAATAAAGCATCCAAAACATTTTATCAGACAATACGAATCAGCTACCTCTCAATATCATTTGCAGGTCTAATATTTTTTGTTTCAATATGAAAGAGACTATTTCCATGCATATACCCCTTATACTGCTCACTCACAGCCTCTCATATGCTCTACCAAGCATGTGGACAGTAACCTTTTCCCCATCCTCTTTGACATTATTACCCTTATGCACAGAGCCAACTTCAGATTAGTCTGTTAACTCAGTATCACATCTTCCCTTGAAGCTCCTTTAAGCTAGGACCTATCATGACACCTGAAAAAGATTACTGTCTGCTAAACACATGGTCGGTAAGGATTGCTGCTACTGACTTAATTTACTCTCTTGAAAAGGTCTCTAACCCAAAGCCAACCACTCATGCTACAATGTGCTACTGTCTTCGATCTCCTAGCCCTTTAATCTAATGTTAAATCATAACTTAGTTTCATTAAATAGATGTTATACCACATAATTTAACAGAATGGAGGAGATTATTGGTTTGTTTCACTATAGTTTTCATTTAGGTCATATCTTCACCAAGAGAATACATAGTAAGTATCCACTATTTAAAAGAGTGCACTCCATAAAAATCTAAGTTCAGAAATGCAAAAATCTCTTCTTTGCACAGCAAATTAAGTGATGTGGTTTGATTCAAACATTGTGCAGCATTTAGAAATTATGGCACACAAAAATATGCTAACACAAATACGTTAAAGTAAAGCTGACATGTGCTTCTCACTATTAAACAAGCTGCAACACAACATACAAATAGAAATGTCTAATTCTTCCACTCCAATTCATATATATGTGGAGTGTAGCTCAAAAATTATTCATATGATTCTCTAATAGATGTATCACAACAACCTCACTAAAACTGAGATATGGTAATTCAAAGAACATCAAGCCACAAACTACTTACTAAAATGAATCTTACTTTTCTTCTCATTTAAGGGCAACATGGAAGGTATAACCATAAACTATTTCAAAGACAAAGAAACAGTTAAAAGCTTCAGTTTGGGGGAAAAAAGGTAGAAGTATTAGAATATGAGAGAACAAATATTCAAGAATGACCAAATTGAGAGGGTCTGAGGAGGTAAACAGAAGTTCATTTTTCTCTGAATGCAGAGAAATTAAAAGGAACTAGACAAATTCAACAAGATTCAGGAACCCTGTGCCACCTCATAAGCAATATATGCAGTAAGCAGCCGATAATCTGCACAAAGACAGAATAATAGAATAAGTACACTGCAGAAAACATTAAATGACAGTTCACAGAGAACAATTAGATTAGTCCAGATAATGAACAGAGGGAGAGCAAAGAGTACATGAGCTCAAAAAAAAAGTTTCTTATCCACATGAAGAAATAACACGCATATTAACACATGCAAGTACCTGTGTGCATGCTATTCTATAGCTCAGTCTGCTGAGCACCTAAGAATTAAATGGCCACAAGTGTACTGATTAGGCAAAAAGAATTCCAGAATAGAATGCTAGTCTGTGTATCAAAAATAACAAATGCCAGACCAGAAATAAATTGCAAAATATAATATGAGATCCTGTTTACAACAGACCTGCCAAGAATTTTAGAGAGAAGAATTTAAAGTAGTTAGCTCCTTGTTTCTGTGGGAGAGAAGAAACATCATTGCGTATGTATTGAAACACTAAGATGTTGACAGAAACATCGAAGTAGAAAAGTAGAAGGCCTAAACACTGAGAGAGTACTCTATATTGACGGTAAAACGAAGAGAAAAGCCCACAAAATTTCTGAGAATAAGGAAGGTGATGTGTTCTGCTCACAGATATGAGTAACTAAATAGTCACATGGCTGTTGTCTCACAAGCTAAGGAAGATGTTCATAAGATTCTTCCTGATGATTCTAGTACACTGATTCTATTCACCGCACAGGAAGGCCCATGGTGTACTGTTAAAGACATTATACAAGCATATCAAAGTCAGCTAAAAAGAAATAGCTATGTTATTGTCCAACTTCTGACATTAATCTTCATTTGAAAAATAAAACATTTTAAATTGATGTACCGCTGTGCCACAGTAAAAATGCTGGGAAATAACATTTTGGCACACAATTTCCTGCCATCTTGCTCTGAAATAAAAGCTACATTGTCTTCCCATGATTGTCTGAAGACACATTAACCTCTATAAATAGCTGTATTAGAGATCTACACAGCAATACAAAGAATCAACTTACCTTTATTTCCCTGTCCTTTAGGTCTCTGGATATAGAAAAGTGGAAAAAAAAAAAAGCAATACAAGTTGAGTTAGAATCCTCCACTGTTTACTTCAGGGTAGTTTCATTTATTTGTCAATTACGCTCTTTTCAACTTAAACATCAGTTCAAAATATTAGTAAAAACATGCTATTATAAAAATATTACAATATTATATAAAATAATATATGAAATACTACAAAAAAAACAACAAATTTTAAAATTGAAATAATTTCACCAAATAACATTTAAATAATCTAGTCTTTTACAATTTGTGAAACTTAAATGGTGTTAACAACCCAAACAACAACCGAATTTTGATTGCCCTCCCCCAAGAAATATAAGCAATAAACAAAGCATTGAGTGAGACAACAAAGAAAGTTAGTAGCTTAAGATTCCTGCCAGTACTAGAGCTTCATTAGAATGTTATTATCGTATGTCACGTCATATTTTAAATTGACTGATGGGTACTTATCAGAGAATAACCTACAATGCCTGGCTTTTTAGATACACAAAGGAATATACAGCTATATTGTAAGATGAACTATGATATATGCATTCCTCATCTAGGCAGTTATATTGAGAAAATGATACAGTTTGTATGAAGCTTTCACACAAGGAAATAAGACCTCAAGGAGGTTTCTGGGGTTTTTTTAGGATTAGTAATTACAAAACACTGTTAATCTGTCATGCATTAAGAATCGCTGTAACAGTACAAGATACAGAACCCTTAAGTCCTCTATAGCTTAGCAAAAACAATGCTACCCCAAGAAAATCTAATTCATCTTCTCATATATGTACAACTACGCATGAGCGGGTCTTTCACAGGTTTGTAAGTTTAGGAGGTGACCACCTCTGTCTTGCTCCCATGTGCGTCTGTCTCAGAGTTATCACAGGACCGTTTAACACTGCTCCATCTAAAGCTGCACTGGTTAGTCACCTCCCTCTCCCAAAATCAGAGAAAAGTCTCTGTAACCTTAAAACTCCCAACCACCTCATCTTTTGGGATGAACCTAATCCAGACACAAAGGCATGCAGAGACCAACAAGAGACGCGGAACTAAAAAAGTTGGGAAGAAGAAGCAGCCTTCATGGGAGACAGAGCAATTAAAAGCGAAGAGACCACTGAACTAGAAATAAAAGCATAAAAGGAAACTGGAGAGCATGCACAGAGACAAAAGAAACAAAACATTAAAGGCACAGAGAGAAAATTAAAGGGGGCAGAAGACCGCAGGGCCAAAACTTCTGGGGAGTGGCAGAGGCCCACGGAGGAAGCAGAGACCAAGAGAGAACAGCTTCCAGCCAGAAAGGCAGGCCAGTAGAGGCCTAGCAAAGACAAAAAGAGATAAACCCTAAGCTCTGCGAAGAAGCAGCTAAAAAAGCGCAGCACAGCGCACGGAGAGAAACAGAGGGGAACAGCTGGAAGCAGCGGAGGCCGCGGGGAAGGAGCAGACACCAGAGACCCGAAAGAAGAAGAGAGGTGGACGAGGAGAGACGAAGGCACGAAGCGAAAGGACGCGGTGACGGGGAGCCAGAGAGACCGCGGGGTGCGCAGAGGAGAGGAGCGGGAGTCGGGAGCCGAGGGAGGCCCGGAGGGGCCTGGCCGGGGAGGGTTCCCCTGCGGGACGGGAGCGCATAAAAGGGCCGGGCCGGAAGGCGCGGGGCCCGGCGCCGGCGGGGCCGAGCGGCGGGCGGGGAGGCGGAGCGGCTCTGGCGCGGATCTGCGGTTATAAATAGGGGCTGCCGGGGCTGGGAAAGCGGCCCGCCATCCCGGGCGCCGCCGGGGCCGACTGATGGCCGCTCCCCATGGTGGCGGGGAGGGAAGGAGCGCGGGAGGAAGGGAGGAGGCCGCGAACCGCGCCGCCCCGGCGGCGAGGGAAGCTGCAGGTGC
>Ga0065711_1032162_pt1 | contig 27876 bp, 20 predicted proteins | sample Hoacrofraction12_FD_59098 | JGI IMG/M metagenome (GOLD analysis project Ga0065711, IMG submission 59098) | Hoatzin crop microbial communities from Cojedes, Venezuela - Epithelial fraction 12 v2 (version 2) | ecosystem: Host-associated > Birds > Digestive system > Esophagus > Crop | place...
CCAGGGCTCCGTCACCCTCAGAGGGAAGAAGTTCTTCCTCATGTTCAGCCGGAACTTCCTCTGCTTCAGTTTGTGCCCATTGCCCCTTGTCCTGTCACTGGGCACCACTGAAAAGAGTTTGGCCCCATCCTCCTGACACCCATCCTTAAGATATTTATAAGCATTTAGAAGGTGCCCTCTCAGCCTTCTCTTCTTCAGGCTTAACAAGCCCAGCTCCCTCAGCCTTTCCTCATAGGAGAAATGCTCCAGTCCCCTCATCATCCTCGTAGCCCTCCACTGGACTCTCTGCAGTGGTTCCTCATCTTTCTTGAAGTGGGGAGCCCAGAACTGGACAGAATACTCCAGATGGGGCCTCACTAGGGCAGAGTAGAGGGGAAAGAGAGCTTCCCTCAACCTGCTGGCCACACTCTTCTACATCCTGCTACACTCTTCTACATCTCCTACAGAATTCCCTACATCTCTTCTGAGCAGAGTTGCTCTGTCCAGTAGAGCTTGCTCTTATGGCAAGTAGGGCTGCAGCTGGGGACGCAGAGAGGGTGAGACCTGGGCAGACAAGCTGTCCCACCACAGTGGGTCTTGTAGATCTCCACCTGATGCCTGTTCAGGGAAGAAGTTGTCACCAAATTTGCCAAAACAATCCTTAGATCTGCAGGAAACATAAAGAAAGCCAGGTCAATGTGGGCCTGCTGGGGCATGCCCATGTCACTCCACTGAGACCCAACAGCCCAGCAGGGACTTGCTCCAGCTCCCAGCTGGCCGGGGAAGCAGCTCTTCTCCTGCAGCACCCGGCTGAGAGGGAAGCTGGTGTGTGCCGGCGTCCTGCCTGAGGCCGCTTGCCCAACAGACAGGGCAGCTGACATGGTCTGACAGCCTCCACCACAGCAGTCCCAGACCAGCCTTGCACAGAGGCCAGTCCTGGTTTTCATCATCAATCTGACAAACAGGAAACTGTCATGGAGCAATTTCTGCTCTGTCTGAGCATCAGTTTTGAAAGAGCTTCCCTGTATTCAGGTGACTGCGTTGTTCGCCGAGCTCAAAGCAGCTGGGGAGGCCTCACTTCACGATAAATATTCAGAGAGAAAAGCCACCCTAGATTCACAAGAATTCCCAGTGAAACTGGCTACACTAATGTAAATGACCAAGCTAGCCCCTGTTTGCCCTTCAAACTTTGTGATGTTCGTAAACCTCACAAGCACTTGACTGATCACTTTTAAGCTAGACTATTTGTGTCCAGTTAGTACCAGCAGCATCCAAAAAGGCAGTGGGAGAGCAGTGCTCAGCAGCTCTCCGGGGGCACACGTTGGTGCTGGAGCCCTACACACGGGGCACATCGCCTTCGCAGCTCACAACAGAGGTACCGCTCCTCCGCAGAGCTCCGCTTCCCACCTCCCAGCCGCATCTCCTGCAGCTCAGCTAACATGACAGCTAATTAAATAAGCTAATGGCCAGGTGCCCATCCTTTGAGATGAACCTGGGAGTTATCGGGTAGTTGCTTCTGCTTCCAAGCAGTGACGCTGGCTGGAGCTGGACTTCATGGGCTGCTCCCATGCCCAGTTCTCATCTGTGAATTTTGCCCCCAGATTAAATCACCCTGATGCACTGCAGTGAAGGGGAAAAGCCGAACACGGTTGAAGCTGGGTTTATATTTTGGCCGTGCTCATCCTTTCACAGTCCCAACCTGAAGAGTGGCCAAGTGCTCCAATGCTGCTCATTTTGTTGGGTTACATCCTTACAGTGTGAAGGCTCTTGACCTTCCTCAACAAATCAGCAATAAAACTAAGGAATATCAGAGGATATCCCAATATATGTGAGGTTTTCTGTTTACAAGTTTTCCCTAAATATTTTCATTTTTTCAAAAATGAAAGCTGCATTTCTCATGTAACAGCATGAATTTACAGGCTAGGAAAAGCAGCCTAGATCCCGACTTCTCGTGGACACAAGGAATGGGTCGGGAACAACTCACTTCCAAACTGCTCAGGTACCTTCCCTCTAGGGCTGCCAGGAGAAACTGTTCATGGTTAGCCCTTCTGCACCAGCCGTGCTGCTCGCCAGGTGAAACCCCTGGACCCAGCGACACGTTAATCGCCGCAAAACCAAGGCAGAAAGCAGGAGACAGGGGTCTGTAAATCCTGGATCCTCATTTGCGAGGAGTTCTCCGGGCTCCCAGTCCTGCTCAGTAAAACATCAGTGTTCAGCGCAATGTGTGTCCTGCAGAGGAAAGGCCCCTTGCCACCTACCATTGCCCCCATGCCCTTCAGGTGAAGTTTAAACAGACCTCTCGCTTACCCTCTCACCTATTTGATTTGACAGGATATGTCTCTAATCATGTTCAAATTATAGAGAAAATGGGAAAAAATCCAAGAATTTATTTGCTATTCTGGAGTAACAATCCCTGAGTAATGTTGTGGTTGAAGCTAAAACAGAGATTATGGAATTGCATTGATAGTCGTGGTACAGCAAGCAGAGTTAGACGTGTCCTACTGAAGTTGTAATTTAAAATGGAAAGAACACGATAAGAAAGGTTAAGAGAAGAGCATGAAGGATGCCTACTGCTAGGCAAGGTGGCGATGGAGACGAGGAAAAATACCTGCAAAAGAGATTTGTGAAAACCACCAAGTGTTTTGTTTGCGCTCAGTGTCCTGTCCACACTCCCAGTGCACAAAAGTCATGGGAGGTCCCTGTCCCACCAGGAAGGAACATTTGGATTGCCAAGATTTCTTTGTGTGACTGACTGTTCCAAAGTTGGCTTTTAATAGGCTGCAGTGATGGGAGCTGCTGGTGGCAAGCTGCCTCTCCCGGCGCCAGCTCTTTGGGCCACGCCAGCAGCCACGTGGCATTGCTTCTGGTCACTGACTGGTGACATTTCATTCCGTGTAAATTACAAATGTTACAAGTGAATGAACAGTTTGAAATTCATAGAGTCATAAACTGGAAGGCCAGGGGGGGCATTAGCATCAGCCGCTCCGACCTTCTGTATAACACCATCCATAAAACCGCAGCCAGGAACTCCTGCATCGAGCACGGCAATTTGTGCCTGAGCAAGAGATAATCTGTGAGAAAGACACTCCATCTTGATTAAAACCCCCACAGGACAGAGAGCTCATATATCCTGGTTGAGGTCTCCTAAAGGCTAATTATCCTGGCAGAATTCATATCTTATTCTCCTTTGGGTTTGCTCCTCTCCACAGGGTTCTTCACCCGCATTGCTCACAAAGCTCCCCTGCAAAAACCAACTTGATAATTTGTTGTACCCGCTGGTGTTTGACTGCCTTAGGGATCATTGCTGTTTGGGGACCAGATTCACAAGTCACCCCGAGCGAAGAAGTAGGGGCATGGGATCACCCGCAGGTCTTGGAAATACCAAAGTATTCAGGATGTTCATCAAATGTATTTTACCCAAATGATTCACTGAGCCCTCATCTAACAGGGATGAGCAGGTGCTTGTGCCCCCAGTAAGAGTGTACAGGTAAAAATGGGAAGGCGAGCGTGAGAGGGTTAACCAAGGGCTGATTAAGGAGAAAACTGGAGGCAGTATGCCAGGCCCCACCAGGAACTGCAGACTAAAAAAAGCCCAAAACCCCCCAAAGAGGCACGTTTTAGAAAGTGCAGGTGCTGCGGGAGCGCCGGTGCTAGCTTCAGGAAAGGCAAAGAACAGAGATTTGAGACAGAGGTGCCAGGCGGAGGGACGCCTGTGCTGGACCAAAAGCTGGGAAGATGTTTCCAGCCTCCATGCTGGGAGCAAGCAGGCGAAGGAGGCTGCTGCCAGCCACCACGGCACCGGGGAGTGGAGGAGGGCAGGGCACCGGTGAGTTTCCCCACGTCCACAACAGTGCAAAACCTGACCTCCCATTCCCATGGCAACCCTAACGCGGCTGCATCGCACCGAGGCAGATGAAGGCATAAATTTAACAGCAAAGCCAGTCGTCTCGGAGCCTCAGCGATGCAGCCGAGTTCAGGTTGCTGGGGGAACCATAACTTTTTAATCACGCTGCATTAAGGTTTTTATTACTCTGCATATTTATAAGGGTTGGTTTATTCAGATACGCCAAGAGAGAGAGAGGAATAGAGATTTGCCATTTTTATATGTCTTTCATATTACCCCAGGTTTTTTCTTGGCTTTGTGCTGTGCTGGTGCAGGCGACTGGGGTACCACTGCTGAGGGCAAATGGGGTGCAAAATAGTCACAGCGTGCGCAAGCAAAACAGCAAACAGAGATGCTAAAGAGGCAAATGCAAAGTATCTGAAGGAGGATCAGTGCTTCACACAATACATAATATTTCTGTGGATTTTGAGTGAAAAGGCAGCTGGGACAAATCTGAGGAGGGTGTTTAACGTAAATGGGAGCTACAAACATATCAACAACCGAAGAGAATGACAATCAAAGGGAAAAAAACGCTAAATGAACTACTTTCTGGAGAGACTGAGGAACAAACACAACCCAGAAGAGAAGTTTTCTGCCTTCCAGGGCCTTTGCACACCCTTATTATTCCCCCTCCTGGCCTGTACAACCTTGCTCAAAATCTATTTGGAAAGCTCTTGGAAAAACATCGACACTGGTCTTTGAATCAGCTGGAAAAAATGCACTTTCCAAAACATTTGGAAAGGCACAAAAATGGCCTAAAGAAATCCTTGGAGGTTGTCCTGGGCTCAGGGCTCAGACAGGCTTCTTCCTTCGGATTTAGCTGCAGTGCTTTAACATGTCCCTCCAAACCGCACACTTTCACCCCACTGACTTGAGCACGTTTGGCTTCTTGCTGAGCTGTTCGGCCTGTTCGACTGGCTGGAACCGGAGCAGTGGGATCCCAGAGCCAGGCATTCCTCCTTCGGCCCTGGAGAGGACCAAGCGAGGTGCGGGGAGGCTGCGTGCCACCCACGTGGGGCGAGTGACTCGGCTGCCCTTGCCAAACCTTACAAAACAGATGAGCTCATGGCCAAGGAAAGTCCCTTCTGAAAGTAGCAGCAAAAACAAAAACTGTCAGCTTTGTGCCATGTGCTTCAGAAAATCCCTTCCAGTGCTCCAGTCACCACAAGCTCCATCCCAGTGGTGCTGCGCATCTGGCTGTGCCTCAGCCCGGTCTCTTGGTGCCAGCCCATCTGTGGCAGTGAGGCATCGGAACAGAAACAAGACTTACAGCTTCCTCGGTACAACTTCCAGCAGTGGCTGCTGGGGTTTTGAGATGGCTGTGGGCACCAGAAATGCTGGGGACTCCACAGGGGCTGAGAAGAGCCGATTGGTTTATTCCAGTGAAACAAATACTTGGGAGAGAAGGAAGACACAGGAGCTGCTACCGCACATACCATCGTGGGTTGCACAGGTTGAGGGGCTCCCACTGCTCACATTTGTCCTCTCCTCTATGTGCTCTCCTTTCTGCCCCTGCCAGCTCTTGCTACAGCTCCCTGGCCCTTTCTCTCTCCCTCCGGCGATGCCCACGCTCTTGGTGGTGCCAGCAGTAGGAGCAGCCACCCTTGGTCAGACCAAATGTCCATCCGACCCGCCCAGCTTGTCCTCACCAGCAGCAGATGCCCTGGGAGGAGGGTGAGGACAGGGTGAAGCCATTGCAGCACCTCCCCAGCCTCTCCTCCCAGCCTCCCAGCACCCGAAGGGCTGCCCGCGGGGAGCTGGCACCAGGACGGGGCCAACGCTCACACCTATCCCACAGCCCTTTGAGCAGCCACTGTCAACGCTGTGATGCCTTTTCTTTTTCAGTGCCATTTTCTTCTCCATACAGCCAAGAAGTTAGAAGGACAGGAGGTATTTTTAGACCTAACTTTGAAGGGCTTCAGGTCTGCAATCGGGTGACTCAGCTGCCAGTGCTATTTACTTTAGTTTTGCATTCAAACTGGGCAATTACAGGCCTGAACAGCCATTCAGAGACCATATTTCCTTGTCATGCTGTCATCTACTGTGCAGGTAGCGTTGTCTGCAGAGAAGCACTTTGCTCACCCAGGTACGTGCCGAAAGGTTTTCCAAAGCAGATGGAGGATAAAGCCCTGGGCTGTCACACCTCCCTCCTCTGGCTGCTGGTAAACCCACCCTCCTGTGCCCTGTGTAACACCGCATCGTTTCAAGACGTCCTGGCATGCTCTGCCAGGGATGCTCCCCAAGGTGACAGCTCGCAAAGGATTGCTGCGGGATTTGGGTCACGGCCGGAGCATCAGGTGGCATCTTCTCCCTGATGAAAGTCTCTCTCACAGCTTTTTCCTTTCAGAGGAAGAAATCTCCGCAGCTCACAGAGCTATTTGTACTGGTTTAATGATGCTCAAGACATTTATCCCAGGGAAGGGTTCTGCCTGAGCTCCCTGTTTACTTCAAGCCCGCTTATTTATAACATCCTTTCCTCCAGTTCTTGAATCCTTCACCTGCATGAACATCTCCTTTAGATCTTCTTTATTGAATATAGTTAAGTGTAGCTCATGGGGTTATTGAATTACAGGCATGAACTTAGCAAAATGAGATAAATCACTCCCATATTAGCCTCTCTCTATTAAACACATTTCACCCTGAGGCATTTTTCCATAGAACAGACACTATATATCAAGTGGTTGAATACTCAAAGTAGCTAACATTGGCTTCTCCCAGCAAGAAGGCACGCGACGGGAATGCAGCAGCCCTCTCTGAAGGAAGATTTTCTGCCTAAAATATGTATTAGAAATAACATCCTCTGCGTGAGGCTTGAACGGTAAGAGCTTGACGTGGAGTTTTAGCTATGTTTGCTCACGCTGGGTTCTCTTTCATGCACTGCGGTGTCAATCGGCGATGTGCACCAGCCATCGCAGGGTGCTGTGCTGCAGTGGGTCACCGCCGGCCCCCAGCACCCGCCTCTGCCCATGCCGGGCACCCGCTTTGCCCCCACAAACCACCGGCTGTGGGAGAGGTGGGCTTTGCCTTCGCGAGACGTGCGAGCTGGATTTGGGGCTGGGGCGGCCCTGGGAAACAGTGATGCCATTTGGGGACACGAAGGGGGCTCGGATGTGTGCTCAGCCCCTGGCACGGTGGGGAGCAGCGGGTCCTGACGCTGCCCAGCCCCAGACCATGCCGCCTCCTCGCCCGCCCTGTGGCACCCTTGGACTCCTGCACCTCCAGAGCATCTCCAGACCACTGGTTTGCCTTTTCTCCAGTCACTTTTCGTTCTGGCGCTCCTTTTATCTGCTCTTACCACGGCCTCACCTTTGGTATTTTCACAGTCCACATCATACCCATGTCTTTCCTTCCCTGCCTTGTGGCTTGAAAGGTCTTGAGTTTTTGGTGGATTTTTTCCCCTCTTGCATCTCGCTGTCGGAGTGGGAAGCCTGAGGGGGTTTGGTGAGGGTGTATTTGGGGGATCCTGATCCCAAACTGCGTCTGCTGACTCCAAACCATTGATGCTGTAAGGTCCCTGACTGAGCTTCAGCCTGAGGTCCGTGAGGCGAAGGCACAAAACCTCTCCCTGCCGCTTTGCCAGTGGTGAGCAGAGTCTCTCCTGCAGGCGCTGGTCTTCTGCGGGGAAAGCGATGCAAAACCACCTCCCCTCCTGGGCATTTCTGTCCAGGCACCGAACTCAAGGGGAACCATCAGCGGCCTCTGGCATCGCTCCTACGATTAGAGAAGAGGGCTGATGCTTTTAGCTTGTTGTTCAGCCTGCAGAAAAATGGCCAAAATCTCTGCAGAAATCCTGTTTTGCTAAATCCTCATATTTTATATTATTTTCAGTAGAGCCAAAGTTTGAATAACTTTCAGATAAAAAGAAATACAAAGAAGGGGAAAGAAAATACATATGTACATACGGTAATCTGCTCCGATACCTCACCGTGAAGATTAGTAACCTTTCAGGAATAGGCACGCTCACTGGAGCATTGCTGGATCCTTGCTCCTTATGCACAGGATTTTGTTCTGAATACCTCAAGCTTATTAATTATCATTTTAAAAATAATTAGCATAATCGATACTTTAAATCCTGGCATTGTGAAGGATTACACAAGGATTGTTTAGGATCAACACAGGTGTATTTGTAACACAAAGCATAAACAACCCTATTTAAATACTATTATTTAAGTAAGTTGCCTCTCTCAAGGAAAACAATTTTTACAATCTATTCATTAGGTTTACAGCCAGTGGAAATGGTTTTCAGTGTGGATGTTTACCTTTTATCTCTAGGAATGCCTTTAATTAAGGCATAAACCGTAAACTTGATAACAGTGATGACATATATATGTCATATTTAATGTCCTCTGTCCGCAAAAGGGGCTTTTGCAATGTTCTGCAGAAGACTGTGGTGGAAACAAAAGCTGCATCACCCCTTCTCCTGCCTGAGCCCCTGCACCCTTCAGGACCCCTCTCAAACGAGCGGCATTCGGGGCGCAGCAACCCCAGGCCACCCACAGCAGGACCAGCTGCTGCCCATGGGCACGCGCTGAAAACAGACCGGGGTGGGAGCTCCCCGTTCATGGCCTTTTCGTTTATGACAGGTCATACCCACTTTGTCTTCCAGACTCCAGTTCCAGCTTGGATTTTCCCTGTTCCTTCAGGGTATGTGCATGTTGGTGGTTTACAGACACGGCATGGTGTGGCGTGGGTTACTTCATTAACACACAAACCTCTGTGATACCATTTCTTCTCGTTCCGAGTGAATTAGATTTTGTACTTTTAAATTTCTGTTAAAAAAACACCCAAATAGATAAATACGACAGACAGCCTTTTAAGCCTGTGTTTTACGTTGATCCGTTTTCACTGTCTTCTCTCCTGGTGGAAGCTAAAATCACTCTTAGAGCCATCTCCCACTCTAAGATTTTAACCCAAACCGCCCGTCTCGTGTAAGCACGACCCAGCTCGCAGTTTGTCAGAGCAGCGGTTTGGTGCCCGTGCCACCGGTTTCCCCAGCGACACGCGTTCGGGGCGCTGCACTCGCCAGCGCTTGCCAGGCAAGGGCACTGCAGCAAATCCCCGTGGGAGCTGAGAGCGGGACTGCGGCTCCCAGCAAACGCCTGGCTTCAAGCAACACGAGCCACGGGGTGCCCCGTAAGGCAGCCACGCACCATCGGTGCTCTCCTCCTTTGGTCCCCGTTTGGGCCATTTGACCTATCTTCGGTGTGCTCTTCAGCCTTTCAGCCAGGGAAGAGGAGGTTTTCCGGCAGATCGACCCTTCTGGCAGCGGGTCCCTGCGGCGTTTCGAGCCGTCGCTGTCCCGCTGAGCCCCGGGCGCAGACCAGCCAGCGTGACTCGCCAGGACCTCGCTGTCTGCGGCTGCTGCTTCTCCCCCTGCCCTCAGACCCGACCAGCGACGCCTGGGCCTCCCGGGGAGCCGGAGGAGCGTGTGATTGCAAATGACAGCCTCACCCCTTCACCCACGGAGCAAGGGCTGGGTGAGATCTGGCCAAGCCCCAGGCGCCGACTACCTGTCGTCGTCGTCTCTCGGTAGGCACAGCCTGCTCTGCGTCAGCAGTCCCCACAGTGCTCTCCCAGCAGAGCCACCAAGGCAACAGGGGGCATTTTCAAACCAGCTGGTTTTGTCTGGCGTGTGAATAAATTGCATGGGTATCTTGCATACATGCACGGCTGGTGGTAGTAGAACATATATTAAAAGCTTATATAGGGATTTCTAAGTTCCAGGGCCAGGACATCACATCTCTCACCTTTTCCTGGTCTTCCTGAAGACAAGATGGGGCAGCGAGCCGGGACAAAGCCTGAAGCCCAAGGACACGAGGATTGCCCGAGCTGGGTATAAGCCATCTGAATCACAGAATCACAGAATGTTCAGGGTTGGAAGGGACCTCTGGGGATCATCTAGTCCAACCCCCCTGCCGAAGCAGGGTCACCTACAGCAGGCTGCACACGACCTTGTCCAGGCGGGTCTTGAATATCTCCAGAGAGAGAGACTCCACAACCTCCCTGGGCAGCCTGTTCTGCACTGAGGTGAGCACATCTCAAAGCACACGGCCACCACAGTGATCATTCCTGGCACCCAAACGCAGAATTTATCCCCAAAGAATCCTTCTCCACAGCTTGCTGGCCATCTCCGTATTCTGATCTGCAGAAGCACGTGGCTGAAGCAGTTGTGAAGCATGCCAAACAATTTATCCTATTGTCTTCCCTACCCAGTTAATGGGAAGAACTCACTAATGTAGAGCTTGGCTTCATGTAGGATGCCTTACAGGCCACTACATATATTTGAGAAACAGCAAAAGAATTTACATTTGAAAAATTGACCAATAAGAACAGCTCTGTGCACACCCTGGCAGCATCGTGTGGGAAGACCAGCCAGTGGAAACTAAAGGCAACCCTGCATAAAGTGGAAACACAGATGTAGGACACGGCCAGATTTTGGCCCAGCGACTCGGAGGACTGAGCTCCCACCAAAGACAGCAGTGCGATTTACACCTCGCGGGGTAAGACAATCCCTCTCTGCCTTCTCACAGAGGGGCTTTGGGAAAGGCGTAAGGGGGCCTTCCATAAGCATCTGCTCGGGGCTTTCAACTCTCATCTCAGCACTCCCGTAGGCGCTCTCCTTAGAGAAATCCCTACTTCATCTCCCTCCCTTCCTCAGTCAGCCGGTTGCGTTTCTTATGCAGCTGGTGGGATGGCACAGAGGCTGCTGCTCTTCAAACACCGTGGGTGAAGTGTTGTAGCAATCCAAAGCTCTACAAACATTAAACAAAGGCTTGCTCTGAGCACGCGGCAGCTTTCCCACATCCCAAGGCCATCCTTGGTGTTTCTGTGGGCACGGGGTTACACCCCAACATGTGCTGCGCTGCTTAAATAACAAGCACTCCTGCACTAGCCCTTTCTCCATCTCTCCTGTACCCATTCCACCTGAGTAGGACCAGGAATGCAAGGGATGGTTAAACTCAGCGCGAGGGCCAAGGAAAGACACCCTAATCCCAGCAGGCTGAAAAGTGCTTTTCAGTATCTTGTGACATGGGAGCTTTCAGAGCGGTGATGGAGCTTGCCCAGACTCCCGTCCTGGGCTGGAGCTGGTGTGCATCACCCCAGGGTTAACAGCAGTGCTAGCGCCAAGCTCTACAGCACAGGATCCCTTTAACTGCAGACAGCCCTCAGGAGATAGCTCCCTCCTGCCATCGCTGAAGCCAACTGCCAAGATAAAGGCTGCTTAAAAGCCTCCAGGAGAGGAACTTATCGGCAGAGTCCTGGTGGAAGAAGCAGCTTTGTTTCTGTTTTGCTTTCAGAGGGTAGGCACCTTTTTCTCTACCTCGCCTACCGCTACAGCAGTTTGTACAGCACATCATTCAGATGTCTGACATATTATTTCACAAAGTGTTCTTCATCCGTAGCTGTGACAAGAAAATTACACTGAATTAAGCTCATCTACCTTGGTCTCAAGGGACACTGGCTATTAGACTGTCTCAGAACTGGCATCCTGAAGCACTGACACCGCTCAGCTGGAGGAAGATGCCGAGACGGCTGCGTTACCCAACAAAAACGGGCTGCTCTGTTCAGGGGTGTAACTAAAATAGCGTGTAGGAAGCGCCACGTTGCTCATTCCTTCTGCTGAAAATAGGCTCAACTTACAATGGCAACAACATTTAGTCCAAATGACAGGTCTGCAACTTCACTGCTGGCTCCAGGAAATAATCCGTGTCTTTCCTTTCTGATACACAATAACCAACACGAGATCCTGCAGGCTCCATCCCACCTCCATTATCCCACGCGGTAGCAGTCAAACGGCCCAGCCGTGCCCGTAAAACCATCAACAGCCACCACACGTGAAAGGCAGAGAGCATAGCTTGCCTTTTGGTGAAGCCAGGATGGGCTTGGGGGAGATACAACAGGAGTTGCTTCTTGCTCAAAGAGCAATTTTAGAAAGAAATCGATGGACACCGGGGACCAGCACAAGTCATTTCTTCACATAAACCTTCACTTGCAACTGCCTCCAACCTTTGTTCTCACTAACTGCCACCTCTGCTTGGGGACTGAACAGGCAAGAGACATACAACAAGGTGAAAATGATAGGAACAGCTTCCCAGATCATTTCTGACAGAGCTTAAGGCCATCTCACATGACATGGCTAACTCCTGCATGCTCCACTCACGCTCTACTCACGCTTTGCTGTCATCTTCTCCTTTCAGTGGGCCAGGGAGAGTTGAGTTGACACCACTCCCTATAAAATAACATCCTAATGATCTGTCTCACAGAAATGTGTTGCTCCATGTTGTGGAGAAAGATTTGTGCAAAGCTACCATGGACGCAGTGGCTGGCGAGACACCTGAGACTTGGGCTGCTGATGGCCCTCAGCAAAGAAACACGGGGGAACTTGCTCTTTTCTTTTGGAGGAGCTCCTCCAGCACAGACGTGACACCAAGGACTGCGATGCTGTTTGAACAGGCAACGGCACAATACCCAACGCCTGCATTACGTATCCCCCCTGAGACAGCAAAGCATGGAAACATAAACCCCATAAAAATTAAGCAATGCAGACAGAAAGTAAAAAAGAATTTGGAGAGACGTGTTTGCTCCCTCCTCTCCTGCTCAGGCCCACCGCCCTAGCTGCCCGAGGAGTTTGCCACCTGCAGATGAATCAGCCCAGACCCAGAAGAGACTCGGCCCAGCCGCGGCTTCCCAATGCAGGGAAAAGGAAGCTGAAAGAAAAACAGAACTAACGCTGGCCTACCCCTCAGCTGGGCATCGCCTGGGCACTGCCACAGGCAACGCAGCCAGTCCAGTATTTTCCAATTTATACAAACACACAGGAAAGGACAGGACAGAACCGGTCTCCTGTTTCCTCTGACTGCTCCTCCCACTGCTAATGCTGAAACCCTCTTTAAAAGGGATTGTTGCAAAAGTTATTTATTTCTTCTTAAAGAAGCTGGGTCCTTATCAGGTACGACAAATTCAGAGCTGCCACGAGCTCGGCTTGCTGGGAGTGCCAAGGTGACAGTGCAATAGCGTATTTATCCTCACGATCAAGTTCAGCTTGTAGCCCATTTTCCACATAAGCCTGCTCTAGAAAAACAATTTGTTCTTTAATAAGAGCAGCAAAGACAGGCTCCCAGACTCCAGCTATTTGAAATAAACTCAGATTGGTCCAGATAAGCGTTGGTGAAAAACAAAAAGCTTTGAAGTTCTTGAATCTAGTAAAAACGTGGAGCTAGGCAAGGAACGAGGCACAGCTCCCATGCTGGCTGCTGCATGCTGAGCTGCCACCTCCGGCATGGGACTTCGCAACTCCTCTGTTAAACGTTCTCAGAGGTGCTTTCTTCTTCCTTCCCTTCCTGTGGCACTCATGTAAAAAGCCCCCCCGAGTCTGTAGGACCCCCTGGGAAACAGTCCTCAGGGACAGGGGAACAGAACAGAGCTGGCAGATATTTAAGGACACTTTCCATAGAGCACACGAGCTCTCGGTGCCCAGGTGTAAGAAGTCAGGGAAGAAAGGGAAGAGACCAGCACAGCTGAGTCAAGACCTGCTGGTCAGACTGAAGGGCAAGAGGGAACCACACAGGCAGTGGAAGCAGGGACAGGTATGTTAGGAAGCGTATAGGGATGCTGCCTGGTTGTGTAGGGATAAGGTCAAGAGGGCCAAGGCGCAGCTGGAGCTGAACTTGGCAAGGGATGCAAAGAATAACAAGAAGGGCTTCTACAGGTATGTCAGCCAGAAAAGGAAGGTTAAAGAAAGTGTAACCCCTCGACGAGCAAGAATGGAAAACTCGTATCAACAGATGAGCAGAAGGCTGAGGTATTCCACAACTTTTTTGCCTCAGTCTTTACTGGCAACCTCTCCCCTCACCCCTTCCGAGTTGATGGACCGCAAGATGGGGACCAGAGGGGCAAAGCTCCTCCCACTGTAAGGGAAGACCAGGTTCGTGACCACCTGAGGAACCTGAATGTACATCATTCTATGGGACCTGATGAGACACATCCCAGAGTCCTGAGGGAATTGGCTGATGTCATTGCCAAGCCACTCTCAGTGATATCTGAAAGGTCATGGCAGTCAGAGGAAGTCCCCAGTGACTGGAAAAAAGGAAACATTCCACCTGTTTTTAAAAATGGGTAGGAAGGAGCACCCTGGGAACTACCAACCTGTCAGCCTCACCTCTGTGCCTGGGAAGATCATGGAGCAAATCCTCCTAGAAGCTACACCAAGGCACATGGAGGACAGGGAGGTGATCTGAGACAGCCAGCATGGCTTCACCAAGGGCAAGTCCTGCCTGGCCAACCTAGTGGCCTTCTAGGATGGAATGACTACATCAGTGGACAAGCAAAGAGCTACAGATGTCATCTATCTGGACTTCTGTAAGGCCTTCGACACAGTCCCTGACAACATCCTTCTCTCTAAATTGGATTTGATGGGTGGAGTGTTTGGTGGCTAAGGAATTGGTTGGAAGGTTGCAGCCAGAGGGTAGTGGTCAATGGCTCAATGTCCAGATGGCCGCCACTGGTGACAAGTGGTGCCCCTCAGGGGTCTGTACTGGGACCGGTGCTGTTTAACATTTTCATCAATGACTTAGCAAGATCAAGTGCACACTCAGCAAGTTTGCAGATGACACCAACCTGAGCGGTGCAGTTGACACACCAGAAGGATGGGATGCCATCCAGAGGGACGTGGACAAGCTCAAGAAGTGGGCCTGTGCGAACCTCATGAGGTTCAACAAGGCCAAGGGCAGGGTCCTGCACATGGATCGGGGCAACCCCCGCTATCAATACAGGCTGGGGGATGAAAGGATTGAGAGCAGCCCTGCCGAGAAGGACTTGGGGGGACTGGTGGATGAAAAGCTGGACATGACCCACTAATGTGCACTCGCAGCCCTGAAGGCCAACCGTGTCCTGGGCTGCATCAAAGGCATTGTGGTCAGCAGGTCAAGGGAGGTGATTCTGCCCCTCTGCTCCACTCTGGTGAGACCCCACCTGGAGTACTGCATCCAGCTCTGGAGCCCTCAGCACAGGAAAGACATGGACCTGTTGGAGCAAGTCCAGAGGAGGCCACAAAAATGATCCGAGGGCTGGAGCACCTCTCCTGTGAGGAAAGGCTGAAGAGTTGGGGCTGTTCAGCCTGGAGAAGAGAAGGCTGCAGGGAGACCTTATAGCAGCCTTCCAGTACCTGAAGGGGGCCTACAGGAAGGATGGGGACAATCTTTTTAGCAAGGCTCACTTTGACAGGACAAGGAGTAATGGCTTGAAACTATGGGAGGGTAGGCTTAGACTAGGCAGAAAGAAGAAATTTTTTACGATGAGGGTGGTGAAACACTGGCACAGGTTGCCCAGAGATGTAGTGGAGGCCCCATCCCTGGAAACATGCAAGGTCAGGCTGGACGGGGCTCTGAGCAGCATGATCTAGTTGAAGATGTCCCTGCTCACTGCAGGGGGGTAGGGCTAGATGACCTCTAAAGGTCCCTTCCAACCCAAACTGTGATAATAAGGACAGGATTATTTTGGGTTTTTTTTAAACAGTTTAGGAAAGTAATTTAGAGCCTTGGCCTCAGCATTCCTAAAACCAGTATGAAAAAGCTTATTTGATGCGGAAGATCATTTATAATTATGACTGAAAAAATTAACCTCATATGCAACTGATATATGCCCTGTCTTGAAGGTACCTGAGGTTGTACCAAGCATTGAACCTCTTCTTTCTACATTTCTAGAGATAGAAATCTCAAATTCCTTCTCCCAAATGACCAGCTGACTCAGACATCAGAACAAGTCAACTATTAAGCTTTGACTTCCCTGTAGGATCTCAGTTTGTTGAGGTAATCTGCAGTATGTTTACTAAAAATGGAGCAGAAAGAATGAAATTACTGCAAATAAGAGTAGCAGACTATTTAGAACTAAATGTAGAGTATAATTTAGTTATTATAATTAGTTGATAAGCTGCGTCTTCATCTCAAATACCTTAATAGGAAAATTAAATTCAAGTGCAAACAAATAGCAAGAGTCCTTTTTGTCTTTTGTTGGACGCATTTCCCTTTGCCAGAATTAAATTAAAACCAGCCTGTTACTTTTAAACAAAGCATTGGAGACATCACAATATACTGGTATCAAGAAAGGTTTGCATTAATATGAATGACATTAACTATTATGCATTAATATGGATATGCATCAATAAGAAAGCAAAAAATCTAGGCTAACAGTACTTCATCCAAAGAAAAATTACTCTTGTTGCCATTGCAGTACCTGCTAAGAGTCTAGAGTTACTACACAGGCAAGTTCAAAGCCTATATAATAAGTTATGGAAAGGACGAAAACAGGCTTTCGATTGAAAAACAAACCAAAAAGAAGTTTAAGACTTCTATCTATATATTTATTTTTATTCCAGAAACTGAGGAAAGCCAGATTTTGACGACTTTTATGTCAAAATGAAGCTGGAATCACACAGTATTACTAAAGCAGAATAAAGTGCACTCAGATTTTTTTATTTAAAGTCTCCTGAGTGCTCAAACCTCTACTCCACTCAGATAATTTCATCTTCACCTCAAATACCATTTGCATTTTGGGCTGGCTGTCGATTGGGTTTTGCTTTTGCCCCCTCTCCCCCGTCAGCAGCTCAGTGCATTTGAATGGATCACACGAATTGATACTCACACTACCTGAAGCACTTCCAGAAAAATATCCTGCATATATTGTATGTATTTATGTCATAAAATCATGGTGTGGCATTAGATACAAGATAAAAATGAGTTACAGAAACCTTAGGAGGACTGTTCAGGCAGGAGCATCTCTAGATTTTGTCGATGAAGAGGAGCTGTCTGATCTATGAAACGTAGCTGGTAATAAACCCACCTTCAGCGTATCTCCGGCCAACCAGCTACGTGTACACAACAGGGGCAATGACATTTTACGAAGGCGCTGTATTTTTTTCTGCTATTTAAAAAATAAATGCTTTTCAGCAGTTAATGGAAGCCCGCCCACTTACAAGAAGAACTCCTGTCGGATACTATTTCTCAGGACACAACCCGATACAGACGTACGACAGGGGAGCAGTGTGTTGTCGCTGGTAAAAAGGAATACAGGCAAAGGTCATATGCAGATTTATGAAAAATAAATTTATTACATAACACCTTGTTTTAACAATGTTTGATTTTTTTTTAATTCAGAATACTTGTGTCATTCATGTAAAATAGTTTGATACAGTACATTGTATGTAAGTTTTTCCTCATAAACTCTAAGGCTCTCCTAACACCTTGATCCTCTGCTGTATGAATGGCACCCCTAAACAACGTGCGAATATTTAAAAAAAAAATAATTAACTGAATGAAATTGAAAATCCACTACACCAAGCTGGTTCTCAAAAATCATGATGAAATATCTGAATGGATGCCGCACCTTTTTAGGAAATATCATTCATGCTTTTTTAATCCCAAAGCATGCTCACAAATCATTAACACCAACAGGAGAAAGAAAATAAAACACTATGACAATCATTTTAGTTTGTTTGCTGAACCAAACATGTTTATATCAATGACAACATACTTATTTTACTATCAAATAGCAGCTTTAATACCAGTCAAGTCATAGATTTAAAAACAAAAAACTTACGTTGGAAATTAATCTTTGGGACATTTGTAATTGCTGGAAAAAAATGCAAATGTTTTCATGTTCTTAAAAAAATCTCCTCGTAGCAATCGTGTCGGTCATAAAACATTGATCTATGTGGAAAATGAACCAACCCACAAAAGTCACTAAAAATAAACGTGTATCAAAATTGTCTCAGAGTCACGATTAGTTTGCTTTTTTTTGCCATGGTTACATATACTGTATGCTTCAAGTACCAGTTCAAAGATGTTGTGTACTATTGGTCAGATAAAGTTGTTACATCAAGAGAATTCACCACATACAACAACAAAAATGCTTGCCCCTAGCACATTTCACAGCTTCAACTGCTACAGACCGTCACTGAAAAAAATGCACCGGCCAGTCCGAACCATGTCAAGTAAACTATGGAAGTAGCATATCCACAACACAAACTGTGCTAGCACTTTCTGTTCAAGTCTAACCCCAAAAACAGGTACAATCTGGGAGCCACCACTCCGCTCTGTGGAAGGGGGTGGATCGTGGCGATCGGACAGGTTGGAGGTGTGGTTGTACAGTACATTCTCGTGGCCCAAGCCCGGTTCCAGGCAGGCAGCTGCGCGGCCGGTCCCGCAGCGCAGCGACAGTGCATTGACGTTATTGGGGTGCAGCTCAGTACCGGTGCGTCTGATGCGAGTACTGTGGCGGCTGCTGGGAGGTAGCTGAATACCCCATGCTGCTCTGCGGCTGCGATGTGCTCGGTCCGGGGTTGGGGTAGGCAGCATGGGGGTTGGAACGCTGCAGAGGGGTGAAAGCAGAGGAAATGCAATCCTTTGTAACAGGTACACTGCAAGACAGTTTTGCCTACCGGTTGGTTTCTTCAAGAGGTACCAAGCACGCACAGTCTCAAAGCAGCTGCACTGCCAGGCTTCTTTTCACTCAGGTGACAGGTATGGACACCAGCAGTACCAGATTAGAAGGTGACAGTCACCATGCTTCAGTTATGCACCCTAATTACCCGCTTTGAATCTATACCCATCGTAGTCCAACCTCCAGTCAACCCTCCAGACAGCTATGGCACACCTACGTGTTACACAAGGCTACCACCGCCCACAGCAGTGGCCTTCTCCACTTGCTCCCTTCCCTTTACCGAGAAGGTGTGCTGGGGTGGAGGTCTGAACGGTGCATCGTACTGCTGAGGAGCCACTCTGCATTATTCCAGAAGTTTTGCTATACAAATGATATGCTCGCCACCCTTTTGTGTGACCAAGGAGTAAAGGCTGAGCAAGCTGCGATTCCTTAGGTTAAGGTGTCATCTAGCAGCAGCCCAACTCTCCTTCAAGTGGTTACAGAAGACAGCAGCCATAGTCTTCTCAGTGGAACCAGATATTTCAAGGGGAAATAGAACAGGCTGTGGCTTGGGAGGTTCAGGTTGGACATTAAGGGAAAAAATTCACTAAAAGGATACTACAGCACTAAAAGAACTTGCCTAGAGAGGCTGTGAAGTCTCCATCTATGGAGGTTTTTAAGACTCAGCTGAACAAAGCCGTGGCTGACCTGACTGAGCATTAGCAACAGTCCTGCTCCAAGTGGGAGATGGGGCTAGACGGCCTCTGGAGGCCCCTTTCAACCAGCATTTCTACAGTTATTTACTGAGTGGAGAGTGCATCATTGCAAGAAGCTCTGAGCAAACCAACAACTGCCTACTTCAATTTTAGCCTAAAAGTTATTTACACATCATGCGTTCTAAAGGAAAAAATGAACGGCATGTGGGATTTTCAGTCGAAGCATATGACCACTTCATAGCATTGAACATTTCACTAAATTAAAAACCAGTAATGTAATGAAATCATGTTACATTTATGTTAAGGTACACACACACAAATGCTGCAGTGTTTAGAAACTGCTGTTTAACTTCTAACTCTTGATATTGCAAGAGGTATTAGGATTGTCAGCAAGGTCTGGAGACTTCCTTAAGGAATACTGCAGGACTAGGATATTGCTACCGAGACCTGCCTATGCACAACTATGGCGAACCAACATCCTGAAAAAGTAATATATTAAAATAGATTTACAGATTTTATAAAATAAATTACAATGTAATAAATAGCAACTCCATTATTTTTTTTCCTGCCATTCACCATTTAGAACAGAAGCTATGATCAAGATGCTGAGATGACGGCAAAAATCAAAAGACAAACTCTACTTGTTAACACCTGCTCAGAGGACGGAGCTAATTCTCTAGGGGTGTACAGTGTAAAGGGGAAGAAATGGCTGGAGCAGCACTTCGTGCCAGCAGGAACAAACCAGCACTGCTGAACTGCACTGTTAACACAGCGACTGCATTTCTGTGACATTTGCCTTCACTCTTGAGAGATGGTCTGAGTCAATCGTCAACAGAAGTGCCACAGCTCCGGGCTACCCTTCCCCATGTAACAAATACAGGATGTACTTCACAGAGCAAAAATCCCTGAATATTCTTTTAGCCCAAGCATTTAAAAACTGACCACTCATGTCAGCTGGAAACACTTTCTGCATCCTGACTTCTAAAACAGATCATATTTTAATACAGAGGCAATTAAAAATCATCAGATTCTTCCACGACATCCAGTGCAACAAATGGCTTTTGCTTAAGAAAAAACAAAAATCCTTTCTAAACACCATTATAAACCCCAGAGGGTTATCACCTGCAGCAGCTCAGAGCAAAGCAATTGCTCCAGCCTGTTTAGTCACACTGCCTCTGGAAGTGTCACATTGCAGACTTAAATGAGAAGGCAAGGAAGTCTGTGTGCCATGTGTCTACTATTTTTATGCATGGCAGAAAAGGATACAAGGTCAGCTTGCTCTGCAGAGAGTAATTTGACTTCTGAGTGGAGAAACTGTCTTAGTGTGTCTTGCCCAGAAGATGGCAATCCTTCTTCACAAGCTTTATATGGGGAATTTGAGCAAATTAAATGAAGAACAAAGGAACAGGTGTTTGATTAAAACAGAAGGCTGTATTGTAGTGTTTGTTCACAGTCTCCTCAAGTTGCAGGATCAGAAGCAAAAAAATGTGAGGAATTTTTTTCAGGGAGATCTGAAACCGCTAATAGGCAACTCAATTGCTTTTGTGCCAGTGCCAGAAAGTTCAAGTCTCCTCCCTTTGATTACCACGTTGTCCAGATACTTTAATCGGAACGAATCTACCCACTGCCTCCTTGCAAGACTGAAGGGAGATTTTCTTTTTTTTAAAACAGGTGTTTTGCCTCCTAAAGAGACAGCAAAATGATTAGTCAGGAGGGGTCCAGTTACCCATAAGAGCTCCTGAGATAGTGATAACTGCTACTTCGCTATCTCCAACCAAAACTATTCTGAAATTACATTTGTTGACAAGGCCTGATCCCAGCTACAAACCTGAGATGGACATCTGAGAGTACTGAAGTTTTGATGAGCATGAGCTGAAAACAAACCAACATCAGCTCCTGCTGAAGCAATCTGAGTCTTCTGACTCCTCAACCAGCAAACCTCAGCTCCTGCTCACAGAAGTGGAAGCCGAAGTTTGTTCAAACTGCCGAGCTGCATTAGCAAAATTAGGTGAAAGGCGTGTAAATAGGGCATGTAAACGGGGCTCCCCGACACAGCATGTGCAGCCTCTGCACTAATCTCCTTAGATACCTGACTCAACATGAGAGGAAGATGAAGAGAATGTTGCATTTGCCTTCATACACAGAACAGAAGTAGTAGAAAGAGTCAGCTAAAAGGCCCAAACAGCAATCAACTTTGCAGCTTGCCAAACTGAGTAGGATGAATCTCCAGTAAAGGAGATTATGTGATGCATAATCCAACCAAAACAAAGACAATGTTTATACTTAGAGGCACACTACACTGAGACTCTGTAGTTAAGGCTGATCACTGTTTGAAACAGCTCTAAAAATCTTTGTTGTTCAAGGAGAACAAACCTGAAAACTGATACACTATTGGTGTCCTGGGATAACTTGAGCAAAGGCACTTGGGGACTCTCTGAAGGATCTCACATTAGTGCTCCTGAAAATGACCTTGGTTTACATCTTTTCAGTACTTTCAAGTTTTACCCGACGCTGGAAATACCCAGATCTATACAAGGATGAGGGTAATGCCTCCAGGCAGCCTGTCAGGACCACCTGGTACTCTCAAGAACAAATTCCAAAATGAAAGATTTCAAAACTGTTCGTGTTTATAGAGCAACAGTATCAAACTGTGAAAAGCACGTTGACAGCAGCAGTTTTATTGACAGCATTCTTTAACTGTCCCCAAGTTCCACTACAGTACAGAAGCATAGCTGAGTGGGTTCCAGATATTAGGGGAGGGAGGGAAGGAGAGACTATCTTTTTTCATCTTTACATTAACTGAAAAGACTGCCAGGAATTTCTGACTTCCCCATCTTTCGATTCCATCCAAGACTCTCTTCCAATCAGCCTTCTGCACTATGCACTCCATGTGAACCAGCATCTATCAGCTCCGGCAGGCTAACATTTCCACCAGTGTGCCTCCTCTTGCGAGCTTCTATTCCCTAGGCTTCCAAAATCTGTCACCTCTCTAACTACTCCTGTGCATGTCATTTGAAAAGTTTTCCTTGCTCCTCTTTTGTGATTTCTTAGCTTGCACTAACTAAGGGTTCTATCCTTAACTCTCTTCTCTCTGATCTCTGGGAGTAATCTCAAAATTCAGGTATCATTCCCTGGGATGACTCTCAGATATTCTCTTCCTCCAGACACTTCTGATTCCCTAATGTTTGACATAAGCTCAGATGCAGGAAGGTTGAAAATCAGTTTTCAAGTTTTCCTCAAGCTTTTTTCCTACACTCCCCCTCTTCCTCGCGCACTGATTGCCAAAACCTCACCTGTCTCTTCAGATCTGTAATACTGGGCTTACTCAACCGGGAATCTCCCTTGGTCTTCAGAACAGAGATTATGACAGCATTGTGTCAAGTCTTTGCTTGCCAGCCAAAATACTGCTTTCCCATGCATTTGCACAACTACTGTTCCTATTCAGATTCTTATTTCGCAGCTTGTTTACTGCAATATCCTTTGCCTCCTACCATTACAGGCTTGTTCAAATAAAGAATGGTATTTTCAGGTGATACAGAGCACAGCACAACAGGCTCCTGGCCCACAGTGCACATTCCCCAATATGAAGGTAGTAAATTAGTAATTGTAACAATCTCTGATCCTAATTTCCTTGAAATTGCTAACTTAAAAAGCATCAGTGTATCAATTTACAGGCAAAGTATCAACTAAGTGCATCTGAAAAAACATCTGAACGATGCCAAAAATTACCGTCAATACATTTACAGAACTACTTCTTCAGCTTAAAGAAACACTGTTGTAAACATGAGACTCAAATATGCAATATATGAATAAAACAAATACCTGATAGTCTGAGGTCATAATAAGTCCACCTGAGGTAGTGGTAGGAGGAACAACTCTCACTTTTTTCAGTGGGGGTCCCTGTGTGTGACTGTTGTCTTGGTTCCCTGGATGACCAGTTCCATTAGTATGGTTATTGCCCTGCTGCTGCTGCTGGTTCTTCTCAATTGTTTAAACACAAAGAAAAATTTCAACTCAAAAGCAGTACGTGAAATAACATGAAAACAGGAAATAGTGTGAAAGCCAGTGAAGCATGATGATACTGTTCTTCCAGTACTTACTTTGTCTCCTTTATCATCTGGTTCTTCTTCTGTTAAAAATTCTCGTTTTGGGTAAGGGATTTGACAACCTGCAAAAACACTGCCCCCCAGAAAAGTCTATTTATCACTGTATTAGAACAGAAGAGTTAGACCTGTAAGACTCACACTTCACCCACGCTAATTTCAAGTTGCCTGAGCCACAGCCTAATACCTGTAAACTAATGGAGTTTTCCCTGTCTTACTTTTATGATACTCTAAACTTAGCAAACCTATTCACAGTTATTTTTAATCTTCAGTTGCCTCTTATACACTCATCTAAAATCCTAATAATTTTCACAGTTTCTGGTAACTGGGGACCAAACTGGTGGCTGGAAAGGTATGCCACCTGTTAGACATCTGCAAGGGCTCAAAGAGCTATCTTCATCCAGTTATAGTGTAAACCCCAGTCTCAGGACTAACTAAAAATACCCCTGGAAACTCCACTGACTATTAATAAAACCACCTGGAACAAAGTTTAAAAATAACCAGAAATTTCATCTGTAAATCATATCTCATAGTCAACATGAATGTGCTACTGCTAGTGCAAGCTAATATTTACCTGTCCTTAATCAGTAGAATGTACTTATAATAAAGTCTTTGTACACCTGTTAGCATTACTCCTTGTGTATTCACATCAAAATGCCAACCTAAGGCTGAGAAAAAAGCCAAATGCTGTCCTAAAAGCAGTTTCCGCAAAAGCAAATCACTCACAAGAGAACATTAAATCAGAGACAGGTCATGAGCTGTTATAAATAACCGAGTAGGTTTTAGTGAAATAATGTAATTTTTAATTAATTGCTTATAAATATACATACCATATTTTATAAATTCTTCCCTAGATAACAGTAGAGAATCATACACATGATGTGCTAATAGTTTTCCTAAGATGTGCAATCATGTTCTCTGGCTAGTCTTGGGGGCGAGAGAGTAGGTTCATTTTTAATGAATTAATTATCCCTAAAATTTCTTCCTTTTGTAAATCTCCCTGCGCAAACAAAAAAGAGGCATGTCTACAGAAAATGGATTTAAGTTGTTAAGGATGACAGCACAGAGACAGAGTTGATTTCCCCCACCCATTGAATTTGCAACAAAGGCTAAGACAGAAAAATGTAAACTAATTAGAGAGTGTCATCTGGCATTCTGGAGCAGAGAAGTGGACCTGCGGGCACTTAGCAGTTGTCTACAAAGATCTGTAGCATGCATAATCAACCTGTCAGTGAATAACAAGATTAGTGCTGCGACTAATAGGATGAAAGTTCCATAAAGCAAGAGATTAATAAGAACGCTACTTAATTTTAAAACCCACAAATGGCATTTTAGTGGTTATAGCTTTCCTCAGTTGTTAGACAGTAAGTATTTAGCTCAATATTCACAAATGTATTTATAGCAGAGAGAAAGCACGCATTTCTAAAGCATCTCTGGATGTACCGATAGGTTAATAAACTGACCACTTACTCGGATGTAGGAAGAGGATCTTCTAAGAAATAGGGATCCTGCATAGCCTGTTCTGAGGTAATTCTCTTTATTGGATCCATAGTGAGCAATTTCTGAAGCTGTGCAAAAAAAAAGATGAAAAGCTCTGCATTACCAAAACTGTTTACTGAAACTTCACCATATGACTCCTGAAAGACGAGCTGACACAAATGCGCCTGAACTCAAAACCCTAACCATGAATGGCACAATCACATTCTTCGCTCTTGTTAAAACTAACTTCATTGCCCATCAAAGAACATCTACTTTTTACTTGTGAAACCCAGGACACTCAGTCACAAATGTTCTAACAAAAACATTCAAAGATGTACCAGCAGCTTGAATGGTCTGTTCCCTTCCCACAAGAAGATGCAACGTGCACATATTTGGCTTACACAAAGCCTATAGTTTTTTCTTTTGTCACAGATGTAACAAGATATGCAGAAACTACATATACAAATAATTAATTTTACACTTCCTATTCATACTTTTCATGGTATTACATTCACCTTTTTATAGAGATCCAGTATTGTGATCTATGTCTGAACTGGTCGTCTCCTTTCACGAGCTGTGAAGTGAGTGTACACAACCACAACGCAGACCACGCTGCAGAAGCTAAAGTTAGGAAAGTACATTTCCTCTCCTCAGCCTTCAGTTTTAATGGCACAGTTAACAACATAATAAATATGTATTGCCACCATCAATCCAGTTTTCTTTTTCACATGATCAGCACAGACTCATAATAAGTTATTTCAGCTCTCTGAGTCTGCACGTAGTCTTTGTCGAACATTAGTTTGAACAGAACAATTCCTGTTTCTCTGAAAAGCTCAAAAAGCAGGAGCTAGAAGAGGGGAAGGCAAAGAATAAGAAAGAATTGCCAACATGCTGAAAAACATCACAACCAAAAAACATTGCAAAATTCTGGCACCCTTTCTGGCAATTAGGTTATAAAGCTGTCCATCTCATACTGACCAGATGTCAACAAACTTGCTCATAATCAGCAACAGAAGACAGAAGTCACAAGACAAGTTTAATGATTGTGCAACCATTATCACACAGGGGATCAAAAGTCCTATTTTGCCCCCTTGTTCAGGCGCCAGCACTGAAGTGACTCTTCCACCTATTATTACAAATATTTTCTATTTTAAAAACTGTTCAATTAAAAGACCACCTGGCTGAATGACCTAACAAAACTGCAATAAACCTTCTATATCAGGAAGGAGCTGGACAATCATTGCAGTTGATACAGACCAAAGTAACCAAATGGAAGATGAAGCACCACTCGGTTAACCAGGAGCAGCAGCTGTGTACCCATTTTCTAGGGCATAAATAAGCAAGCAGAAAAACAAAAAATCAGGAAAGTGAAAGTGGGGGGAAAAAAAGCAAGCTGCAAAAGCAGGAAGGAGCCAAAGTTGTCTCATGTAACACATCAGTTGTGCATGTGAAAAGAGACCATATGCATGTAAAGAGGGAACAAATCTGGTGAATTCAAGTTGGGAAATCAAAACACTTCATTTCTGGCAATGACAACAATCTCTGGATTTACTAGTCCTGGAATTATTACTTCTGGCATATTTTTACAATTCTAGATATAAACAGATTTTTTATCTGTTCTGAAGCAGAGAGTAAAAAGGGCTGTGAGACAGCTCATGGAAGAGTAAGATCCTGGAATATCTCTGGAAGAACTACCAAGATATTTGCTGAACTTGTTCAGACTCTGGTGGAGGGGCCAAAGGCATCCATCTGCAGTTCACTCAAACAGTGAGACTGCAAACCTAAGACACCTTCTGATTTTGATGGCCCCTGAACAGGGTTTTGAGATGTTATTTTGGAAGGACCAGGGTTTTCAAATGGTATCCGATTTTCATTGAATTATTCTGATAGACAGCAGTCAGCAGAAAACTGAGAGGATCCTATTAGAGCTAATTACTGATAAACTTCACAGTACTTCACAGAATCATAGAATGGTTTGGGTTGGAAGGGACCTTAAAGATCACCTAGTTCCCACCCCCGTCATGGGCAGGGACACCTTCCACTAAGACCAGGTTGCTCAAAGCTCCACCCAACCTCGCCTTGAACACTGCCAGGGAGGGGGCAGCCACAGCTTCCCTAGGCAACCTGTGCCAGTGCCTCACCACCCTCACAGTAAAGAATTTCTTCCTTATATCTGATCTAAATCTACTCTCTTCTATTTAGCTCACAATCTGTATCTATGGAGGTACGAAAGAACATGGCTATGTCTACACTACTAAATACCCTGCTTTTTAGCTTGCGCGACACTGACACCATTCAAACTGCATGAAGCTCTCACTCTCGCTACCAGTTTTGTTGAGGGGAAGGTGGGCAGAGGTCCAACCCAGAGTGAGTGGGCAAGGCAGCAGTAGAGTAGCATGTTCAGTCAGGGGTCCACACTCAAACTCACCTCCTGGTCCTCTTGTTCAGTATTAAGAGATATGACCAAGGACCGAGGGGTGATAGAGGCCTGGTGAAGGACACCACTCCTTGATTTGGCATTTTAATGTAACCACTGCTTTTTGGTATAAATACAAACATGTCGAATAAAAATGTTAAAGACACTCCAACAGTTATCACCCTGTTGTGATACCACAGGAAGAAGAGAAAATGCTGGAGTATTTTAAGCTGTTCTCATGTGATTTTTCTGTGTCTAACTTTGTTCTTGTATTTAAAACAATTTCTAAAATTGCAAGACTGGGAGAACAGATGAAAAATTTCTTGTCAGCTTGGCCAGAGCACTCATGGCTCTTAATAGAAGCTAGTTCATTCAGAGAAAGTCTATTTTATGCAATGCCAAAATGTACAGCACAGCCTAAACTACTGCATTTTACCTGCGCTTGGTGTCACACAACCAGACCAGAGAGTAGTGAGAAAGAAATAGTCGAGGAATTAAGGGAGGGGGAAAAGCACTTGCGTTACTTGAAGATGAAGTAACTGACCATGTCACACAGGTTGTTGCAAGGAGAAGGTTTCTATGTTAGATCGTCTAGGTATAATCTGAAAATCTAACGCAACTGATTTTAGTAGGCAGATTGACTGAGTTTTCTCAGCTATTCACCACCAGTGATAGCCAGCCACTTTCACATTTTGAGCCTAACATGAGATTTTCAGCAACACGAGCCTAATTCTGAGAGCTTCAGATGCCAAATATGTCTAAAGTCCCACTCGTAGATCACAGAACGTTAGGGGTTGGAAGGGACCTCTGTGGGTCATGTAGTCCAACCCCCCTGCCGAAGCAGGGTCACCTACAGCAGGCTGCACAGGACCTTGTCCAGGCGGG
>Ga0065711_1004969_pt1 | contig 27874 bp, 28 predicted proteins | sample Hoacrofraction12_FD_59098 | JGI IMG/M metagenome (GOLD analysis project Ga0065711, IMG submission 59098) | Hoatzin crop microbial communities from Cojedes, Venezuela - Epithelial fraction 12 v2 (version 2) | ecosystem: Host-associated > Birds > Digestive system > Esophagus > Crop | place...
TTTTTTTTTTTTTTTTTTTCCTTTTCACTGCCTCGCTGTGTTTTTGTGTAAATGATCTCACATGACTCAACAAATCCATCTGCCTGGAGCAGGCCAAGTTTGGAGCCTTCCCAGGAGGGAGGAGAAGAATTGCTTTGTGGAAAGGACCTGGAGCTTTGCCCTTTCTCTGGCTCAAATTACCCGCCTGTCAGGCCTGACGGATTTGGCTAAAAATAAAAGGAAGCGGGCCGTGAAAAGGAGATGAATGAGCTCAGCAGTTCCTTAGATAACACGGGCCTGGTGTCGCCCAAAGCTCCCAGAGCAGGAACTTCGGATGCCGGGCATGGGAGTGCGGTGCTGCAGCCTATGCAAACTTGGCTGCTGGGGGACCCAAACAAACAAACAAAAAAAACCAAAAACAAAAAAGAAAGGCGAAAAAAAAGGGCAAACCCAACTACACGCTGTTGGAAATAAACGGATTAAAGACAGTCAGAATGGGAAAACTGGCTGCTGTAGGTTTTGAGCGTGTAAAAGGGGAGATTTATGGCATTTCCAGCGGGGAAAGGGGGTGTGGGGGGGTGTGGCGGGGGGACGCACGTGATGTCAGCCTCCCACCCTGCCCGGGGAGCCTCAGCATCCTCCCTGCAAACGCCTGCCCAGCGCCTGCAGCGGGTATTAAGCACTTAGTTTGGCAATGTAATGACACACTGCAACAATCTGTAATGCGAGGCAGTCAGCAAAGCCCTGGCTCGCAAAGCTCTTTCTCCTAACCATTAACCATATGTTTGGCTCCGCCGCCGCCCGAGCGAGCGGGTGTTCCAGCACACCATCTGGTTTCTATCCACACAAGCAACTGCAAAGCACAGAGTATTTCCCTCCGGAGCCGCTTCTTCCTCCCTGGCTCCCCCTCCCCACTCCGGCTCCCCACTCCTCCACTCCCCATCTTCCTCCTTCGCCCCCTCCGCCACGATGCTCGAAGCACCGGGGACCGCGGCCGCCCCGCCGAGGATGCGGCAGAAGAGCGGGGATGCTGAGGCGTGCTGCCCCCCCGGGAGCTCGCACCCCTACACCCTCCCCCACTCCGCATCCCTCAGCACCGGGGACTGGGGCATCGTGCTGAAAAACAGGCGTTGTCTTGACTGGTCCCTGAGCCGCTGCAGTGCCCGTCGCGTCTCACTCAGGAGCGCAGGGAGCATTCAATTTGGATTACATCAACTCCATCCCGACGCTGCAGAAGGACTTCAAGAATGAACCTAACAACAGGAGGACAATCAACAGTGTTATCTCCTGCCCCCTAACACGGCTTTCTAGGCACATTGGGTGTTGGTCCCCCATCCCACCAAATTAGGAATATTCTGCGGAAAAAAAAAAGAAAAAGAGGAATGGAATGAGAGAGAGATGAAGAAAAAGGAGTGAAAATATTTACTTTTCCTGTGATAACTAAACAGTTTTTTCTGAAACTATAAAAAAAACTTTCAAGTGTTACATTTTAGAAGACCTTGTACCACATGTTTACTTTATGATTTTATGAATTCTAACTACTATCTATGTTTTTAAAGCACTTCCATCCTTCTGCTTATTTCTGAAGTCACCTATGGGAGACCAGCAGTAATTTTCCTGTCAGGTTGGCCAATTTAAGATTAATCATGACCTAATGCAAGCATTCAGGGATGCAAGCAATAGGATATTTAGCAAATCCCACACTTGCTCCTTTGAAATAAGTTTATACTCTGCAATGAGTCACGCATACAGTGTTTATCCAAGTTACCAGTGCCACAAGGAAAAAAAAGCCCATTACATTTGCAAATACATACAAATCACAGCTGTAAGCATCCAACTGCTTACACCAGGACTCGCTTCTATGACTGGATACTGATTTTTTAATAATCTGTCATTATACCAATGTTGATACAGCAACTATCGTCCTGGAGTATGCAATTTAATATTAAAAAGAAGCTGGTTCTAGGAAACATCAAATCCACACCCATTCACATGCTATTTAAACGTCCTTCTTGGTCATGAACATAGCAATGCAAAACCACAACTGCATTTTTCCCACCTAGCACCTAACAAAGAAAACACAAGGGACTCGCCCGCTAAAAACAGCTCAGTCTAAGGCAACTGGCTCTGCTGATCTGCTCCTCTACAAAATACTGCAGAACCTCTCCAATCAGTGCTGGAAACCAAGATGCTGCGTTGAAAAAGATGCATGTTTTCCAAATCCCTTCATACACGTGAGAAATCAGTGCACGAAAAAGCGCACTGTAGGCCCTTATCCTGGAATCAAATACACATGAGGAAAAACCATACGCTTGTGAAAAGCCTGATGACTTCACTGGGATCGCCTAAGAAGTTTGAGGGTAGGATCTGGCCCCAATTACAACTGTGGAGTGCAATTAGCACTGTAAACTCCCCCACCTTCATCTTCCACTCCCCCTCAGTGAGGGAACTAATTAAAACGATTAAAAACATAAGAGATGCATTTCAGCCAGCAACTTACATTTCCTACAAAATAGGATCTAAATCTGTTAAAGTCCTTATTTTAAGGTAAGATTGTAGCAAACCTATTAGTTGCATGCTTAAACATGACACATTAGCTTTCCTACAGCCATGCAACAAGAAATTGTCTTCATTCACACACAGAAAACAACCAGCGGTACTCCTCTAACAGAGTAAAGGCCTAGGTCTGGGTCTTTTAGCAGCTAATGATCTCTGATCCAAAAATCTATTAAAAGGAGGAATTCAAGGGAAATATTCATAGAGTCAGAGTTGTGCACTCTGAAGGGACAGCTAATCATTTGACCTTCTTCCATAAAACAGGCATGGAGCTTCCCCGCCTACACTGACGCAGCTGTAAGAGGCTGAAATAGAAAATCGCTTAGGGTGAAAAAAAAACCAACAAAACCCAAATATTTGAAAAAAAGAAAACACCAGCCTCAGATTCAACAGCCTGCCATAAGCAAGGAAGGTACTGCAGCCCCAGCAATGCTGTCCTATTCAGCAATCACCCTTGCTGCAGGACCACTCGCACCCTCCCGCCCAGCCTGAATTAATTTCACAGCCAGCCACTGGGTCTTGTTACACCTTGTCACCTTCCTCCGCTCTTCCGTCCCTGACAAAGGCCCACTGTCAGCCGGAAACGCAGCCAGTTTTTAAAGCATAATAAAAAGCAGTGTCACATTATTACCTGAATCCACCAAGCCCTCCTGCCAACAACGACGTTTTCACAATCACATTTTTCTGTTTCTAAAAACTTCTCTCTTGCCTCATCGCTCTGTGTGAAAAACAATGCAGAAGAGAAAATTGATTAACCACACGTGATTATCTATTATTTGCATTACAGAAGTTGGCTTTTCAAGCAGATAGTTAGGTCTTTTCTTTTTTCTGCCACGTCATAAAGATACTAAAGAAGAAAAAGTCCTTTATCCGAAATTGCTCATTGACCAAACAGAAGCGACAGAGAACAACTTGGCGCAGCTCTCCTGCACCCAAATCCTCTGCCCTATCCCTGGGGCATCCTGCCTGGCAGCGCTGGGACCCACGCCAAACAGATACTCACGGCCACCAAAAGCAGAAATATAAGGGACGAGAGATCTGCTTCAGCTTCTTTCAGTTTCAATGGTACATACATGCCACTAATAACCACAGCAGCAATGTAAAAATAATACTCGCAAAATTACATCGACAGTAAATTACTTCATCATACAGTTTCCCCGAATTCTGCATCTACAACATTATTTAAGTAGTGATTCCTCTTCAAATTCTCGAAAAGGTCTTCTGCTGCCTGTGTTTACTCCCCACTCCACGTATGAGTAGCTTTATGCTTCAGCGTCAAATTCTCCTGCCAATACACCGATGAACCAAAATGTACACTGCATATATGAAATTTCCATACTTAAATAAGGAATAAAAAAGCCCATATGGTAGAAACCACATGAACACACAACCTCAAAAAACCCCACCAGCCTCTCCAAATGGCCAGAAGACACATCATAAGCAATGAAAAAATGCAACTGGATTTTCAGTACTGGAAATGCCATTAACGTCAGTATTTCATTGCTTTCTCTGAAAGCAAACAAAACAAGCCCCTTCGCTTAAGGAGATGCACCTCAACCATCTGTACGTGGTCCCTTGCCGACCTCCGCAAGGGCACCCGAAGCAAACACAGCCACGCAGCGTGGGACGGGGGGTACGGCTGTGACACCCTTCCTGCGACTCCCAGGCTCGGGCATTTGGCATCATCAACATGGATGTCTGCCAGAAAGTTCTGCTGCAAGGTTTCAGTTGCAGGGGTCTGATGGAGCCATTCCCGAGAAAGTGTCTGGAAAGACTCATCAAATTCTGGCCCTCCCTGCACCAGAGACTTCAAACCTGAGAGCAGGCAGGCACTGCACGAAGCAAAGAGAGGGGTCTAGTGCAGGGCTGAGGAGGAGAGAGGTGGCCTTTGCCTCTAGCATCTGCTCCTGACCGGGCAGGGCCACCTCCTGAGAAAGCACAGGGATCAGAGCTCTCCCCTGCTCCAGGTGACCTCCCCGCCGCAGCCCCAGCAGCCTGCACCCACCTGCGCTCCACACAGAGCTGCCAAGAGCTGGGCCAGGGAACAGTGGGGAAAAACGCATCAAAACAAGACATCTCACTTCACGGGGACAGAAAACTGGAGGCAGGATGGGGAGAGACCGACAGCCTGGTCAGGCACGGAGGGCTGCGGGAGGTCTGTGAGGCGGCCGTGCAGCTGCAGCACGGTCCACGTATTGCGTTCAAGCCTCTACGGCGCCGGTGGACGCCGTCTGCCAGTTGTTCGCTTCCTTTCTTTTTTCTCTGGTGTGTCAAAGCTAACGTCGCAAGAGAGAACATCGATGATTTGAAGCACTGAAAAGGGAGGGAAGCGTGGAGGGTGAGCAGCTCCCTTAGCCCTCTCCTGCCGCGCTCGGCACCCGGGATGTACCCGAGCTGAGCATCGGGGCTAAGGGATGAGAGTGCAGGACAGCTCTGACAGCTACTGGCAGTGAAGATGGCAGCCACCCCGCCGCTCCCGGCTGTCCCTCTCGGCGCTCCGGCAGATGAGCTGCGCCTTGGAGAGCTGCCATGCATCTCCGACGCAGTGCCGCTCCAGTCGCTTAAACCCAGCATCTCCCAAGTGGTCACTAATGGCGAGTTCCTAACTGACCTGAAACCCTGGCTTCTCTCAAGCACAACTAATGAACGCTCTCGCAGCAAAAGCAAACCGTATTTCCAGTATCTGAAACACTACCCAGTACGGAGATCTCCCAGCGGCAAGGCTGTAAGATCCTCAAGATCCTTTGTCCTCTTGTTTTAACTCTCCTCCTGCAAAGAAGCGGCAACGCTTCCCAAATCATTTGTCAAACCCTCAAGCCTGACGTTGGTAAACAGAAAAAGTTTGTGAGGAAATGACAAACTTCTGCAGCAGGATTTGAGCAGCGTGCTGTAAATAAAAGCCCGGGGCCAAACACAGAACAGCAGGGAAAAACCAAGACGCTGAATGGGGCGTTTGCCCAGGGCTCGCAGCTGCAGCTGTACGCTCAGCATTAAGCAGCGGACTAGTGGAAAGAGCAGGCTGCCATCACATAATCAAAAACTGCCCATGCATTCACAAGACTTAAAATTAGGGCTGCAGAAATCCTTTTTATATCTCATAGAGTCGCACCCTGACCTTAGTTACAATATAATAATGCATTTGCGTATGAAAATAAAATTCACAGCAAATAGCTGAAACCACCCCAGACATGATGCTGCCTTAGAATTTCACAGCTTGTAACAGAGCATAGGCCTACAGTCAACCAAATGCACAATGCAGGAAGACAGAGCTTAAAGGTAAATAATTCAGGGCTTGAATTCTTTAAGGTAAATAATTTAAGGCTCTAATGAACTCGCTGACTGTAAATCGGGACTTCCACTGCTAGGAACCCTCCAAACTGCCCTACATCCAGTCCTCGGGAGCGCGAGGCAGAAAACTGTCAGCAAAAACACACCTCAACTATTCCTGGCTATAGCAATAAGGACTCTGTCTAACACAAAAGAAGTCTTGGATAGGAAAAGGCAGCTTCACGGACTGGTTCCAACGCTCCGTACCATACCTATGAGCTACTGAAAAGGAGGTGCAAATTCAGAAACATCACTTGGGCAAGCAGTGAGGTGGCCTCTGAAGTAAGGCACTTGACCCATGTCGTGTCCCATGGAAGCATCGGAAAAACCCTTCAAGGTTATCCAGCACAGCAGTTTGGTCCAGAGGTGCTAAAAACACGTGACTATGGGTGAGGCTGCAAGCTATTTGCTAACTAAGACAGCCCACAGATGAGAAGGAACCAGTCAAACTCGACTCCTCGTCACTTCACAATCTCTCTTCCCTGTCCTCTCACAAAATTGGCTACAGTCAAGTGCTTCCATCAACACCTGGGAATTTCTGTGCATCCGTCAAAAAGCATCTCAGCCAGACAACATCCATCAGCAAACCACAGTATCAATCCTCATCAGTCCTTAAACTACCAGCAAGTCTCAGCCTTCCCAGCCTGCACCCTCTAGTTCCAAGGAGTCATTCACAAGCAGCAAATACTCCTGACTGAGCAAGGAAACTGTATTAAAATGGAGACAGTGAATCGTCAGTTAAGACAATGCTGTTGCCACTAAAAAAACTCCAAGGGTTTTTATGCTGTCTCACACATACATAAAGTAGTACGTAAAAACACCTTGGAGTTGCCTCACACCCTCTTACAAGGCCTACACGAAACCAGACCATGGAAGAAAACCTGGCCTTTCGCCGCCAGACACAGGCACGTCAGCAGCACTAGCCGAGGCGCTGCAAGGCTGCTGACGAGCCTGGAAACGCCTTATGGGAACGTGCCCATGGACGAGCAGCCGAAAACACAACCGCTGCTCTGGCTCCGTGCCTAGCGGAGATGAGATCTGATCACCAGCAGAGACGGGGGTCACCCCCAGGAAGCTGGAGTTATCCCAGCACCATCTTCTAAGTAACGCTCCCAAAAGGGGAAACAAATCTGTGGCGAGGTCGCATCCGACAAGATCCTGGGTGTAAAAACTAAACCAGCCCTGACAGTTTCTTTGCTCTCCGGTGATACCATCCAACTGAAAAAATAAACCATACTGTATGCTGTACGCAAACTACTCTGCAGAAGGAGATTGTTGTCAATGCAAGGCTTGGACTACAGTGTCTCAAGAGCTGGCAAATGCACCTCGATTGCCAAAGTCTTTCTCCTACATGCCAGGCTAAAAAGTACTCATTTGCCTATCCTGTACTTTAAAAATGAAAACCCAGCGTGGGGAAGGAGAAAGCAAGAAAGACAGTGAAGTATCAATTTTAAACCTGTGACGCTTGTGAAAAACAAATGCACTGAGTCTCCACGCATTTAAGTAGCTGATACCTATCCTGGCACAGGACTGAAAACCCAACCAGCTTTCCAATCTCTGCTAACCAAAGTTTTTGCAATCTTCCTGTACGTCTTTTCCTCATTTACGTCTCATGGTGGTGGAGTTCAACTCCTGGAGAAACACGAACAGCGAACCTAGAAAGTCAAATCGGGTGTTATTTACAGAATAAGAGAGCACGCCGTTCGCAAGAATGCCTAGCCGCACACATCCCAATCCTGTTCCTCAGTCCAACACCCACTCCTGAAATCCTGTACCAACCAGATTAGCCGATGTGCACATGCTTGCGCTCTTGTGGAAACAATAGTCTCTTTCACTCCATACAATCTTCTGAAGCACCAGGCGAAAACGTCATGGGAAAAGTTAGGAAATATCTGCAGAAAACAGTCCTCAAGATGAAAGGCAGAACGAGCCTTTTAACTTGTACGAAGCACGTAACATGGAGGAGAAACGCACAGCTTTGTTACCTCGCCCCTCTTCCAAAGGGCTTTTTTTTTCTCTCCCCCTCCCCCCCCGAATGGAAAAGGGAGCAGAAACCACCTTAGAAAACAGAACACTCCGGTGGTGGAACAGCTCCCTTATAAACAGTGCTGCAGGCAACACCCAGCTTGAGGAGCTGCAGGTCAACCTGGGAGCTGATGCCCACTCCCCCTGCACGCAGGGATCCCCCCCGATGGCAGGGATCCCGGCTGGGAGAGACCCCGGCAGCGAGGGATCCCGAGCCCTCCAGCTCCCAGTGCACAGCGCTCCTCCCTTCGCTCCCCTCCCAAACAACGCTCTGCCGCTGAGGAGGGCATAGCGCTATGTTTTAATTAATCCAGCACAAAGTTCGAGCTGCCTCAGGTTTGAGCTAAATATTTTCTGTCTTTAATCAGCATGGCAGAAGTATCTATAGAGAAAAACACTCTGCCATAAGGTTAGGGAATTGAGGACAGAAAAGAAGCTGCAACAGAGCCACCCCTGACCTCTCGAAATTTTGCCTCCAGAGGATTCAAATACAAGAATCTGAATTTTTCATCTCCAGGGGAATGGGGCAGGGAGACCGGCTCCGGTAGTACTATGGTTGGGAATATCACGTGAAAGTCCTTATGGAGTTGTTGAATCCATCTTCTATCCCAAACTGTAGGTCTCCTAAAAAGCTATCACAAAAAAATTTCCCTCTGCTATCAGGAAGGCACTAAGCACTCAGAGAGATTTAAAACAAATACAGTTCTACAAACCCTTCTTTCTCCTCTCACAAGGGGCTACATAAGACGGTTGAACTTGATGATCTTAGAGGTCTTTTCCAACCTTAATGATTCTATGATTCTATGAACTCCTGCGGGAAACAAATGCTCCTGTATCAAAGCCGATTTTCTCTGCATGCACTCATGCTGCCTATTATTTTTTAATTGGCTGGTATGCATCTTCCCACAGGATTGCTTGTGTTAAGGGAAATACCGACATCGCTCTGCAAAAAATACAGACTCCTGCTCTGCCCAAACACCGCAAAGGTTAATAGCAGGAGTCGTGGCTTCGACTCTGCCTTGCGCTGAGCAGACCATGTAACCACTGGCATCTCACCTCTCTCATGCGCTTCCCCTCGACTCACACTCACTCCTTGCAGGATTTTACTATGCAGTTCACCTAAACCCAACGGTAAGTGCTTTGCAAACTGTAGGAGCGAGTCAAAGTATTAATCTGATGTGTCTGAGTGCACAGACATCGTACGAGAATGTGAGCGCTGATCACAGAAGAATACAAGTTGCTTTTTCATTTCACTGCTCAGAGTCAAAAAGGGTGTGTAGGACCCTGATATGTACCAGATGTTTTTAAAGTAACGTGGAAAAACTGGTGTGGACACATTTGTCCATCGTGAAAGCTTTCCGACGGCTACCAGCTGGCCGTGCTGTAGTGAGCAGCCTTGCTCTGCCTGCGAAAGATGCCAAGCCGAATGGAATGGGGGTATTCACAGCTTCCACGCATACGTACAATCCTGCTCTCAATCCTGCTCACTTTTCCAGAAAACAGATTTGACAATTCCATTAGTATTATCTGGGAAAGTCTCGAAACAGAACTCGTTTTGTTACATACATTCTTGTACCTATTTAAGACAACTGGATTATTTTAAAGAAAAAAAAGTTTGGGCTGGAGCACATCTGTGGTTTTACAAGTAATGAAAGAGCAAAGTGTTTTCAGTTGTTTGTAGCAAGTCTTGCGTCAGTTTCATTCAGAATTTGTGCTTGGATCTAAAAAAAAATTTTAAAAAAACGCTATACCACAGCTCCCAGGGGCCTCAGCCACTACGCTCCCTGCACTAGGCACTCTACAAATGCAGACTTCACATTTCTGTCCTGAAAAGCCAAGTTTCATCTTGGCTGGATGTTGTTTGGAGGTTGTTTGCTTTTCTTTTTCAAAAAAAAAAAAGGGTGAAGGGGAGAAATAATCATAAAAAAAAGAAAGAAAACAGAGCAAGCAGCCCAGAAGAAAAATGTCATTCACGATGGCCTTGTGGGTGAAGCTCATTGCAGAGAGAAGTCGTCTTTCCATGGATTTGGGATGAAGTCTGGAGAGTTCAAACTACTGCTGAGAGCGGACATCGCAGTCCTCGGCTGTATGGCATAGGGGGTGCAAAGGGAAGACCCCTCCACCAGCCCTAACCTTCCCAGGACGAGAAGCCCAGGCGCTGCCAGAGGCACCCTCGTACCTTGGCAGCCCTCGCTCACAAGAGCTTTCAGACAGTACAGTGATATGAATCAACGTTAAGATGGAGAGAGACTTTGATAACCTTCTTGCTGGTGACTCTGCAGCTCCTACTTCCACAACCCTTGCTGGTTCAGAAAACACCACAGGACATGCATGAAAGAAAAAGAAGCATCTCGAGCCAGTGATGGGTAAATACATAGACAAGTGACTCAAGCCGAGGGCTGGGATCTCGCAAGCCTCCCATATCCAACCCAAAGCAACTTTTTCACTGAACGCTGCCTCATTTAGAATCATAGAATGGTAGGGACTGGAAGAGACCTTAAAGATCATCTCGTTCCAACCCCCCTGCCATGAGCAGGGACACCTTCCGCTAGACCAGGTTGCTCAGAGCTCCATCCAACCTGGCCTTGAACACTGCCATGGAGGGGGTAGCCACAGCTTCTCTGGGCAACCTGTGCCAGTGTTTCACCACCCTCATGGTGAAGAATTTCTTCCTAATATCTAATTTAAATCTACCCTCTTTTAGTTTACAGTCATTCCCCCTTATCCTATCACTACACACCCTTGTGAAAAGTCCCTCTCCATGCTTCCCGTAGGCCCCCTTCAGGTACTGGAAGGCTGCTAGAAGGTCACCCCGGAGCCATCTCTCCCTCAGGTTGAATAGCCCCAACTCTCTCAGCCTGTCCTCGTAGGAGAGGTACTCCAGCCCTCTGATCATCTTCGTGGCCCTCCTCTGGACCTGCTCCAACACATCCACATCCTTCTTATGTTGGGGGCTCCAGAGCCCTCAAACACCCTTCTTATGTTTTTCTATGTAATGTTTGCTATCGTAAAAGGAAGTCTTGGAGATTTACCTAGGGCTTGTGGAGTGACAGGATATTTTGCTCACAGTCCTGTTGAACATATTTATGCCTGTTGTTTTGCTTTGACATTTACTTGTGCACACAAACTGCCCCCTTCTTTCAGCCTGGCTCTGCCTGAGGAGCAGAATTGCCAAATCTTCCGGCTCTCAGAGCAAAGCACTGCCCACGTCGTCCTCCAGCTCGGCACTGAAATCACTCATTCCCGCACAGGACCGTAGAGGCAATCCTTTGCCTGTTAAACATTGCACTTTCTTCCTTATTGCTCCGGAAGGATGCAAATGAATGAACTTTATTTTTTCTGAACACCATCTTCTGTCTTTATTGAGCACTTCAGTTACTGTTTCCAGCTGCATCTCCCTGACCTTGGAGGCATCAGTTAAGGTTGGTGGGTCTGATTTCCAAATCCTCAGCTGTAAGTCTCTTTGAAGAAAAAAGGTTGGATGCCCTGTGAGAAAGCATGCGTTTAGTCCCAAACCATGGGCTCCTGAAACAGCTGTTAACCACAAATCTCAGTTTCTGAAATTTTCTTTCTGTTGCCTCATTATCTCTACTGCTTCCCAGCAGAGACCAGAGTCCCGGCAGGCAGAGGGAGGAAAGTCTTTCTGCTTCCAGCTGCACCTAACGCTGGCTAGTCAACCAGATGCAAAATGTTGCATCAACCTAATGTCTCACTTCAAAGTCTCAAAATTTTCTCTTCCTGTTGGGACTAGGTGCTTGTGGTTTGAGTTACTACTGGGGAAATGGAATCTCACAGCCAACACCTCAGACTACCTCCCATCATTGCTGGGCTGCCCTCAAAAGAAAAACAACCTGAAGATGTCAGACACAAACCAGCTTAAATCAGATACCTATAAAATACCCTGTAATAAACAAAAAATTAAGTGCAATTAATTGAAACAAAGGCTGAAGCTGCGAGTAAGTCCTTATTTTAATCTTAAGAATAGGAAAGGATCTTCAAGAAGTAGCTCTTGCCAAGAGGTCCTGACCACCAAATTTAATCCTACAGGTGCTGATTTCACGCTGTTGTTGTCTTCCAGCCAGACCTGTCCAGTTAAGCAGCCTTTAATATTTTCAGCAGAATCCATAGACTGAAATTCCATTTTTTAAGTATAGTCATACACAGGAAAAAAAAAAAATTCAACGTGCCAATGAAGAACAAAAATACTAGATCAATGTGCATACAGTCTTAGAAATATAACTCTCACTCCTTACTTGCTAAGAAATCTCTTTCAAAGAAATGTTTATGTTAAAATTTAAAGTTATGTTCAACATTAATCTTAGGGAATTTTACAACAGAATTTACCAATTTTAAAAGGATTTTAATTAATTCCTAGAACCCATAGACAGAAATTAAATGGGGGGGGACCTACAGTGTTGGCTAGACATATTTCAATATTTGTTACCATAGAAACAAGCCAGCAGATTTAGGTTTTGGAGTTATCCTTGCTATAAAATATTAAACTTCTTACAGTTTTTGCATATGTATATTATGGCAAGAACACTGTCAATCCTGATAAAGCCCAAAGCATCTTAATTATTTAACAGGATTTTAGCTTTTTTTTTTCTTTTTTTAACAGAGTATCTTTTAAATTTTTTTTTTTTCCTTAATAGACTGTATTTTAAAATCGTCCAGTACTCCCAGAATACCAAAGAGACAGTTCTGGCTGACAGAATAAAATACGGGAGGTGCACAGAAGATAAAGATTTATTTTTCCACGATGCTGTGAAGAAGCAGTAGACAAAAGGAACACAAACATATTCTGATAAAGAAGATTCTACACTAATGATAAAAATTATACCGATTAGCAACTGTGACAATTTTACCAGCTAAAAGTACATTAAACATTATATTTGATTTGAAAGAGAGTTCATACTTCAAATTTGGCAGTTTAGTTTTCAACCCCAGCAATGGAGAAATGTTTGAAGCACAGAATTTAAGTGATTGGGATAACGTCTCGACACTTAAATGCTATCAAATACTTCTGGCAGACACCCAAGCAACGGAACAAACATGTTGTCCTTTCATGCTTCAGAAGAGCATCAACAGTTGTGTTCAATCCACAGCACAACCAGCACGTGAAAGGACCAGCAGCTCCAACGAAGAGCAAGGACAGATGTTTACTCCAGCAATGCTCCTTCAAAAAGGAAGAAGTTAAAGCTTGTTGAGACAACTCGGATGGCGGAGGGGACCGACAGCTCAGCGTGCCACCCAGAGGAGTCCTGAGCATCATTCGCTAACGGGATGCGAGCTCAGCCGGGAGCAGTGGGGAAGATCCACCCTTGCGCAAGCCCAAGCTCACTGCTGCTGGGACTGGATGTGTGCAAGTAGTTTTGACCCCCATTTCACAGCCAAAACCGGCTGCATGTTGCAGCCCTTGCTTTTTGTTTGGATTCAAGAAAATCTGTTTACTGGAGGCTCAACATGAGGCTTACACATGACGAAAAAATGAAAAACTTGGGAGTGAAAGCCATAAACCACACAGTTGTTTCAATACTATATTCCAGCACTGAAGGGGACCAGGAAAAACACCAACGGAAGCAAAGCAAACCAGAACAACGAAAAAAACTGAGCGAGACTGAAACACCCTCTTCTTCCAAGAATTAAACAATGCTTTTTATGAAGTGTAAAGATAAGCAGTGGGACTACCATTTCCTAATGCTTCTGAGGTCAGTCTTCTAACACAGGTTCTCAAATAGCCAATTAAATGTACGCAGTCCTCATTAAACTGTTACACTCACGTGTATACCATCACCTTAAAATAGCCTAATAACTCAAGACTCAAAAAAAAAAAAAAGGAAAAACTTATTCTTGAAGGCTTGCAAGACAACCCTTTAACTAATGGAAAAATCTTCAACAGTTTAAAAGAGGAAAATGGTAAGACAGCTTAATTTTAAATGAGTAAGAATTTAAATGTCACTTCCTGCACGTGACATCGATTTGAAGAACCTTGCATTTTTGTTTTCTTTGGTGTGGTTAACGGTGGAATCTTTGTAGAGTACATTTCTATGGCATTTACTGTTGCATGTTTACATTCAGCAACTGCTTTGCATAATTCTGAACACAAGAAAAGCAGAAAGTGATTTTTCTTCCATAAAGAAAGAGATGGATCTAAAGAGTAGCACGCTCCTAGGGCTTTCAAAGAAAGACTGGGAAAAAACCTATCCCAGCACTCAAGGGAAAAACACACTATTTCCTTTCACTGACAGCTGCAGCGAGGTACAATGAATTTGTTTTATCTGAGCAGTTACGCATACACGTTAAAGGCAGAGCAATGCTATGTACTATAGGGAATTTACCCACATGAGTCCATAAAGGGCACCACTATCAACCTGCAGCTGAGAGGTGGGAAATTATTCCGATGCCCGAGTAAGTCCTGGAATGACAAGAGATGCAGGCAGCACATGTTGTCAAAGATACAGCATCGCATACACGCATTCACATGCCGAGCTACAACCCCCCTCGACGCAACCTCCTGTAGGCTCTCCGGGCCAGGTTTGTCCATTCGGGAGCTACACACCGCTGGACACGGGGCTCCGGGTCTTTCATTCCCAGCCGCTCTGCAGGCATCAACACCTCAGCACCATCCCTCACCATTCTCGCCAAGTGCCTGTAGGCCAGGGCCTGGTTGAAAGCATCACTTAAAAAACAAGATGTAGCTTTTATGAAGTTTTCTGTAGAATTCATACACACAACTCCGTTCACACATATGCAAAATAAAGTAGACAGGAGTCCAGGTATGCACTGCAGGTGTATCTTGGGTGTTGGTCTCTTCTCCCAATGAGAGGCAATGGCCTGAAGTTGGGTCAGGGGAGGTTTAGATTGGATATTAGGAAAAATTTCTTTACTGAAAGAGTGGTCAGACATTGGAACAGGCTGCCCAGGGGGGTGGTGGAGTCACCATCCCTGGAGGTATTTAAAAAACGTGTAGATGTGGCACTTCTGGATATGGTTTAGCAGGCATGGTGGTGTTGGGCAGCTGGTTGGACTTGATGATCTTAGAGGTCTTTTCCAACCTTGATGATTCTATGACTCCAAAAGAGCTATCATTCAGTCAGACCACCCAGGTGACTGACACCTCTCCCATCCTTTGTCAAAAGCCCTCCCTGAGAAACACATGCACACAGTGATAGCTTTACATCACTTGACAAACACCTCTCCAACAACTCGCGCCTGGGCTCTGAACAGGGGCACCCCAGCTTCCAGTGGCAAAAAGAAAAGGGGGACAGCAAAATCCCAGCAGAAGTACTGCTGAGCAGGAGGTAGGTGTGTTCCAGTTCTGGGTAACACACTCCATTTGGTCTACTTAAAATATATGTTTTAGAAAATAAACTGGGAAGATAAATCAGGAGATTGTGCTTCTCTGTCTCTTAACACAAGAAGAAAATAAATTTCAAACAAATGAAGAGTCAATACAGTAAAAGAAAAAATTCTCTGTACAACATGCAATTTACCCAACAGTAATTAATTTCCCCTTATAACAGTGAGGCCAAGAGTCCAATTGGATTTAATAAGGGACTGGACACGAGCTTCCCATTTCAGCAAGACATTGGAAAAGAACATAAACGTCTCACGCTCCAGTCTGGACCCAATAATTAAAGGGTAAAGCCCCCACATGCTGTCAGGATGCTGTATTTGCCATCTGAGGTGGGGCAGGAATGCTGCTCTTCCCTCCAGAGCGTCTTGTTGCTGGTCACCAGAATAAAGAGAGGAAACCGGGGTATACAGACATGGATCTGAACTGGTACAGAAATGCATACAACTCCTCTACTAGTGGAAGATTAACATGTGAAAGAGTTGATGAATGGGAAGGATTAAATATAGAACCAAAAAATAAGCAAAATGATTAATTGCTAGAGAAGGGAACTGATGATTTATGGAAGAGAAAATTAGTAAGACTGAGGAAATTGAAGGGAATGAGCAGCGAGCGAGCTGTGGGGTGGGAGCATCTGGTGCACAGCAGACACAGCAGCACCGGGCATGTGCCCCCAGTGCCGGCCGCCCCTCTCCTCCTCCTCCCAGCCCCAGCGCGTGCGGAGCGGACACAGCCAAAATGGGCGGCGTTCAGAGGTTACTGGCTGAAAATAACCAACTTTAAAAACAACAAGCTGCAGTCGGTTTTAAATAACATCCTATAATCTGAAACAAAAGAAGCTGGTCTCTTCACTCAATTAAACGCTTCCATGCGGTCTCGCAGCGGGCTGGTAGCACTGTCGTGCTCACGTCCTCGTGTTCCAGTGCTTTCCAGAAATTTCTAAAAATAAATGGATACTTGTTTAATGCTGTTTTCATTTATTTTAAGAAGGGATAAGTAGGAATGGAAATGGAAGGCATTTTTAGCATATTTATTTTTAATTTGGGGGTTATAACATCTCAACAGTAACCCATGCTTTTGCTCCTACGCTTCTTTGCTTTGCAACCACTAAGATAATCAAACTCATCTGCAGTCAGCACGCAACCAACAGGCACCCCAAAGCAGCATAAACCCAAGCAATAATCCAGCACCTGGAAGTCTATTATGCTCAGCCGTTTGCTCAGTGTCTTCAATCCATCTGCTTTTGTGGGAAATGATAACGCAAAGGAAAAAAACCCAGATCTGTTATGAAACTGTAAAAGTACTTCACATTTTAGCACAATGCCTGCTTGATTTTTATTTTTTTTTTAAACTTAATGCCATTTTTACATCACTTACAAAAACACTTTTTTCGGTTAAAAAAAAAAAATAGGTACAACCAACTACATCCTCTTTGGGTTATGCTCATGAACGAGCTGCTGTCTGCATTAGAAACAAGCACCTGGATCAATTCATGGGCATCCAGTGAAGCCTGTTGGTTTCCTTTCCAAACACTAATTTACAGAAGACACTGTCAAACCCCAGCCTGCAAGTGGCCTCGCTACTGAGCACAAGATCTCAGGGGTGGAAGCGATGACATGCAGGAGGCAGAGGGGCTGCTCAGGTCCTGGAGCCTGAGGCTCCAGCCCCCCGCAGCCATGTGCAGGAAGGACATCGCTCCTTCCCCCGGAGAGGTTATTAAGACATCAAGGCGAATACTTTTCATGCTTTTCCAAAGGTCCATTATGAAATGCTGTACTGAAGACTCATTAAGAAGCAACTTTGTGCTATCTTTGGGAGATCTCACATTTCCTCACACGAGTCTTTATGTGGGCTCATCCCCTTCACAGCCAAACACTTTCTGCACAGGGTAAACAGCAGGACCTGGATTTGCAGCGCCAGCCAGCCAGGAAAGAAGCAGACTGAGACTGCGTAGATGCATCGGCACCTTTCTGTTTGAGCACAGCTGTCTTACTAAAAACCCACTCAACAGTTCAGTGGGGACTCTTCCCACCACCCTTCACCTCTCCCGGTCCGGCTCCCACACGTCCTAGGCAGAAGTTTCCCATCCTTTGCCACCCAGAGGAAAGGAGAGGCTCAGAAGAGCTGTCACTGCGTCACTAACATACCCGGGGGGGGGGTGGTGGTGGTGGTGTTCAGGCTCTTTAAGAGGGCCGAGATAAGACTCACCACCACCTACACGGCTTTCTGTGCCTCTCACTCCCATCTCCCAGTGCCTCACACCTAAATTTTGCACCGTCCCCTCTCCCCTTCCATTCCCCAGAAGAAGTTTTCTTTTGGACGTGAGGACACTCAGCACTGTGTTTCAGAGGGACTCCAGCAGCAGGTCCTGCTGCACTGAAGGAAGAACCTCAGAAAATTCAGTCAGGGTTTAAGGGATAATTACCTTGATATATTTTTCTTGCTGAGGTCCAGTTTTACTCACTATCCTTCTGAAGGAGCACCTTTTCATTCAACATAAGCATGCAGAGGATTTTTTCACCCCTGCACAGAAATCTAGAGGAATAGCACAGGTCATCTGCCACGATGAAATTCTGCACGAAGAGCAGTAATAAATTTTTTTGAGACCCTGGTATATATAAGAATCAACACGGGAACCTCCAGTTTCAAGAAATGCACCATTCTCAGTTAAATGTTGCAGGCTACAACACACTGTTCTTCCCCTCAGTAGTACTACACAGTCTCCCGATTAGCTAAAACCCCCATATTTGATTTAATGGGAATCTGTTGTTCCAAACAAAATATATAAGGCAAGAACGTTTACTTAAACTGCCAAGTATTTAAATGAAACTGAGAAGAAAAATCAGAACAGGCGTAGCATTTCAAAAACGGGCAGCTATAACAATAATTAAGTTGAAGTGCCCAAGAGATGAAGCAATAGAAAATTGGAAGCAATTACCATATAATATTCAACAAATATTAAATCCATACTGAAGACTCAACACAGCATTTACACAAAAAGACACGGTGATGAAAAGCAGATACTTTGCATAACCAGCAACAAGACATCCCAAACATAGCCATGAAGACAGAGGAGACCGGTCTGGTCACAGCGAGAAGCGCCGGCTACAGAACAGCAGCGCGGGTGGCATCAGCAGGGAGGGATGGGGGACAAGTGCCTGCGCATCACCCGTGCCACCAGAAGAGGAGGTGACAGCACGCACAGCCCTCCAGCTCTGCCTAAGCAGGAGCAGCATCTGCTTGCTGCCAGCCCGACACGTACTTATGGCTTTGGTAGGTACCTTCCCCCTGCAGAAACACCTCTCGGTAAAACCAGGAGAACCACAACCTTCGCAATCAGCAGAGTCAGGGTGCCGGATCAGTGCCCACTCTCACCGTACCGGGGAACAGACTTCACCCTCCAGACTCGTCCCGACCCCAGCCGGCACCAACACCGGCCTCTCCTCGGCACCTCCTGAGGTCACCCTTCCCACTGGCCTCTTTCAAAATGGGACATCACGGTCCAGCTCCCCTCCTCACCCAGACCAGCACCATCCCCTCGGGCTCCCAGCAGGCTTAAGCATTTGGTTAGCCAGAATTCAGGCACAACTCCAGGTTCACAGGTTCACTTCTTCCAGGGTACAGGGGAATAACTTGGACACATGGATGGATTTTATGTGGGCTCCAGAAACCAACTTTTACTTTAACAGGTACCAGACTTGTAGCCAGACAAAACAGCAGTTCCCTACACACTCTACTCTTTCTTTCACCTGTTGCTAAGGGGGATACAGCAAGTATTCTTTGGATATCACTTGCTGGTCCAGAATCACGGGGCTCATCCTCTACATCAGCGACCACCACTGTCTGCCTGTCCTTGATGCCTCAGTTCTAGCTGCAACGAGCCCCTGGGCTCAAGCGAGCCTGCTTACTACAGAATCATAGGTTGGAAAAGACCTCTAAGATCATCACACCCAACCACCCACCCAAAACCACCATGCCTACTAAACCGTATCCCAAAGTGCCATATATCTACACGTTTTTTAAACACCTTCCAGGGATGGTGACTCCACCACCTCCCTGGGCAGTCTGTTCCAATGCCCGACAATCATACCTCACAGCTCCTCTCTGGACTTAGGTAATTGCTCACACGTTCTCCCAGAGTCTCTGCGAGCCAGAGACTCCCTGTTCATGCTACAAAGGAAAAGTAAGGAGCTTGCTAACCACATTTGAAAGAGACAGCAAGAAGCCTGATAATAATGAAGTGCCAGGGTTTTCTGTCTCAACTTTAGGCAGAGCTTCAAGATCACAAAGAAATCATCTGTGCCACTGCAGATGCAGACGCCAAGAGAGCCTTTTCCTTTGTTTTTCTCCTATGTTCATATTTCAAGATGATGAAATAATTTATTTTTTTAAAAAGTGAATTGTCATAGGCTTTGAACTACCATCACACTTAAGAGTGTGGGGCCTGGCAAACTCCAATGACAATGGCTGATGAATTTCAGGTATTTTTCTGTTTTTTTTGACATTCACACTTTGAAACCTGGAAATGTTGGAATGCAACTGCTCTTCTTGCATGATAAAGGCTGTTTCTATCAACAGTTCTGAAATACTGCAGGGGTTACACACAAGATGCACAGCTCTATTACTTTATTGTTTCAAGCCCACGAAGTTGTTACCTTCAGAAAATCAATTCCTACATGGTAGTTACTACAGAACATTAATTTGTACAAGGAGAAAGCACATTCTCCCTGGACTTATAAAACTATGTTTTAATATTACAGCCTTTTGTCTTCTTGAGAGGGGTGAGGAACATCAAAAAAAAAAAAGAAAAAATTAAACAGAAATCTGAGGTAATGTGAGAAACCAGCTGATTTTTAACGAATGGATGCAGAGCCCTCTGGAAGGCAGGGGTGTGCTTCGGAATCCCCTCAGTCTGCACCACGCGGGAGCTCTCTGCACCCCAGTTTCAGACCCTGCTTTATCTGTTGGGCATCATCCAGCCCAACTACATGGAGTTAAATCCCAGAGGTGAATGGGCAGGAAGGGGAACCGGCTGGAGGGGATAAGCCCCTGCTGGAGACACCACCAGGACCCGTAAGCAAACGACGCAGAAGCAATTAACCAGGCGTGGGGCTGCGTCCCCTCGCTGCAGAGGCAACGGGGACCAACGGGAACGACACAGAGCTCAGGAGCAAAGGAATGCACTTGGCTACGTGGGAAGAGGCTGGCGAGCATCTGCACCACTGATTCTGCTACGCGAGGGTAGTTTGTCCTGAACCAGCTCTTGAATTTGTGTGGAAGCGGGCACTGAGCACGGTTTTCCAGGTGAACACCAAAGGGGGGGATGCAGGGACGCGCACGGGCGCATGCCCGAACCGGGGCTCACCCTGCAAGCCCGGCACGTGCAGGTGCCCGGCGCGGTTCATTCCTCATAAGCTGATTAAAGCCAACAGGTTTGTGCTCGTATTTAGTGAAACGCTCTGGGTGTTCTGCCTCCGCCGGCCTCACCGAGCAGGCTGCCGGCGTCCCAGCAGAGCCGGCCAGCCCCACGCAGCCCCCGTCCCACCGCGGGCATGGGTGACCTGGCCTCCCCTCCACCCCAGGCACCCACGCAGCGGCTCTCCCGACCCCGGCCTCACCAGCCAATGCTCCTCCCTCCCCAGTAGCACCCTGGTGCCTCCTCCCCATCCCCATCAGAGCAGACATACGTCATTCCACCCTGCTTAGTGCTTCTCCTCTCCAAAGCCAGCCGTAAGGAGCAGCTAATCCTCTCTAAGCCCAGGGAAGGCAGGTAGCCTCCGTTTTAGGTGTACAGAAATGGAAGACGGGGTGAAGAAGTTCAGCCTGTTTCTTTCGGTAGATCCCCGAAGATCAAGCACAGCATTGGTAAGCGTTTTAACTTAAGCTCTTGGGCAATACAGGGTAACCTACCAAATAAACCTAATAAGCAGGCGCTGAATGTTTATATTTGTTTACATGACACACAAAAAATTTACTCTGGGCGATTTCTCTGGGTATGTTCAGTGCTCTGTAAGCTTGTGTGTGCACGCTCATGGCTGTATCCTCTCCTCTAATCTTCAAGCAAATTTCAGCCAAAGAATTGACTGGAGGCAACAGGAGCAATCCATGCAGCCGTGTGAGCTTCCTTCAGAAATCTCTGTGTGGACTACATGAGCCACACTTTCCATTCTCCCAGCCTAATTGCTATACGAAAAAGGCAGGAGGACAAACAAAATCTGGAGAACGTCATTTGCAGAAACCACGAGGTAGCCAGCTGCAAACCTCTCCTGCACAGAACTCGCCATCCCGCTGCCAGCATCACCTGTGGACATCCCATGGACTACCTGCCCTCTGGGGTCCTCCCATGCATGGTTGTTAGGTAAGGTCAGACGGCCTGACGTGTATTCCTCAAAGTGATGGGCTGCCTGGACTCCATCCAGAGTATCAGGGAGAGCTTTGAGAGAACGCTGCTGTTCGGTCGGTTGTATCCTGAATGGACACTTAACGGGGATGACCCTACTCTTCTAGGAGGTCCAAGACCTCAGCAGAATTAATTAATTAATGCAGCGGAACTCCAGACCAGCATTACCTGTACAGCAGAATGATCTCCATTACCAATGCTGGTAGATATTATCCTGATGGAATATAAAAGTTGCTTTAAAAAGACATAACATTATGAAGTGGTTTTAAAAGGTTTAAGATTTTGAAGTGACTGAAATAAATGCTATCTGCTAACAACAACATTTAAAGTGGGTGGTAATCCTGGTTCTAGCACATTTAAGCTTTGCATCAGAACAAAACTACCATAAATTGGTTAAAAACCACAGCAATATGCAGTTGACACCCACGTATGTTATACTGGTGCCCAAGAACAAATGATATGTGTATAATATATCTCAGTATGCCCCACCTATTATCGCTGTTAAGAATAATGCAAAGTACTTAAGATCTAAAAAAAAAAGTCTAACGCAGTTGAAGGAAAAAGAAAATATGTAAGCCTCTCTTGCACACATACATATTCCTCTACATTCTCTATAAAATTGGTATTGTTTACTAAAACATTCTTTGTATAGATAGCAAAAGATCAACAAGAGAACATCAAATAAGATAATGTAAATTAACAGCATATTTATAACTATGATGTCCTCCAGTCCTGTCTCCCCCGATGTTCTTGCTGTAATACATACGCCGAAAAAGGAAAATAAATGTTATTTATAAATATGATACATGGACACACAAATACCACCTGAAACACAAAATACGAAGCTGCCAGACGTGGCCTCTGAATAACAGTGATTCCTTTGGCTATTCCAAGTAACTGCAGTAACAGGAAACCAACGAACAAAATCGCCTTGGTCAGGAGTAACTGTGATCAACGGCAATAAGTACTGCTGATGTGAAAGAGCGGTACATTATAAAAATCTTCCCTCTGTTTTTGCAAAGAATGAAGTGCCATCTGACTCCTCACCTGTAGCTCCACAATACAGCTATTCTGACCGACAAACTCATCCGATTTCCAGTCTAAAGTTTATCTCAGTCTGCAGGACTGCACAGATGCTTCTCCCATGAAAAACGAAATCCAGCCTGCTGCTGACACTTTGCTCGTAAACTCAAAAGTAAGAGCTGTGGAACCCTTTGTAGTTCAAAAAAAAAAAAGTTATGCTTTCCTGCTAAAACCTGAGTACCAGTTCTGATCAAGTCCTACACGGAATCATCCTCCTTGCTTGAGGAAGAAAAGTTCTGCAGGTTTCACACACCACGCATCCCGTGGGGTGGCCGAGGAGCCCCTCGCCCACTGGTGCAGGGAGCTGCCAGGGGAAGGGTCCGCTGCTCCCACCAGCATCCCAAGGGTTGGCAGAGTGTCGGCTGCTTCCTTCAGGACCGGCGAATGCCTCAGCAGAGGCGCAAGTAAACTAACAGCTGTTCTCCCTGCTTCATTATTTGTTTTCCTTCTGTAAAAAACACTCCAGCAGGTGATGCTGCCATTAAATTTCCCAGCATCTTAACTACCTGCAAACGCATTAGCAAAATAAACAAAGGTGAAATGGCATTTCAAATGTCAGTTTCTCTGAGGTTCTTTCTGCCACAGAGAAAAACTTCACTAGGGGGAAAACAAAACAACCCTCTACATCAGTGTTTGGAACTAAACACTTGGACTAAACCTTGGAAGTCAACTTAGACAGGAAAAAACAAATCTTTCAGTTTACGAAGGGAATTGATTATTAGCTTGCACAATCCCAAAGTCTGCTCTGGCTAAACAAGACATTCAAGATGGAGCATAGACAAAGAGCAGATACCTACTGGAACAAAAAAGGCAAAGGCAAGAAAAGTAATCTTTTAAGAATACTTCACTGAAGGGACACAAAGCCCCTTTTCTCAAAGCCTAACATTTATTTTCCCTGCATTTATTTTCCCACATTTAGCAGATAATTTCCCTAACACCCTTGAAAAGACGAACACTAATTCTCGGCATTATTAATGACCACAGACTACATCCCCTAACTGTAATCGTTCTAGGCTGAACTTGATGTAGTAAACATCGCATTCCACAGACTGATGAGCCAGCTTTCAGATAAACATGCTTGCTCAAATATCAAGTATTAATACCCTATGGCAATCTGAGTCCATGCACTGTGACTCAGTGCAATTATTCCGAGTGTAACAATAAGTGGGCAGTCATGCGGATTTGTAACTTATTGGTTTAGGCACGAAATTAAACACGCAAGAAAAATTAATGAAAACTATTCAATTTTAGACCAGACTGGGTACAAAACATGCATAAGTATTATAAACATGACATAATCTCATTTAAAGAGACTGTATAACACATAGGTTTTACAAATATTTACAGACATTAATCTTGTTACGTTGATTTTCAGAGTTTTATTCAGCAACTGGATTGATTGGTTGGAGAAACACAGGCTCATCTAAAACAAAAAAAAAAAACCAAACAGAACAAACAGCTGAAAGCTCTGTTTTTCTCAGAACGATGGAATCTTTTCTTAAGTAACCTGTTTTGTTGTCTTTTGTTCCAAGACTATAAACATTGCTAGCAGTTCTCCAGCTGGCAAGGGAGGTTGAGATGTTTCATCTTCACCACTCTGGATTGCTTTTTGTTTTCTTACACAGCCCAAGAGTCAGGGAAGAGGCAACAACTTTGATTTCCCTTCCCTGTAAGATCACCTTTCATTTGCCCAGAACTGGATATTGCCTCTGAAGCAGTACATGTTCCTCTGCTCCACAGGCTCACCCTTGCTCTCCTAAGGGATGGGCTGCGGATCCTGATCAGCAGAACTACTGCAACCTCCCCGAGTTTACATATCTGACATAACCAACATTAACATCCAGTTCCCTGTTGTTTATTTGCTTCCCATCATCATGGTTTCCCACAGCCATCCTCCATATGGCTTTCCTGCGGCCACAGTTATTTCTGTTTGCACCGAGGGGTCAGTTCATACACTGCTAGCAGAAGGGATACTGCTTTCTTCTGTGACTTCAGGCAGCTTTTAGGAAACACAGATTTCCTGCCCCCTTTCCAACTAAAGGCAAAGGTCAGCAAGTCTAACAATGAAGCATAGTGTTGTAGCTCCGTATTTTAGTGCTAAAAAATTTACCCACAAAAGCAAAGAGGACAACTGCTATATAAAATTCCATGCGCAGTGCCCAAAACATGTCCTGTCCAAAACATGTGCTTGTAGCCCAAGCGACCATTTGTGCCCACTAAAACAATGCCATTATGTATAGGTTTTGTCATAAAGATGACACATTATTAAGCAAAGGTCCAGTACATTAAAATGGCTACATCTGCTTTTTTCTAAGAAATGAAAAGTACAATACGTGCAATATGAACAAAATGGGGTACATTCCTTGCCGGACTCAACAGCTAATGGTCACGTTCGTGCTTTACTTCCACGTTATGAACTGCCCCGAACTCTCTGCTGTCCCCTTGACCTATTAAAAGCATTACACTGAAGGGGTGATTCTTATTCCACTGACATCGCTAGGCCAATTATCCTTCAACCTGCTCTAGCAGAAGGTGTCCCTGCCCATGGCAGGGGGGTTGGAACGAGATGATCTTTAAGGTCCCTTCCAACCCAAACCATTCTACAATTCTGTGATCTTCCTATTTTTACTAACAGGGCTACACCTGATGTACCATCCTACCTCTGTGGTACTTCTCATATTCAATACAGTACTACTACAGAGCACCAAGACCTCATCACATATTTAGGAGCAGCCGATTTTTAAACAACGCCCTTCCCAGGCAAAGCAAATAATCACCAAAAAACCACATGGAAAACTGTTTAATTATTTGGGTCAGAGCTTGAAAGCATGGTCTTAGCTGTCTCATACGTGAATGTCAGCTTTTGTGCTTGTCTTCACTTTAGATCTTCTACTCCATTTGGAGGAGATGAGGACCTAAACGTGCACAGGTCAATGCAGTGTATCTATGACCCTGTCAATCAACGGCAAGACCCTTATCTATCACACTGGATACAGACTAGCGGTCTGCCAGATGTAATACACTGCATTTAGTTTTGCTAATTTTCATTTCTGTAGAAGCTAAGTGTTCCCCACACAGCGGTACTTTTCATTTATACTTTTTTTTTATGAGACTTACAGATGTATCATTCAGAGGAAACGCTGGCAACGTTTAATAGTTACTGTACGGTAGTAGTTTATTCTGTACACAAGAAAATACCTTCTCAGATCATGCTCACAGTTCACCCCACCATCAGCTTCAGGCAGCAGAGCTACAGAAGCTTCAGGGCAAGGCTCAAGAAAACTAACAGTGATCAATCACAGGAAAACCTACCCCATCCTCTCTCCTCTGGTCCCCTCACCCTGCTGGAAACCAAGCTCCTAGCAGGACGCTTATGCCCCAAAGCACCTGGCCGCCAGCTAGTAACACTCTCCAGTAGCTTCTGTCCTGGAAGGACTCACTCCTTTGGGTTACTCACCGGGGTGCAGAAAAGGCTCATGCAAACCTCTAAGGCTTCTTCCATGAAAACAAGGCTGAGCCACTTTCTCTGGCCCAGACGTCTGGGCATGCTTCATCCTGCAGCCCGTGCGATGAGCACCCAGCCACTCCAGCATGCGATGAAACTCACCGTGCCGGGTGCTCACCACAGCACTTCCCAAGCCAGCCAAGCGTGGGGCAGAACCAGGACGCACGCAGAGCAGAAATCCAGCTGCTTTTCCTGAATGGCTTCAGCCAAATTCAAACCCTCCATCCACTATGCTGACTTCCTCCATTTACGCACAATTAGTTAAATGGCACGCACCACTACAGAAAACAGGTGTGCTCTACCCAGGGGTGAGGGAAAGACAAAAAATATTTACTACACAGATAGACTGCCCGTATATGAGGAAAACAGACCAGCATAGACTGAACTTGGCATCAACAGCCAAGAAAGTAGAGTTAGGAATGAATGGGGAAACTTTTACGGTTGCTTCCTCAGCTGGGCAGAAGCAAGAAGAAAGGCCTCCGGCAAGCTGATGAGATGACTTCTCTTTTGACTACTCTCCAAGTACGGAGGGAGGCAGGAAAAGAAGTGTAAACCCTACTGCCAGGAGGGCAAAAGCATGCCCTTCTCATGCTCCAGTCCCTGGAGAGCTGCTGCCTGACTTGCAGCACACCATTATTTTTCCCTAGTCCTTCATCTCCCTGCTCTTGCCTTACAGAGACACTGGTTCAAGCTCCAGCCCTCTGTCCCCATGCTTCTTCTCCAGCCCCTCCACACCTCGGTTGAAGTGGCAGAGGAGACAATACGAATGGTTGTGTAGTGGTTGCAAAGAACCTCGGACTCCTTCAGCGGGACCTGGCAACTGGGACTCCCTCCTCCAGCCCAGAAGGATCACCACGGACGGGTGGCACGGGTGCCCTGAATGGCCAGAGGGTCTGCCAGGCTCAGCCTCCGCTCTCACACGGCGTTCCTCTGCCCGCAGGAAACCATTTCCCCTACAGCAATTGACTGATTTGCAGCTGGTTAAACGCTCCCCTCCACCTCCTCGGCGAGCGCGTGTACACAGGCACATGGTCTGCAGCTGCGGGGAGAAACCCTGGGGGAGGCAGAGCTAGTGATGCGCCGTATATGGCCTGCCACCAGTTAAGAAAGGTCCCATTCAAAAAGTTAAATTGCTTCTCTTCGGTATCAGATGTTCTTCACGCTGTCCTAGATGAAGGATCAGTCCTGTGTCCTAAGCCAAACCTCTCCTTGTCTATAAAAATCACACAGGTCCGTAACGGGAAAAAGCCTCTGACTGCAGCAGACTCTGCTGCTTGGTCCGTACAGCACGTTTTCTCCTCCTTGGTGCCTTCCACAAGTAAGTGCCAGGAACCACATGTTATTACCCTGGGTTTCTTCTCTTCTGAGGACAAAGGCAGGCAGCTGAAGAGTGCTTCTTCCCCTAGCCTTTGTTTTGGAGTGGGGCAGGACCATGCCAGCACCAGAGTGCGGGGCACGGGGGGCAGCCCGGCTGCAAGCCCGACTCCTGCTGAACTGCAGGTGTTGGGGCTGGACACCCAGGGAACTACAGGCCGGTCAGCCTCACCTCCATCCCAGGAAAGGTGATGGAGCAGCTTATCCTGGAGGCCATCATCAAGCAAGTGGAGGAAAAGAAGGTTATCAGGAGTAGTCAGCATGGATTCAC
>Ga0065711_1032163_pt1 | contig 27872 bp, 15 predicted proteins | sample Hoacrofraction12_FD_59098 | JGI IMG/M metagenome (GOLD analysis project Ga0065711, IMG submission 59098) | Hoatzin crop microbial communities from Cojedes, Venezuela - Epithelial fraction 12 v2 (version 2) | ecosystem: Host-associated > Birds > Digestive system > Esophagus > Crop | place...
GGTGCCCAGCGACAGGACAAGGGGCAATGGGCACAAACTGAAGCACAGGAAGTTCCGTCTGAACATGAGGAAGAACTTCTTCACTCTGAGGGTGACGGAGCACTGGAACAGGCTGCCCAGGGAGGTTGTGAAGTCTCCTTCTCTGGAGATACTCAAGACCCGCCTGGACAGGGTCCTGTGCAGCCTGTTGTAGGTGACCCTGCTTCGGCAGGAGGGTTGGACTAGATGACCCCCAGAGGTCCCTTCCAACCCCTACTATTCTGTGATTCTGTGATTCTATGATAAAGAATCTCTCTAACCAGGGGAGACCAAAAGAACTTGGTTTCATAAGTAAACAAAAGTGAATTAGCAGTATGTTTTTCTGTCAAAGACATAGACACCAATCAATACCAGCGAGGGAAAAAATCTAGTGAATTCACTAGTGACTCTTTACTTTTACACAAGAGACAAATGCACTTTTGTTCATCTGGGCCTGGACCTCTTTTCTAGTAATCATCATTGTCCTCCTCCTTCCTTCCAGCCCTGCTTGCAAAGGGTTCAACCAGAATGGACAGAGGTGCAGCTCCTCATATTCTCCATATCCTCAGCGTATGCACCATTCCAGCACTCAATGTCTGTGCCTTGCGCTTTGCCTCACAACTCCTCTGACCTTCTCCTTTATCGCGCCAGACCTAATCCTGGCCTCACAGTCCCAGGGAGAACTTTGGTTCTCCATTCTCCAGTCAGATTCTCCTCTGTCTCCATACAGAGTCTATTTGACTTGTCAATACCAAAGTGGGTGAAATCCAGTAGGGCTTGACCTGCCAGTCCGCAACCCCTCTCCTTCCTCAGATGTCCTTATTGTTTTCGTATTTTAACAGCTGCATGTTGGCTTGAACTCTCACTTTCTACCATTACCTGTACTTCACAAAATTGCACCTTCCCTGGGCTTTCCAGACTTTCCAGTCTTCTTTTCCTTCTCTGACTGCTCAGCACATCTCTGTCTGTTTCTTCAGTATCTCCTGGTCATTTATATAGTGTCTTCAGAATGGCCAGAGTGGGTCAGTCCATGGTCTCTAGCAGTTAGATACTTCATCTACAATGAGTGGACATGAAATGTATTTTCCTGGCCTCCACCAATTCATTTTTCAGACATTCTGAAGCCGTCATAATATCTTCATGTTTATTATCACTAGTAATTTCTCCTCCTTGCCATTTTTGTGTGGCTGTCTTGTTTCTTTTTACATGTTTTTGAAGCCAAACTCGTCTTTCATCTCTTTATCTAGGTGAATCATGGTATCTCTTTATCAAAGTCTCGGGATTCAGATTTTATTTTTATTTCTGCAGCACCTGCTGGTCTTAGCCAGCGATATGGAGCAATTTGTGCAAGGTACAGTTCAAACACAAAGCAGGAAGATAGATCTTACTCCAGTGCACTCACCATTTAACTATGAAATCAGAAACACAAGTGGCTAAAAGTAAGTGGGAGTGTTTGGATGGGACGAGAGTGGATGGCTCTGCACAGTGATACAGGCATCACAGTAAAACAAAGTTTTAAAACAATTTTTCTTCATTTAACCCCTTCCTTTCTGATATTGCTTTAGGTATGCAGTCATCTTCCATGTGTTTCAGGATTGTTCATCTGCTTGTTATCCTCACAGTGGTTTCTTTCTCTTGTCCACAAAACCAGATTGTGTAAACTTTCACTGCTGCTTCTTTCATTTTACTATGAAGAATCAAAGATTCTTTTTCCTGTTCACATCACTAAATCAGGGGGAGCAAAAAGAAGCTGAAAATTCTGTCACTCCCTCAAAAAAAATCTTGCTTATGTTTGATAACTGAAGAATATCTTTAGAAATGTGCTACCTGAATAGTCCTTTTACAAATTCCAGGTCCCACTCTTTTGATGATCAGCAGTTCTACACAATACATACCGAGAACTTCTTTGTGCACCGCTGTTGAAAAGGGCTTGTGGGTTTCTGGGCCATGCAACAGTCTCCTGGCTAATAGGAAATAATAAAACCTGAAGCTGAAACCTAAAGTTAAAACAAGACTGGATGCTGACAGAGAAATTGGATGATCTAGATGTGTTTTCCTGTGGAGCTGCGCTCAGACTCACTGAATTCTTAGAATTTAAAAGGTAAACAAAATTAGATATATTTCAACTCATGTCTTAGCAGATTCTTCCCTGCTAGCTCAGACTCAGCTCTCATAAAAATATCGGCCTGACAGTCTCCTACTGTCTGTTTGCTCCACAGGTAAAAGTCAGAAAATAAATTATTTCCAGAAAAATCTGTGAGTTACTTTTAACTATTGTACCAAATGTGCTGGTTTTGGAAGAGGCTATGCAACTTTAGCACTTTCTTGAACACGAGATAAGTACTTTGTACTGTTAAAAATAGCTGTGATACTCCTCATGAAAACTACTCTGTAAAGAAAGTTACAAATTCCTTCTTGTAAGCAAGCGTATATGAATTTGTCTTTTTAATTTTTTTTTCATTTATTTTGTTAAATCCAGAAAAAGACTCAACAGGTGGTTTTGGTTTTGCTCGTTTTCCCCAAAACTAATGAAATAGGACAACGGTGCAGAAAATATTGGAAAATGAATTTTAGATATGTGGTAATTTCTCTATTGTCTGCAGGCAATGTGATGGAGAGGATATGTATCTTCAAAACTATATACAGAAAGTGGAGTATAGAAATATTGAGGTAATCTGTAGTCGCGGACAGCATGTCACAAAGCAGGAATGAACAGCCAGACATCCACAGGCTTAAAGTTCTATCTTTCTAACAGAGTTCTACACAAAATCCTCAATATTTCCTTCTTTATGACAATGAAGGAGAATATCACTGCTGCCTAATTAGTTCTCTGTCTGCTGCAGAAATGGCAGTGGATGTGTCTGTCACTGAGAAAAGAGCAAAAAGCACCGAACAAAACAGCTGCCCCTATGCTGACACAGAGCTGTGCTGCAAAGGGAATACTAATAAGCCCAAATGGTGGACACAGGAGAAGGGAAGACTTTGTCTGTATTTTATAGTGCGCTGTAAAAAACAGCTCCAGTACCTGAGAGGGATCCTTGGAAGTATAAGAGGTAACTGAATACTGGTCCTGCAGTGCTCATACCAACTAGTTTATTTCATTTACCTAGAACTAAAAAAGAAACTTCAACAGTTTGAAATTGGTATGCGTACTACCAAACATACAAAAAGCAGATAATACAGCAATGATGGGAACATTTTGCATTTTTTTATCCAAGTACAGCTGCTCTTATGTGGCTAGTGGCAGAATTTACCATAAAAATAGATTTAACTACTTTATGAATGCTTACTATTTCATGTTGATTACTGGTGGTTTAAGCCAAAAGTTGCACCCATTCCACCAGAACAATGAGTATTATTAGAGCCTAGAATTAGCTTTGAAGTAAAACTTACTACATGGTTCCAAATAAATAAAGAGAAAGAGGCTTTTCCCCTTTTTGATTACCATAAAGGCAGATATACTAGGCAGTGTGTTATCTCCAATTGTTATAACAGTGTTTAGGCAATTTGGGAAGGGTACAAATAAGATGAACTGGAAGACAGAAGGGAGAAAATAAGTTAGTCAACTCTCCTTGTGGAGGAGGAAGAACTGAAGGAATATCCCACCTCCAGCACGATGTTTGTTTGTTTTGAATTTTGTTGTTCTGCTATTTTGTTCTTAGCTTTTAGGTATGGAAGTGCTCTTCAGCTTTATTAATGGAAAAGTAAATACATACATATGTCAGGCAAGAGGCTTGGTGATATTCTGCCCTCTCAAGAGCACCCTCCTTGTTTTATGCATTTGGATCAGTAAAGGAACCTGAATGTTAAAAGACAACACACCAAGAACTGTTGTTACAGATTTCATGTGCATCATTCAATATTTCTCTACATATTTCACATTCAGCTTTATCCATTTTAACTGTCACTAAGCTGCGCATGTCCCTCAATAAATAAGGAGCTGTGATGGATGATTGTGAGATCTAACAGTTCAAGGATGCTCAGTGTTTCAGTCCTCACTCTTAAGTAAATCACATCTGCTGTAAACCCAGCACATTATATAGGATATATATATTGTTCATATACACTGCAAAAACAACTACCTGTAATTTAATACCAACATAGGCTACTGGACTGCAGAGAATGCTGCAAAGTCCATTCACACACAAGTTTCCTGAATCACGAATACATCAAACAAACTTAACAACATGAACAATATAAATTCAATGAATAATCACCTCTGGAGGTCTTCATTGCCAGTAGGATGAAAAAGTTAGAGATTAAATGGAAAACATGGGGTTTAGCTTTAAGCTAGGGGAGATCATAAATTTGCAATGCCTTCTAGGTATAATGTATTTGCAGATTAATTTGAAAAATAAATTCATACTCTGCCTCCATTTATTTTTTTAAACCTTGGACAAAGATGTGTTTGAAACTGTTGGGTCATGAAATGTAATTACTAGAACATCAGGGTATGACACAACAGGACCATGTTGCCCTAAACAGAAGGACAGACTGAGGAACACAAGAGATCTACATCACTGCATTGATGCAACTGCCTGTTCCTCACCTACGTTTCTTTAGTTACAGCCTAAACATTTGAAATATTCTGTTAAGGAAATTGTAAGTCAACTGTTTTGCCATCCTAAACATTTCTTCCTTGTTTTTTTTTCCTTTGGCAAATAGTATTTGCTGAATTCAGTCATTACTGAGACTGATAAAATGATTGTGAAATTAACTATGCCTAAAAACCAGTTAAAAATAAAAAACAGTTTGTCTAGCCATGCCTCTCTGGCAGCATGAGATGGATTTCTCTAACAAACTGTAGTATTCACAGTGCGTCTTGCAAAAAATTGAAAGATCTGGACCTGCATCAAATAAGGTATTTCAGTTGCATCACCAGCATATGTGGCACAAACAGCAGATATAACATCTTTAAAGCAGTGCTATTCAGCAGTACTGCGAAGACAGGGAAATACTTTCCAACAGAAAGGTCTAAATGGGACTGAAGAACAAGAGCTTGGGACTCAAAATTTGAGAGCTCTTTTGTATATACTGGAGAGACTTGCAAGGAGGAGAACAATTTCTAAAGTTCAGTAGTTTCGTGGTTATGACGCAAGCCCCGAAATGAGAAAGCACATTGTCGACACTCCACAGCCTACAAGGACTTTACGCCACTGCTCCAGCTTTACAGCAATGAAGTAGCCTGAGGTAGAGCAACTCTCTGCAAGGCTAAGCCAGTGCAAAAGAATGCAAAACTCATGGCAGCGAAGAGAGAATAATTAAGATCCATTCTGATTTTGCCACTCGGTGGGAAGACTGTCTCGAGATCTGTTTCTTGCCCCCAGAGTTCATTTATTCATCATCTCTCAAGTGGAAAACACACACATGGTTCTTCCAGAGATCAGAAACCGTGTTCTTTCCTTATCGACCTTACCAAAGAGTCAGTCAGTCACGGGGTTCTTGCATTTCTGGCTGTGTATTAGTGCTTCCCTGTCTTCAGTCTGATGAGGAAACACACTCTCAAGAACTGTCACGCCAAGCTGAAGGAACCTTGACCCTTAATCTCCTGTTTCCTCTGCAGGTCTTCTACCGCTAAGTTGCTTTGGAAAAGTTCTGTCAATCTCCTCTTTCATTTTTAAGTGTTTGCTATTCGAACAGTATATAATCTGATGGCATGTAAGAGGGGATGTAGGTAAAGTATTTCTGAACTGCAACACAACTTAAACACGATGTATTTCAGGCAGCTTTGACAATTAGCTAATGCTTGACAGTGGTTAGTCTGTTCTGCACCTCTTAGAAAGTCCCACCTTTGACACATGATTATGGTCTAAGTTTGCTTATGGTAGCACAGAAAGTGTGTAGATGAGCAAGATGAGCAATGAATTGAACCCACACTGAAGAGTTCAGTGGCAGTTTTAAATTTCCAGTTGATATTTGGGTAACTCATTGAACAGCTGGAGACAGTATGTCAAGTAAAAGAAGGACAAATTGGACTCCTTCCTTGTAGGTATCAACCCATGGTAAGTAGGTATCAACGCACATTAAAACTTTTCTTCGCTGCAAAGGAGATATAAACAGACAAAATAAGGATTGTATTACAAGTGTTCATATTATTCAAAATCCTGATGCCAGGTGGTGTTCAAATTACTGAAAGACCATCCTTGTCAGTTCAGAGATAGGGAAATTAATGTTATGTGAATAGTACATCATGAGTCCAATTCTCTGCTGTCAGCAAGGGGTTTTTTCCTTCAGCAGCAGCATCCTAAATTGCCTTTCTATCCAATTTTCTAACCACATTAATTAAACTTCAGAACCTGATTTCATGTCTTTATTTCTGTCACTACCTTAGCCAAAAGGGGAAATGCTGTACTATGTAAATGATACAAGAAAGCACATTTCACTGGAAGAGGAGCTTGAACCTTCTTATTCTGCACCAAACACCCCATGAGAGACAGCCCAGAGCAAGAGCTTGAGCTGGTTGGGGAGAGGAGAGGCCCATGGGTGAGCGGCTCAGCAATTCCTGCTTACCAGCCTTGTGTTGAGACAATCTTTACTGCCTGAACCAAATGTTAAACAAAACCCTAAAACAATTAAAAAACTCAACCAAACCTGTAACTACCCGACTCACAAAAGGAAAGAACCACAGCACCTATGGCTTCTCTGCCAGACAGACTAGGAAAGGACTGTATCATACTCATTTGACTTGCATATAAGGCTACAAAGATTAGTGAGTCAGAAAAATGCAAATACATATGGGGAAAATGTAATAAATTCCTTTTGGCCTATCTATAGTGACAAATGCACAAATATTCACTCGGAAGACTGATGGCCCCATTCCCTTTTACATCACAGGTCTTTGACCATCCCTCTGGCATGGTATAAGCATTACGCTGGGAAGAAATTACGTTAATATGACTTTATGCCTGCTTACAACAGGCCCTTTTAATTCAGCCTGCAGAAGACATCTGCCTCCTGTGTACTCCTGTGAGGACCCCGGGCCTGGGCTACCCCACAGGGACACCCCCAGCCCCCACCTGCCGTGTTCGGTTTACCTCAGTGAGACACGGGCTCATTTGGTGTCTCACTGCAACCTCCCCTCGAGATGCAGACCCCGCTGCTGAGGGAAGAGGCCACACTTAGAAGACAAAAGCCTAGTGTTTTAGTGGAAAAGGTCCCAGCTGGCTACCAGGAGCATTCCGTCAGGGGTTTTCACATGAAGCCTGTGGGTGGGTGCCAAACCCGGCTGCCCTGTGAGGCAGCTCTCAGTGGTGACAACAGCCGACATGTTGCTTCCCAGGTGAGGCAGCATTGCCACTACTGAGCCCTCCGGCACCTTCAGAAAGGCAAATTATTAGCTGGCTTTGTGGACTATCAAAGCAACGCAGCTAGAGAGGAGAAGAGTCTGCTTTTCATCTGATTTGTCTCCTCCTGACCCACCTCTGCTTGCCCTCAGATGGCACCTAAGGAGGTAGAGGGCAATGGAAAGGGAGAGAGGTGCATCTCAGCTCTCTGTATCAAGAAGTAATATGAAAATGTAAAGATTCAGATGCATCATTTGACCTCCTCAGCAGTGAGGTTTGTGCAAGTCTCACCTCTGGTGGTATTGCTGTTTTCCCTATAGCAGTAGAGGCTGTGGGGCTGTTTACTGACGCAAAACTAAAACAAGTTGGAAAAAAGACTGTATGGGCTCTTTGTCAGCAGTGTGCAGTGAAGAAGCCTACCTGTATACTGGGCTGCCGCGCAACACAGGAGCCCATGGGCTGAGGGAAGTGATGTGTCTCTTTGGTGCCATGTTTGGGAGGCCACTTCTGAAGCACCACAGCTGGTCTGGGGACACTGGTCCCAGAGGTGACGATGAACTGGGCAGCAACAAAACCCCATTCAGTGGATTAAGGGACAGTCAGAGCCTGAATTTGTAAAGCCCTAGTAATTTGTAGTAGTAATACAAAAGAGCATGGACCCCTCAGTGTAGGTGGTTTAAAATGAGCATGTCATAGATCTTCTATGAAGATCTACTAAGTAATTTTGCTTGCAAGATAGCTCTCAAGGCTGCTCTGCATTTAGCTGTTATAAAGCAAGAGGAGCAGGCCAATAAAAAATTCTCACTGTAATGTTGTGAAATACATTTCAGCAACCTCTCAGATCACCCAGACCCAAAGCTCCCTTCTCTTTCCTTCTTCCACCTGTGAGAGCTGTGTGTCAGGATACAAGTCCCCCCATCCTAGCCAAGTTTTTCTGCCACATCACTTACATTGGCTTAAACCAGTCACGAAGGACAGAGAGCTTAAGGTGGAAGACCAGTGTCACTTCTACTCCTTCTCTGCTGGAGTACCTGTCAGACCATCCCAGTATCAGAAAGCCAGAAGTCTCCCATGAAGCTCTAACTTACATCCAGCTCCAGTGTGTGAGATTATGCAACAGAAATCAGCTGACGACCAGCCTGGGAGCAGTTTGGCCCCAGGTGTGCTGCTTTTTGACAACAGTAACTATATTCAGGGTCTGGACTAGGGTAGGTGTTGCCTTCTCAGGAGGGATGAGGTCTTGTTAGGTGGGTTAGCGAGGAAAATCGATTAGTTTACTAGTTTCTTCATATCATTTAGCTTTAGCATAGCACTGTTTCTGAAATACGTGATGGTGATCAAATATTGGGCTAAGGTCTTTGCTGTATGAGATAATAAGGATGCCTTGGGGGATTATGTAAGCTTTAAAGTATGACCATACCTACTAATAAGTTCATAGGACAGTGCTTCCTCAACCAAAGAAAGCTGTAGTGTCTTAGGGTGCAATCTAGTACAGTCATTGCTATAATAACTGAAAAATTGGTGGTAGTGTTTCTTTCATAAAACTGGGTGCAACAGTTTGTTTGGTATTTGTGTCACTGCAGATGGAATTATTCTCCTACACACTGAAATGTGGTTTTCATTTTCTGAAGTGAAGTAGAAGGTGAAGTAAACCATTTATTTAATTAAATTGTATACCTATACTGATATAGTCTCTAAGGCACTTACTGTTTGTGCTAAACATTACTATTTGGACAGATATGTACATATGCCAATGTTACTGCTTATTATTTTAGGTACATGCATAATTTTCTTGGGTTTTTTTCCAGTTAACTGATTTTTTTTTAAGGAAGGCAAGATCTTCTTTAACACTGTGATACTTGCATTTACTGATAATGCAACAGGATTTTGAAGGCATAATTGGTGGGTTGCCTCAGAAACCTACAGTTCTAACTGGCATCACTAGGAAGCTTTGACTTTTAAAATTAAATATTATCTTCTAGGGGAGAAATAAAGCTTATGAAGTTATGAAGGGATCAAAGTAATAAAACCTTCATGGACAGACTTTTCATCTGTATTCCTGGCTCTGAGAGATTAATAACTTCAGAACCTCAGCTGTGACAAACAACATTTTATTAGTGCTAAAGGATTTGTGGCGTTTTCCACCAGGTAGGAAAGCTGAGTTTGGGTTTTGTTCCTCTTCTTCTAATCCAAGGAATCTCTTCTCTCTGGATATATTTATTTTATATTCTGGCATGAGATGGATGTTCAGTCTATACTATGACCCCACCCTCTTTGTATCTTCTCCTTCAGCATTGAAATCTAAAAATTATCCACCCTACACTTCACCTCTTGTTATCAGCGAGAGCGCAAGTTAGCTAGCTAATACTTTTGGAAAATTTCAGGCTCATTCTAGCAAATTCATACCAAATAGGCTATCTCTACAAAATAGCTTTTTTTCCTAGTGTTTTTAAATTACAAATCACTAAAAAATATTGGGACTGCATTGCAGTGATAGAAGCAAATTTCTTCAAAGCCTGTTAAAGTTTGCTGTAATTAGTGGTGGTGTGGGCGTTGTGCTTACTACTTTTCAGTATTTTTTGAAAAAATATTTACAATACAGGAAGTGAATTCTTTGATGTATTCACACATTTGTTGTCTTTCACAAACAGAAGCAGAGGGATCTTTTGCTCACAGATTTGTGATTGGACCTAACTTCTAATCCAATCGAAATCTTGCAAATAAAAGACAGTTTCATTTCCAGGATTTATTCAATAAACTAGGTATTCATGTCAAAATTATTTCAATTCTTTAAATATTATTAGGTGAGCATGCGACTGTAGGCACATCTCGGACACACACACTAAATTGCTAATGTTAACATTCAGTATATAGCACACACTTAGAGATAACTCAAGATTATAACTCAGAAAAAAAAAGGCAGAGAAGACATGGAAGGAAATATCTGAATATAATAAAAAATATTCCATGAAATTCATTGAGCGAATATGTCTTGTTTTGAAAGATTGGATAAACAGTAAAAGGATTAGCAAAAAAACCTCAAAACTGGCAGAAGTATATGTAAGAGAGAAAGTATTACTAGAATGAATATTCTATGATAAATATATTTAGAAGATGGATGTACCATGCTTCACATAACGCAACTTCTAATGAAAACAAGGTCCTGCATATTCTATGTAATTAATATTTTGCCTAAATACTCTCAATCAGATATTTTGAACATCTGCCAAACTTCCAGGAGGCCCTAGTGAAACCTTATCTTTTCTCTCTATGATGAATTTGCTGTGTTACCTCTTTTTTTTTTAACACTTCATAATGTTAACATCCATATGAACCATAGACCTCCCTGCCACAAGAAACTGATATAATGGTTAATATAATGCTGCCACAAGAAACTGATATTCACATACGAATGTATTAACCAGTACATTATTTTTTGCTTCCAGAAGTTGAATATATATAGGAGGAATAATTTACCTAGGGTAATCATAACTGGAGACAAAAATGGGTCTATGAAGCTCCACATTTCTGTGTTTAAATCGGTCTGAGAGACTAGAATGGTATTCATGCAGGTTACGTAGCTTTCTTAGTTTGAGATTCTTGCAGTCTTTTGGAACATTAGCTGCTTTCTGCTGATGTAGGCAGGAAAACACATTAGATGTTTGGATCAGTTCCTGAATGACAAGTTCAAAATGCAAAGACATGTTTCTTCCTTTAAGACAAAGGGAAATTATCCCGAAGTGTAGTGTAGACTTCTCTGACGCAGACAATTTTGTCCAAGTCAGCCCTTCTAAGTTCTCTGTATTTACGGTGAGACCAGGACCCAAGATATCCAACTTAGTGTTAGGTCAGGAACTTCTCCATCTTTCCATGGCCAGTGCTGTAACTTCAGTATAGACACACTCAGGTACCCGGACCCAAAACCACAACCAGGGTGATAAAGAATAAGTAAATAGTTTTAAGGGAAGTTTCCTTCAAACATTATCTAATAAAACAGTCAAAGCCGCTAATTCTCCAATAAAGCAGACACCTGAAGGTGAGAACAAACTTGGATGGCTTATGCTTGGAATTAATGTCATTAAAGGAAAGGTTAATACTGTGATTATTGTCATTAACTTTTTCTTACCCTTTCTTATGATTGTTTTTGTTTGTCTGCTTCTATTTACAGTCTGGAATTGCCCCATCATTCTGTTCCTCTTAAAGATGAAAGAACTTTTTGTTCTTTTTTGAAACTAAATGTTTCCAAACAGTATAGAAAATACTTTAAATAGCTTCTTTTTTGTTTCATCTTACATGAACCCCTTTATTTTCATTGGCATTGCTCTGAATCATATCAGGTAGTTCTCTGGAAAAGAAAACAAGGAACGAAGCTTGTACTATGCAGTATCTGCCTTCAAACTCCACTCTTCTCAGTGAACATCAAAAAGTACCGAATTGAGGATCAATCAGCAAGCCTTTTGGTGTTCTCAGATTGTCTTTGTCCCTTCAGAATACTTTGAAAAGCAAAGTATAAATTAATGAAGAAGCCTGTGCAGTCTTGGACCGCAATTAGATGCACATAATGGAACAGAAAGAGTATTATTTTGTGTTAAAAGGCTAGGTATTTACTGTTTTTTTAAATCTCTTTGATTAATTCAAAGGATTTTGGTTGCAGACCAGATGCTATAATTCAGATGAGATGACATGTTATCTACTTTTTCCTTTCAATGGCACTGCAGTTTGCTCTTTGCATGTTATGAACACTGCAGGTTTTGGGTTGCTTTTCAGTGTCTGGTGTGCTTTTTCTCCCCCACCTGGTTCTATTAAAACAATCCACATTGGCTAATGCATTTGCAGAAGTAGTACGCTTCCTAACCCCACACCACAGAACACTACACAGTGTTCTACACAGGCAGCAAAAATGACAGATTGAATTAAGTGATAACTTCCGGCAGCATGGTTGCAGTCAGTACTGGGCACGGGAAACAATCTGTTCACCCAGCCTGATAACAAGCACACCAGCATGTCTGACTTGAGTGTGAGATTCTTGGGTGACCTATTTTGGGAAATCAAATTGAATGCACTCTATCTTACTACCTTCTCCTAATCTCTCCACTACTGCTTCAGGGCTTCACTTCTTCAAAAGACCTGAGTTCTGCAAGACACTGAGCAATCTAGTACTCTTGCCTAATCTTGCAGAATGCTTGAGGTTGAGTGCCCTTACCTTCAGCAGGACCCTACTGAAGAGAGGCTCTCTGGAGGCTAAAAGTTTACTCCTGTTTTTGAATAGTAGGTTAGCTTGCAGTGCTCTGAATACAGCGGAAAGGAGACCAAGCCTTCATTTGTGCCTGGTATTGTGATGCTATCCAGCTCTGTGCCTAATTAGGCAGTACAATTTTTGTGTTGTTTGTTCTTTTCAGATCAGTACACTGAGCTGCAATGAGTCTCAGATTTTATTCATCTACAGAAAACACTTACCTCACCCAGCCACAGTAAGAAGCAGCACCCTGTAGAGAGATGCCATTCAGCTTACACTTCAGCTAGGAGGTATCTTTTCATTCCTGTTATCTGAATGCAGTTTTGCAGGCCTTCACAAAAATTTAGTTATTCTGATCTGGTATATTTGTTTCATGAAACAGGAAGTCACAGTGGTATTATACACATCTGTTTGTACTTGGACTTATGGAAGAGCACGCCAGAGGTTTCATTTGATTACATTTTCTTTCTAATGTGGTTTGTTTGCAAAGAAACAAACATTGTGAAAGACTAGCAGGTTGGACTACTAAAATGAGCTTGCTCTCCAGGTACTCATATTTTCAAGCTAAGAAAGAGATGTCATAGTAAAGTTTAGAAAAGAAGGAGTTTTCTTTAGTCAGATGCTTCCAGTTTTTTTGCACAATTCTACAAGAAAAATCTACATTTTCAGGAACCATAGAAGAATTTAGGTTGGAAAAGACTTTTAAGATCATCCGTTTCAAACATTATGCTAACACTGCCAAGTCCACCACTAAACCACGTCCCTAAGCACATCTATATGTCTTTTAAATACCTCCAGGGATGGTGACTCAACCACTTCCCTGGGCAGCCTGTTCCAATGCTTGACAACCCTTTTGGTGAAGAAATTTTTCCTAAAATCCAATCTAAACCTCCTCTGGCGCTACCTGAGGCCATTTCATCTCATCCTATCACTTGTCACTTGGAAAAAGAGACCAACACCCACCTGGCTACAGCCTCCTTTCAGGTAGTTGTAGAGAGCAATAAGGTCCCCCCCTCAGCCTCCTGTTCTCCAGGCTAAACAGCCCCAGGTCTCTCAGCCGCTTCTTGTAAGACTTGTTCTGCAGACCCTTCATCAGCTTCGTTGCCCTTCTCTGGACACGCTCGAGCACCTCAATGTCCTTCTTGTAGCGAGGGGCCCAAAACTGAACACAGTATTTGAGGTGCAGCCTCAACAGTGCTGAGTACAGGGGGAAGGTCACTTCCCTGCTTCTGCTTGCCAAACCATACAAGTTAGGATGCTGTTGGCCTTCTTGGGCATGCTGCTGGCTCATCTTCACTTGGCTGAATATGAAGCAAGGCTTTTGATTATTTATTTGGCATTCTACTCAATATGCTTTCCTTTCGAAGAATAATTCAACCCTGAAGATCAAGAGATAACCTGAAATGCCTTTCTGGATAGTTCAAGTTTGTTTCCTAAAGTCTTGAATCCTCATGTCCTAAGTCCCAGAGATCCTCATGTAGAGGGCTTTTTAACAAAATAACGTAAGTTATAGGAAGTAGGAAGGATTCACACAACATGCGTGCTTTCTTTTCTGCACTCTAGAAGAGTCCAGGTCTCTCATTGTAAGTTTGTGGAGCAGCTCATGTGTTTATGAGCCAGGAATGTTATGGTCTTTTTCTAATGTTATGGAAACTACTACAGACTGTCTCTTTCCTCAGTGCTAGATTTTCAGGGTTCCTATATGAGGTTAACCTTACTGTACAATTTTCAGATTGAGTTCCTAAGAGAATTCATGCTGATTTGAGTGCTATTATTTTTGCATTATTCTGAAACTGTATAAAACATTTTAGACATGTCACCATACACACAGCTTGAAAATACTGATGATTTCCACTTCATTGCCAGTTTTCTCTGGAGAATACACATTAAAATTAGCAGGTTGTCTCTAAGACCTATGAGTTAGAATACTTTCGTACATCTTTCCCTCCTCCCACCAGTCACAGAATGCTTCAGCTGCAGGTCTGTTAGGACAGGTTGCAGTGTACATACTCAGCACTTCTCCACCAAAAGGCATGAACAATTGAACAGCTGTAACCCCAAACTACCTTTTTGTAACAGTGCAGTGTCAGTAGTTTTCCCCTTATTCTCAACGATTTCTGCTCTGTTGCCAAGCTGGTAAAGCTGGAAGAACTCCTTTTACTCATTTTTCTCATGTGTTTTCAAACCATTTCTCAGTCTTACACTCTCTCTTCTGTGATCAATCTGTCCTTAGAAGAAGAGTGTTTCAAAGACATCAAGTATCCTAAACTGCTCTTGATACAGAGGCCACTGGTCCTAGTTAAATTTCCCAGCTGAGCACTGGAGAAACAGACAAAAACTGGCGCTGGTGCTGCCTTCAGCAACATCCAAACCATCTATATCTAATCTAGCCAAAACAATGGAACTCACCGTGTATAGCAGGTAGATATAGTAAATATGACTTTTTTTTCTAACTGGAACAAAAAGTACCTTGGTTCTCATGAGACAATGCATAGTCCAGTTTTGGTCAGAATACAGGTACATCATAAATATTCCCAGGCCCCCTCTCCCACAACTCCTACTTTAAGGTGGAGAATTTGAGAACCCCCATGGCTAAAGTCCTGAAGTGGGTTTTGGCTGTGTTTTTTTAAGTACGGAAACCACTTTATGTATGAATAAAGACACAAAATTGTATTTAATCTGATTTGATAAAATTAAATGCATCTGTGCATCTCCAGATATACTGTATTCTTGGTACCTAAACATCACAGAGCTTGTGATACGGCAATAAGTCATTTCTATTGAAAAGTATTGAGGTTAGATTGTTGTTAATATTAGGCTATTCAAAAGAAAATGAAAAAAAGACTTGCAGAAAAGTCTTGTAATAATGACTAGTTACTAAAACAGTAGATGAAATGCATTAACTGTAGAGGTAAAGTGATATACATGGGGAAAAACAGTCTTCATGTGTAGTATAGACTTTGTGGTAGCTCCTTTCTCTTCCACAGTCATAGTCACTTACTGAGCATCCTTACCTGTGTAATCTAACAGAAGTTAACAGCACTTAGCAATCTCTTGCTTTCTCTTTAAAACAGGAAGTCTTCCAACTAGCACTCAGTAGTTCAAGCACTTTGCAAGTCTGCAACAAACCTACTAAAATGCTTAGATTTATTTGTGGCTAAAATAGGAGCTTCATTTAGAAACCAGCAGATGCTTACTTGTTTTGTAAATATTCATAGCTGGTTTCTCCAAATGATTTTGCTGGTTTTGCATGTCGATGCATGCTACTAGTCATGTCTTCACTGTGAGTGAAATTCTGACCTTTCTCATGTTAGAGGATTTTGCCATTGCATTTCACAGAGCCAAAATTTCATATTTTGTTATCAGATGAGTTCGCAAAGTCTTGGTTCTGCATTCAGACAGTCCCAGTCACTATTATGAAATTTCTTCATTTAGTGATTCAGGACTGAGTATGGTTGTTTTCCTTACATTTATTTAATCAGTGCAGAAATTTTGGAAAATTTTGCACGGAGTTAAATTTTCGGAAGATAATTTAGTGTTAGGATGCTGCACATCTAATTAATTACAGATCATCCTATTAGAAAAGCTAATCTTGTAATATAAAGTGGAACCTTTATTTCAGATTAAGAACAATTGCAGTTATACGTAGTTAGATATTCCAAAATCTTTCCTTATATTAAGTTAAAAATTACAGGCATACAACTGTAAGTATAAATAAAAGCAACAGAGTGAATGTCTGGGAGAGTTTTGTTTTTACTTTTACTTGTACTGACTTTACTTCTGTAATGCAAAGGCCCCAGGTGAAGTCAGACTTCAGCTGAAGTGGTTGTTGTGTATTTCCTATCTCAAATAATTTACCATCAGAATAGCTTTCAAGGAGTAGGAAAATTAAAGTATTAACCACAGTAGTCTCCAAGTGCTCCTTCATCGTAAAAAGTAGTCAAGCTTCTTACAGTATGTTTTACTGATCGCTGATTCATTAAATTGTGTTGCACATGAAAAAAACAAAACTTTCAAAAATTTCAATGAGAGGTTAAAATGATTTGCGAAAGTTCATTAGTATTTTAACTAGAATACTGTAGATCTGCTTTGTACGTGGATCAGTTTAGCTTTTTTTCCAGGCACATTGTCGCATTAAAAGGGGTAAAGGAGTCTGATAAGCGGCAAAAGGAGAGCCCTCCCATTGACTCACGAGGTTCAGAGCAGACCCCCTTGCGTTCTAAACTCTCTCTCAGAGCAGAGTCTAGGTGCGGCTGGATCTACTCCCAGTCCCAGACTTGGTGAACGGTGTGTGTCTAAAGGGTTAAGTGTGTAGCCACTTACCAGACTCAACTTGCCTGTCAGAACCCTTCCAAGGACTTTCACTGAAACAGTTTCACAAAGGTGAAGCAATAGGTAATTTATTCAAGTGACAGGCATCACAGATTCGGGATTGCCGTTGATAAATGCACTGTCTACAAAAGTTGAGCTCAAAGTAATGGTTTAGCGCTTTAGTTAACAATGTGTTCCCGGGGATAGTCTGACAAAGTCAGAGGCGCGACTCTTACCAAAAAGCCATCCCTTCTTGGGGGGGGGAAGAGAGGTTCAGGCCCGTCGACCCGTCCGTCAGGTAAGGTTCTCGCTTGGCTCCTCCTCCCAAAGAGAGTTTTCAAGTGCCAATTTTTATATGTTTCAAAGTCTTTTTGCAAGGTGCGATTAAGTAAATTATTGTGTATCAATTGGCTCTTGGCATGGAATGTCATGTCATCAGAAGCCGGACTCATCAGTCTGACATGCCTTCAGAGCGGGCATCTTGGTATGTGCATCCTGTGGCCATCTGTTCTTTATCCGAAGCAATCTCTGGCTGTGTCACCTCCGCTGTGCCCCACAGATCACTTGGTTTACAGTAATGGGCTATCCGCTCTTACTTCTGTCTGATAAGACAAGCGCAAGCCAATTGCTCCTTTTGTTAACTCTTTGGTACTTGGCCCCTGAGTCCTTTGTCTTGCATTGACAAGTCCAGCAAGGCCATTGATTATACACGTGGACCACTGAATATCTATCCTACCTATTCTTCAATGCTTTTTTGTTATTGTGCCATATGAACTGTTGTATAGGTGTTTAGTTAAGTGCGTATTCATGACCCTCCAAATGTGATTATAACTCAAGGCTTATGTTACTGTTTATTGAGAATAATGGGACACTCAGAGAAGGTAAGACTATAGCCAACCAGTCCCTCCCCCCATCCGCTCACATTTTTTCCTTTCTGTATAGACTGTGTTAGAAGTAGTAGGGAAGTTTACATCAGAATCCTTCTCTAGAGGGACTTATCAGAGAATCTGTTTCAAATTGAAGTGCTGGATAAAAGGCAATGGATACAGGGAAAAAACAAGCAATAAGCAGAAGCCCACAAATAATTTCTCCCAGTTCTAAAAGAATTTAGGATTTAAAGTGGCTGAATTGCAACAGTACTGTATGACCTTATGATTGTCCTCAGACCCAGAGCTGCAATTTGAAGCTCATCACAGAGACTAGGTAAGGCTGAGATTGTAAATCAGGCTGCTCTGATTCCTGTTTTATCAGAGAATAAATACAGAAATTATACCTTCACTAAAATTATTTAATCAAAAAGATTTTGCTATTCAGGAGAAAACAGAAAGCATACATAAGTCTTTGAAAATCTGGTATGATGCCAGCAGAATCAACTTGTATAATAAAATTACCTTAATTGGGGAAATAATGTACTGATTTACATTGTTACTGCTGTTTTGAATGCTGTGGCAATATTGCATTGTCAGGAAGAACAAAATGTTCCTGAATTTATATGTTTGGCTTTGACTTACATCTACCCCCATGCAAGCAAGCATTTAATTTAAGCAGAAAAACAACATATGAAGTGGTTTGTTTATTCAAGGAAAAGAAATAATGTGACTTTTGATGAGGAGAACCTGCATGTCTAATCGGAAAAAAAGTATTTGAAAGCTTTAGTTCTTTGCTGGTAAACACCTAGAGAAATGTTAGCTTTTAGGCAAATGCACTTTTTGTCAGTGTTGGTGTCCTAGAACCATTTAAGACATCTTCAGACCACAGGGCTTGAGTGAAGCACTGGAGCACTTCCTGGACCCCAGCTGCAGGAGCCCAGGAGAATCTTGCTGCAAAAGAGGAAAGCAACAGGTGAACCACATGAAGTCCAACAGGACCAAGTGCAAGGTCCTGGGTGCATTGCCCCTGGGTCAGGGCAGTCTGCAGCATCAGTACAGACTGGAGAATGAGGGGATTTAGAGCAGCCCTGAGGAGAAGGACTTGGGGGTGTTGATTGACGAGAAGCTCAACATGAGCCGGCAATGTGCGCTCGCAGCCCAGAAGGCCAACCATATCCTGGGCTGCATCACAAGCAGCGTGGTCAGCAGGGTGAGGGAGGGGATTCTGCCCCTCTGCTTCGTTCTGGTGAGAGCCCACCTGGAGTCCTGTGTCCAGCTCTGGAGCCCTCAGCACAGGACAGACACAGACCTGTTTGAGTGGGACCAGAGAAGGCCACACAAATGATCCAAGGGCTGGAGCACCTCTTCTATGAGGAAAAGCTGAGGGAGTTGGGGTTGTTCCGACCCTGGAGAAGAGAAGGCTCTGCAGAGGCCTAGCTGCAGACATTCAGTGTACGTAGGGGGTGTATAAGAAGGACAGAGAGAGACATTTTCCTGTCATTACAGGGTCTGTAATGACAGGAAAAGCTATAAGGATTTTAAACTGAAAGAGGATAGATTTAGACTGGACACAGGGAAGATATTTTTTTACAGTGAGGGTGTGTGTTGGGTTTGCGTGGCAAGGTTTCGGTAGCTGGAGGGCTACAGGGCTGTCTTCTGTGAGAAGCTACTAGAAGCTTCCCCTATGTCTGATAAAGCCAGTTCCAGATGGCCCCAGGATGGACCCGCTGCTGGCCAAGCCTGACCCAGTCAGTGACCGTGGTAGCATCTCTGTGATAACATATTTAAGCAGGAAAAAAATATCTGGGCGATTGCAGCAGAGAGAAGAGTGAGAATATGTGAGAGAAACAACGCTGCAGACACCACGGTCAGTGGAGTAGGAGGGAAAAGAGGTGCTCCAGGTGCTAGAGCAGAGTTTCCCCTGCAGCCTGTGGTGAAGACCATGGTGAGGCAGGCTGTCCCTCTGCAGCCCATGGAGGCCCACAATGGAGCAGATCTCCACCTGTGCCCATGGATGACCCCATGCCGGAGTGGGGACTGCCTGAAGGAGGCTGTGACCCCGTGGAGAGCCTGCACTGGAGCAGGCTTCTGGCAGGACCTGTGGACCTGTGGAGAGAGGAGCCTATGCTGGAGCAGGTTTGCTGGCAGAACATGTGACCCTGCGGGGGCCCACGCTGGAGCAGTTCATGAAGAACTGCAGCCCATGGGAAGAACCCACGCTGCAGAAGTTTGTGGAGAACTGTCTCCTGTGGGAGGGACCCCATGCTGGAGCAGGGGATGAGAGTGAGGAGGAAGGAGCAGTAGAGACAACGTTTGATGAGCTGACTTGCAACTCCATTCCCAACCCCCTGTGCCACTCGGAGTGAGGAGGCAGAGAAAACTGGGAGTGAAATTAAGCCCAGGAAGAAGGGAGGGGTGGGGGAAGGTGTTTTAAGATTTAGTTTTTGTTTCTTGTTACCCTACTCTGATTTGATTGGCAATAAATTAAACTAATTTCCCCAAGTTGAGTCTGTTTTGCCTGTGATGGTAATTGCTGAGTGATCTCTCCCTGTCCGTATCTTGACTCGTGAGCCTTTCATCAGATTTTCTCTCCCCTGTCCAGCTGAGGAGGGGCAGTGATAAAGTGTCTCTGGTGGGCACCTGGCATCCAGCCAGGGTCAACGTACCACAGGGTGGTGAGACTCTGGAAGAGGTTCCGCAAAGAAGCTGTGGATGCCTCATTCCTGGAAGTGTTCAAGCTTAGGGTGGACAGGGCTTTAAGCAACCTGATCTAGTGAAAGATGTCCTACCCACAGCACGGGGGTTGGACTAGATGATCTTTGAAGGTCCCTTCCAACCCAAAATATTCTGTGTTTCTGTGAAAAGGGCAGCACTGTGGGCAATCCTCAGTCTGACACATATTGACATAACACAGCCTGAAGCAGAGTAGAGGGATTTCCAGGGACAGTCTGTTTACTGCGTTAGAGCAGCCTGTGCCATTTGTTTATGAGAGACAATCTGATGGAAAGGGGTTTTTTTGTTGTCTTAGAAGGAAAGGCCTAACTAGATGAGGACCAGATAGCAAAGATAACATCTCCCCAGTGCTGATGGGGACTAGCTATTTTAATTATAATACTAAGTGCATTTTTGTAAGGGAGCAACTTATGCCTTTTCATGTGTGAAAAATATCAATATTCACAACATTCTGAGCTGAGCTAGGGCTGGTTTAGAACAAGGTTAGTTGCATGAATATGTGTAAGTAGTTTACTCAAAATACAGATGTCTGAAAAAGCACAAAATAGTTTGGAAAGAAGTAGAAAGCAATGCTGGCTACCTCTTCAGGCTCTTTGGAGGGGAGTCAAACTTTGCATAATCAATAAAGCGTACTGATGTTGGGACTGAGAGGTCTTGAAAAATGAAGATAAATGAGAAGAAGCTTGTCGTGCTTGCAGTGATTCTATATAAGAAGTTAACAGCATTTTCTGCATGTTCTAAAGCCATTTTCCTATGCTCTAGATTTTTTGCTTTACTAGCAGGACAAGAATTGTCTGTCATGGTGAAGAAAACAGTATACAGAAATAATGAGGGTGTAAGGTGACCATGCACAATCTTCATGCTCATCTAAACAGCTAAGACATTTGTCCTTTTTTTAGAACAAAATCCTGAAGCAGTGTGGGGAAAGTGTGTGGAAATATTTAATTAACTTGAAGTAAAACTCTGTGTTTTAACTTTTAGGCATGCTGGAGAACCGTTGTAGTTTACTCCAGCAGCTGGCAACTACACCCTAAACAGCCACTCGCTCACTCATCCCCTTCCCCCCAGAAGGATGGGGACAAGAAATGGACAAAAGTGAAAAGCCGTGGGCTGAGATAAAGATAGTTTAATAAGGCAACAAAGGAAATAATAACAATAACAATAATAAATACGCAAACAAACTATATACAATACAAATTTTCTCACCACCAAGCAACAGATTTGCAGCCTGAACAGAAGTTCAAAACTTTACTCTATCCCAGCTGAAACCAAGACAAGAATGTAATATATCTGTGGCATTAGTAATAATATTATGAAAAATCAGAGGTGTGTGTTACAATAATTCTTAAGTTCCATGGTTTGGCAGGACCAGTTCTTGAGAAAACCCATATTCCAGCAGTCAGGAATCAGATATTAATTTCTGTTTCTTAACAGCTTGTCTGTAGCCCTAAACCCCTCTTCTTTTAGGTGATTTTCCAAAATCAGTAGAAATCAGTCACCTAAGTCAATAATAAAGCAGTTCATTGCAGGGATAAAGAAGCAAAGGCATTTTTCCTGTTTTCGTCTGGGATAAATTTAATTTTCCTCTCAGTAGCTGTTGTGTTTTGGATTTAGTACAAGAAGAATGTTGATAACACTGATGTTTTCAGTTGTTACTATGAAATCAAGGACTTTTTCCAGTCTTCTATATTCAGCTGATGAGCAGCTGTTCAGGAGCTGGGAGGGAGCATAACCAGACAGCGAGCCCAAGCTGGCCAATGGAAATATTCCATACCATAGATATCACGCTCAGTTTATGAATGGGGGTTGGTAAGGGGGCAGGAGGCTTTCTGCTCTTCTCAGTTCCATGAATTTCAATCCTCTCTTGTCCGAGAGTTTCAATTTTTGGGGAATTTATTGAAATTCATCATTTTCAGGGTTTCCACGATCACTATTCTGGGACTGGCTGCAAATTGGTCTTCATGTGGTGAGAAAAATTGTATTGTATGTAATTTACTTTGCATAATATTATTATCATTAGTAATAGTAGTAGTATTTGTTGATTTATTAAACTGTCTTTATCCCAACCCTTTAGTTGTTCATTTTGTTCATTTCTCCTCCCCACCCTGCTGCGGGAGAAAGAGAGGGGTGAGAGAGTGGCTGTCTAGTGCTTAGCTGCCAGCTGCCAGCTTAAACTATGACAGCGTTAAAACTTGCAAAGCGCTCAGCTGACAGCAGTATGAACCCTTTTGTTATCAAAGATGAAGATATGTCACTGTTGCATTTCCGGCATCTGGTTACATCTCCCCTTACCTGTATCTTTTGTATCATCCATTTTGAAAAAACTGTAGACTGAAAAACAAAGAGGGACCTCAGTAAGTCAACTGTCCATCTGTTTAAATTGTTGCTTGTGTCTCTCAGTTTTTAGTTACTGCCATTGACCTACCTCTAGATGGCATACTATAAAACTAACCTTTTCACTAATTCTTTTTTAATATTATTTCAGTATTAAAGCAGGAGGGAAAAACAGCTCTTATAGGATTTCAAATAGTTCACAGAATATCTATTTTGGCTCCAAATCTCCAGCATTTGTTCATCACTTAAACTCACCAGTCATATGTGTATTATTTCTTCCACTGTTTTAGCTCTTCAGTGTTTTGTCCTCAGTCCTTTGGAATTCTTTTTGGGATACCTTGGATTGTCCCTGTGGTTGTGACTTGCTGAATGAGATATGCGAGACTGGCCTTACACTTTGTTTGGACGAGAGCAAATTTTCATCCTTTTAGATACCTCAATTTTCATTAAAATAAAATAAAGTTATCACCAGGGTACAATATGAACCCAGAAACTTTTAAGTCAATATGACTTTCCTGTCGTCCACAGTGAAATAGGTCTGGCATTATGAAATCAAGTGATTATTCCCTAGAAACGCCAGCACTTTTTTTGCTGTCTGATGGTGCTGAGAAACATGTTATAATAAGGAATTACAGAAAGACAGATGCAGGGAAGATCCTATTTCCTATTAATTCTCACAGAATGGTTGCAATTGGAAGGGACCTTTGGAGTTTGTTGGAGTCATGTACAATCCAAAGAATACATACAGAATCAGTTGCATCCTCTATGGGGTTAAAGTTTGCTGCAGGATACAATAGGTTGTCTGGACTGGCTTTGTCTGATACTGTTTTATATTTTTCTATGTCTCATAAGGTGGTTACGTAGGAGATATCATTGTGTTTAATGTACATGGTAGATCACTTTGCTTCCATTTGCAAATACGCATTGAAGCAGGCTAACTGTGTTCAAACATGTTGTTAACTCACACAGGCAAGCACCTGGCTTGTTTAGAAGAAGAGATATTTTCCTCTTGTGGTGTTTGTTTTCTTTTTCAGAACTTTGATTGCTTTTTTCATCCATGCAGCAGGCAATTGACTGCTGCTTGTTTCCTTCACACCTGTATCACAGGCAACAGCTGAATGTCTCGTTTCATTTACCAGCCTGAGTCTCCAGACAAAGACTGGTCTATGCCAGTGTCTCAATTTCACATATAAGGGACATCCTTCCTTGTTTCTAATGTAGCTTACACCCATAACCTGAAATAACACTGTGATTGTGTTACTGCCTGCAGAACTAGAACCAAAACAGATGATACCTGTTTGAGAGTTTGTTAAGCCTTTATGGCCTTTCATGGGGCAACAGCATTTGAGGACTAAAGAGAACATGCTGTTTTGAAAGGAAGACCCTGAAAACAAGGAATCAGCAGTCTCTCATAATTTCTTTCTTGTTCCCCGTTCCTGCATTTATTACTGGAATTAGCTTACAAGAAAACCTCATTAAGCCTCTTCTTCTTGCTAAGGAGAAAGCCTGTAGGGACAGAAAGCGTGGCTGTCAATAGAAAACACTTAGTTTCAATAATGAATGTTAGCAACATCAGAACACACAATGACCTGCGCGATATTTTAACTGAAACAACGAAACCAGCTTGGGACAGAGGTCACGTAGAGGACATCCTTAGTCCAGACAACATATTTTGAATGGTAGAATATTTCTGAATGTTAAGGTTGGGGTTTTTGGAGGCAAATATGAATGGTGTGATAGGTTTCTCTTTTTTCATCATTTGATCTTTCCATAAATATTACTAAGTAGCTGAATAGCATAAAGTCTAAGTATCTCCTTGGTCATTCTTTGCAGATGTCACAGAGGACATGATTCTTTCAGAAAGATTTAAATGGCATCATGGCCAACAGCAGATGCTGTGCATTATAGGAAATAACAAAAAGAAAATGGTTATAGGAGAAGTATAACAAGTGATTCCATTCACAGTTGTAAATTTGACATGAAATGTATTTGAGAAAAGACCTTAAGTATCAGTTTGAGTATGATAATTTCAGCATGGAAGCTGCATATCACACTCAATGCAAGTCAAAGTTGTTCTCCCTGTAGCTTTTAAATAATGACCATGGAAAACCCGAGCATGGCTGAACAAAGATCTCAGATGGATTTCTTCTATAAAGAAATATAAGAAGCATTGCACAACTTTCTGGCTAAAGCTTTCTGCTCTTGCTTTCTTTTCTGTTTCTGTTTTGTCATTTGGGTACAAGAGAACTTTAGAAGTAAAATTGCTGTGATTTTTTTCACATAGAACCCTTCTTGTCATCACTGATATATTTAGTTGCCTGTTTACTCTAAGGTTCCATCTTTACAGCCAACTAACTTTCTCCGCCTCTTAGTTACTGATGTTTGAACAGAGTGTTAAGATGAAAACATGAAAAAAAGAGGACAATAATATTTTAAAAATGGGGAAACATTGGAATTAAGAATTACCATTGTTATATGGATTTCTCTGAGGTGGTTCATGAAGAAATTCGGCAGAAAACTGTATGAGAAAAAGCTTTCTCAGACTGCAGTTATAATTCTGTTATCTCTAAAGTATTGCCTCCATTGTTCCTTTTTGTGGCTGTCCTGGAAACCCAGCAACTGAAGCAAGTAACATTCTCAAAGTGGCAGGTGAAAACTGAGATCTTTAGATCCCAGATTTCTCACACAGGATCAGCATGTTCAAATGGATTTAGAAAGTGAACTAAAATATCTTAATCATTTTTCTGCCACTGAATGACTGCAAAAATTGTCAGGCAAGACACTAAGCCTTAGTGTTTCTGTTTCTCTTAACCAAATTGGGTAGCATTATCTCTAGCTTTTAGAATTAAGCCTTAAAACAATCTAAAGTTTGTTTGTGTTTTGGCTGCAAATGAATAAAAATTTTGCTGTTATTTGATGCAAGCAGAATTTTCTCCTAGGAAAACAGAAAATCTCTGTAAATAGAAAACTAGCCAGATCAAGTGTTATTTATCCTTTAGCAATCTCTGTGAGGCGAATGGTTCAGAAGACACAGTACTAGCTACTGCCACTTTGTCAGCTTTGAGACTTTACTTGTAACAGTGGACATTAGGATAAAGACCACAACAAACCAGACACCTTTTAAACTGTTTTTTCATCTCATCTCCTACCAGCTGACTGATGCCATTTGTTACTCTTCACTAAATTGCTGTCAAATGACAGGACCCCTCTGCATCTGCACTCAAGGGCTTAGGCATGCCACGATATGATAATCAACCTACTTTTTAACCTTAGTATCTCTGATAAGTTGCATCAAAAGAAAAGTTGCTCCTTACTCCTGGAACCACATGAAGAGTTCAGCATGGAAATAAGTTTCTTAAGCTGTTCTCTGGAGTCTGAAATCCTTGTTCTTCCATGTCTTTATCACCAGGAGGGAACTTGCAGAATAACCACTGGGAGACTAAGGAGGAACTTCTCTTGTGCGCAAAAGCTACAACATATAAATGTCTCCTGATCTCAGGAAAAGTCATGATTTTGGCCAACTAAAATCTTCAGTGGGTATAACACCCATGTTGCTAGAATCCAGAAAAATTTCAGGTGTAGTAGTGATTAGTCCATTAAATATATTATAGTTAACCTGTGCTGAAAAATTTAGGTTTGTAGAGATGTGGTATTACAGCAAGTATTGTGGAGATAGGCGCCATTCAATAGTAATGTCATGACAGACTAAACTCTGTGACATGTTACTCTTCCTCAGATAATTTAGGAAGGGAAATGTAGTTTCATTTAGATGGATAGAATGCTTTTATGAAGAAAATCAGTTTGGAACTAATTGTAATACCTTCTAGCTGTGCTCAGTTGTCTCCTCAGAAAGCAATACAAAATGATCTCTTCATTTTATACTGCTAAGAAAAAAGGAATGAATCCTATGCTTTCTACAGCACACTTCTATCCTCCCATGTCTATATCTGCTTTTAACTCAACCTTTTTAGGTATTAATGTGTAAGTATTTCTTAGTATGCTTTCAATGTTTTATTTACAAATCATGACCATATAATTTCATGGCAAGAATGAGAATTTTGGGGAAAATGATGGTGATCTCATGGAAACCCAACAATATCACTGACTCTTTTTGTTCAGTCTTACCTTCTGGTAATAGAAATAGGAAAATTGCTCTAGTTTTTCTCCATTTCTCTCTAGCATTTTTTGGAAAAAACATCTAGCTGTCAGTGTGTCTCAAGATGAGAGAAGACAAAGGTAGGGACAGAGTATAGTAGAGACTGCACTTTCATTTAAAGAAAAAAAGATTGTGAGACTAGTAGTCTTTAGTAGCTAAACAAGATTGTGGAGTCTGAATACCAGATATTGCTTTACAGTAGAGTGAAGAAACAAATCCCAGCCCAGTTCCTTGTTCCTTAATACTTAGGTTCCCAGATCAAGAAAGTTCAGTTTTTGTAGTATGTCATACGAAGTCTTGTCATCCTATACACTGCTTCATAACTGAAGAATCAAATCTCTTGTCTTTGCTTTACAAACAATTAGGATACGAAGAATGGGTAGAGACTGTTCCTTACATTTGACCTCTTTCCCTCCCTAATGTAAGATGGGAGAGCACAGTTTAGTATATCTTGGATGGCCAGTTGTGTAATTTTGAATGTTTCTGGCTGATATTTAGGGACATCATAGAACAGGTACACAGCATATGCATATCGCTTACCCAATAAATAAATATAAACCCCTGAGAAAAGGCAAAAGGATGCTGGCATGACTAAATATTAACATAGCCCATTAGCTGGGCTTGTTCAGCCTGAAGAAGAGAAGGCTGCAAGGGGACCTAATACATACTTACAAATATCTGAAGGGTGGGTGTCAGGAGGATGGGGCCAAGCTCTTTTCAGTAGTGCCCAGTGACAGGACAAGAGGCAATGGGCACAAACTGAAGCACTGGAAGTTCCGTCTGAACACGAAGAAGAATTTCTTCCCTCTGAGAGTGACGGAGCACTGGAACAGGCTGCCCAGGGAGGTTGTGGAGTCTCCTTCTCTGGAGATATTCAAGACCCACCTGGACAAGGTCCTCTACAGCCTGCTGTAGGTGACCCTGCTTCGGCA
>Ga0065711_1032164_pt1 | contig 27872 bp, 13 predicted proteins | sample Hoacrofraction12_FD_59098 | JGI IMG/M metagenome (GOLD analysis project Ga0065711, IMG submission 59098) | Hoatzin crop microbial communities from Cojedes, Venezuela - Epithelial fraction 12 v2 (version 2) | ecosystem: Host-associated > Birds > Digestive system > Esophagus > Crop | place...
GGGGGGGGGGAGGTGTGATGGTTCCATTAGATATCTCAGAAGATTTTTTTTTCTTATCTTTATTTCATGTCTTATTATAAGACACCATTAATAAAATAACTTCTGTTGGTTACGTTCTCAGGGCAAAATTTTCCCCTTTTTCAGTGCTATGGCCTGTATATGTGGAATTAACTAATGGAAAAATTTATGGATGTGATTTCATTGTCAGTGCAACTGGAGTTGTGCCAAATGTTAAACCATTTCTTGATGGCAATAATGTAAGTATACTGATTTCTGTTGATGCTTAAGGCGGGGGCTTTTTAAGTAATGTGAAATGAGCTCTTTCAGCTGGTTTATGCTTCTGACGTGAAACATTGATTGTTAAAGGTTTTGAATGTTGTACAGCGTTTCAAGGTAAGGCAGGTATGTTGATATTGGAAATACCCAACATGATAAAAATTAACTTCATTACTGTTCTTGGCTTATTATGTGGCTACTTATGATATGCACTGATACACAGTGTATATATGAAATACACACTGTTAAGATTAAGCCTATACAAAGAGAGAAAAACATGTATTGGTGTGACTGGTTAATATGGCAAAAATTTAGAATAATTTTTGTGTTAATTCTGCACCATATTCTTATCTTACAAATCTTAAAATTTTCTCCTGGGAAGGAAACAGTTATTTCCAATAATTTTCATCTAGGAAACTGAGCTACAAAGGTGCTCATATTCATCGAGGGAAGTCACGCTCTGAATCAGCATCCGATCGTGGATGACGATTACGGAGTTCACAGCTGCCATGTGAATTTTCGGGCCGTGAGATCACTCTGTCTCCGTGTTAGGTGTCTGGTTCAACCCCGGCCGGCGGCTCAGCACCCCCCAGCCGCTTGCTCACTCCCAGTGGGATGGGGGCAGAGAGTCGGGAAGGTGAAAGTGAGAAAATGCGTGGGTTGAGATAAAGACAACTGAAGGAAAGCAAAAGCCGCGCATGCAAACAAAGCAAGATCAGGAATTCGTTCGCTACTGCCCGTCGGCAGGGAGACGTGCAGCCATTTCTGGGAAGGTGGGGCTCCATCACGCATGACGGTTATTTGGGAAGACGGGCGCCATTGTTATGAACGTCCCCGCCCCCTTCCCTGCAGCGTTCATTGCAGAACACGACGTGGTGCGGCTCAGGGTACCCCTTTGGGCAGGGGGGCTCCGCTGCCCGGCGGGACCCCCCCAGCTTGCCGTGCGCCTGCAGCCTCCCTGCCGGCCGGGCGGCCTGAGGAGCGGGAAAGGCCTCGAGGCGGTGCGAGCGCTGCTCAGCGACAGCTGAACCATCGCTGTCTTATCAGCGCAAATCCACCACGTAGGCCCATACAAGCTACTGGGAAGAAAATTAACTCACTCTCAGCCAAACCCAGTACGTTAGGGTATTTGGTGTTTTGCAGTTCCTTCCGATTAGGGAGCGAAACGCTCTCCTCTGAATAAAGCAGAACATTCTGAAAATGGACTTCCAGTGTTGAGCCATGGATTACTTCAAGGCGTATGTTATGAAGTTAGATTAGGGATTAGGTGTTTGCGATGGCGTCTTCTGGCCTTGGCAAGAATACAGAATGAACTCTGAAGACCAGGTGTCCCTGTAATGTACGTAGTGTGATTTGAAATTCAATCAAACCCTCAAGCTCTGTTACTTCCCTGCCTAGGTATCAGTAATAATATTTTAAAAACCTATGCTGTGTTCTAGAAATAATGCTTAACGCTTGCTGTCTTACCGTGGAGGTCTTGCCACTCTGCATAGTCTCATGTTCAGTAATTTTATTCAGTACATAATGCTGTTCTAAGCTTTTGTTTAATGCATAAGAGTTTGAGGTATTTTAAAGGATATGGGAAGGTCACTTGTAAAATGCAACACTGACCTGTTAAATTTGGTGAGAGGAGAATGCAGAGCTTGCTAGGAGATTCTGCTGTTGTAGGCTAATTTTGTCTTTGCTTGTTTGAAGGGTTCTAGGTGTGATAAGATTCAGGAAAAATTCCGCAGGGGGCAGGGTTGCATTATGGTGTGGAGAAGTAATACTTGAGATGTAGATAGTTGTGAAAAATACTTCATTCTGGCACTCTTGGGGGATCTCTTCTTCCCTTGAAGATGAAGGAGTCCTGAGACTGTGAGGTTTGAACAATTTGTTTCCCTTGTGGTTATCAGTCTCTTCTAATTCAGTCAGATTTGATGGGAGAATGAATAGCTACACGTTGTTAACACTGCGTGACCTTTTTCTCTGTTGCTGTGTGGCATCCGGAGGAGCGTCTTGCTGGCTTCCCATAGTATTTACATGATTTTTATATCTTCAGGTGTCTTTGATTAAGCAGAGTAGTGGGTTTACTGAAATTTTTGTAGGAGTCTGCCATTAAAAAGTAAGAAATGAGATGACTGCCTAACACGGATGAAGTTGAATTACTTAGTTTAAATGATTATTTTTCTCATTGCTGATCTATGCAAATACTTTAGTTTGCTATAGGTGAAGATGGAGGTCTGCAAGTAGATAAGCACATGCACACATCCCTGCCAGATATATATGCAGCTGGAGATATCTGCACGGCGTCGTGGGAGCCTAGTCCAGTGTGGCATCAGGTAAATCAAATCATACGACCGTGCGCTCAGCAGCGGTCTAACCTACAGAGTAAATTACCCACTGTTACGCAGGTGGCAGGCAAGAAAGTTTAACTGAAGTGAAACCAGTGAACCAGTAGATAACCCCAGGGTGTGCTGATGACAGGTGATTTTATCTGTGTGGCTGAAAGCCAAGCTGTTCAGCCCTTCCGAGTGCAGTGACAGGATGTTGCGTGCATTGATGAGGACAGGGAGTGTCGGTCATTGCACAGTGACGTGTATCTGTGGTTTTAAATCTTTTTTATTGTTGTTTTTTTTTTTTTAGATGAGACTGTGGACTCAGGCTAGGCAGATGGGATGGTACGCAGCAAAGTGCATGGCAGCAGATACTCTAGGGGAAGCTATTGATTTGGATTTCAGCTTTGAATTATTTGCTCATGTCACAAAATTTTTCAATTACAAGGTAAAGTAAACACAGTCTAATAGTCTTAAACCACTGAGTAACACCCCTATTGCTTGCTTATATTCACTTGCCAACACCAAGCAGATGCTTCAATATCGACAAAACAGGTTTCTTTGTATAATTAATCTTAGTTTAGATTTTCTCCATTCATACTAACTTGGATGCTGAAACTGAAGAGGGTAAAGATCTGTACAGATATCTTACAAACTTTAATTGGTGAATGACAACTGATCTACTTTGCATCTCTATATATTTCATTTCATTATGTTTCTGTTCATGGATACGTTCAACGCAGTTCAGCATGGTAACTGGTTCATTATTGGGGTTTGTGTAATCATATTTAAAGGTGAAGATTTTTAATTCTGTTGTGGGTTTGAAAGCCAGTGAAAGGGGGAGGTTCCCTAGGAATAAATATTTCTCTGTTTAAATCAGTCTTTTGAAACTTAGAACTGTTACCAGCAGAAATACTAACAGCCACTGCAATGACCTTACGAGCGCTTCGTTTTCCTTGTCAGGTGGTGGTTTTGGGAAAGTACAACGCTCAAGGCTTGGGTCTAGACCATGAACTGATGCTGAGATGTACCAAGGGACAAGAGTACGTTAAAGTAGTGATGCAGAATGGCCGAATGATGGGAGCTGTGCTGATTGGTGAAACAGACTTGGAAGAAACCTTTGAGAACTTGATTTTAAATCAAATGGATCTTTCAGCCTACGGTGAAGATCTCCTGAATCCAGATATTGATATAGAAGATTATTTTGATTGAACAAAACCCCATTTCCATTTTGTATAAAGGTTCAACACCGAATAATGTCATACAAGACTGTTTCCTCAGGATTACCAGAGGTGAGGGCTAAATGCACTTCCTGATTAAGATTTTGTGTTGATCTTGTCAAAATACAGACCGGCAGATGAAATTAATCCGTGTAGAAACGCAGCAACAAACACAAGTGGATTAGCATTGGCAAAGAGTCTCCATTTAGATTAGAAGTACAGAATATGAAAACTTCAAACGGTGAAAGCCAGGATGGAAGGTCTTTGAGATGTCCGTCGAGAGGAGCCTTTTTCTCACTGTGGTAAAGCTGCAGTGGCGCACCCCGCGTGGTCTCCAGCAGGGTGGGTGCGCAGTGCCCTCCAGGGAGAGGCGAACACGGCAGTGCTGGCGGGTGTCACCTCCAGCGGCCTTCCGTGGCGGGAGCCTGCGGGGCCAGCAGCTGCATCCCCACGCTGTGGTAGGTGGTGCGGGACGCCGCTTCAAATGCAAGCCCGTATCCTGACGTGATTCTTAATAGACAAATATGACAGCCGCTTAACGACAGCATTCATGGGGAGTATGTGTCTCGGCCGCTTTCTGCCCTCTTCTTATTTCCACTGTTGTGCATACTGATCTCGGGATGGAATTTTTGCAGGTGCCAAACTCAATTTTAATTAACTGGTGGTAACTAGTGACAACGTATCTACTATGGAGTTGCAAACTGGGGTTTAAGCTGTTTGTTTTAAATCGGAACTAGCTCCCTGGCTGTATGTTTAGTTACACAAGATGCACGTTCATAACAGTGATGTGTATGCACAGGCCTACTTCAGTCAAGCTCCTTCTTTGTTAGCTGCTAGGCGTAATTTAGTGCCAAGGCGATAACGCCCAGTCATTTAAGCGATTCCGTAATGTCCTCTAGTATTCCCTGGCCATAGGCTGCTGCATGCTGGCTTTTGTTTTTGTTCTGCAGCTGTTTACTTAGGGTCAAACTAGGAACAGTTTGTTGTACTCCACTGAATGCAAAGTTGGCAGTACATATTGGGACTTCTCTTGGAAAATCACTCTATTTTTTTAATAGAATGACTTATTTAATTAAATGAATTAATTCCACTTTTGGCAAAGGTTTCAGTTAAATGATGGGTGAAATACTAAGCTTTAGTCACTGACATGATTCTACTAGAAAAATAAAGATGCAGAGTGTGTTCTTGACCGTGTTTTGGTTTGTATATATACATCTGAATGAAACTACCGGAAGTTAAGTTTATAATGAGTTTGAACCCATCTTATTGGTCATTGGCTGCTAAGATCTTCAAAATTTGGAATCCAGCATTCCGCCTCGACTGTGCCTAAGCAGTGCTTGAAGGCAGTAGTAGCTGGGGGGTCTCTACCCCTCTGGCAGCAGTTACCTGTTTCTGGAAACACTGATGTTCATCAAAGGAAGTCAACAGGTACGTGTTTTACTTCCTGTACAGCGAAATATTCTCCCTGCTGAAATGGGTGGCAGAAAAATGCTGTAGCTGCAGATTTTCTTCAGTCTGTAGAGAGGGCGGAGGAAAGAGATTGCAACCCACCGTGTAGAAGGCCACAGTTCAGCTAGCAGGCTGTGCTGTCCCACATCACAGGCTGGGTCAGGCGTGGAGAGAAAAAGACTTTGTGGCACTTAATTACACCATGCAGGAGGTAGGACTGAGCAAATTAAACAATGTTGATGAGCTTTAAATAACCAGTTGAAGAGGATATTGACCATAAGTAGTTCTTTATTGGGAAAAGTAGGAAGGGAAACAAAGCTTATGCTAAGCCTTCCACTGCAAAAGAACTGAAGCTTTTAACATACACTGACCTGTACTGAAAACCATCAACTTTTCTAAATTCATCAAGCACTCCTCCAGATTTATTTCAACGTAAGAAGGGAACTTTTTACAGTGAGAACACTCAGGCACTGGTACAACCTCCCCAGGGCAGTGGTAGAATCGTCGTCACTGGGTGTCTTCAAGATACGACTCAACAGGGTGCTAAATAATCTCTCCAAGGCTCCCTTTCCCACCAAAGGTTTGACCAGATGATCTTCTAAGGTCCCTTCCCACCAGGGCTGTGCTGTGATTCTGCGTTGTTGGAACAGGGCTAAGTCACAGGGCTTGCTCCTTGTTTGGAGAAGAGTATCATAGAAGGAGGGATCAATATCCATCATCTCTGTGTTTAGAAGGCATCAGAGGAGAAATCCAGAACCCTGAGGGGCAAGGAAAGGACCACTCACTCTTATTTGCAACTTTCATGTGGTTCAAAGATTCTTTTTAATAAATAGCATAACCACAACACTCCAATCTCATGAGATTAAGCACTGCTTAAATGTTAAGTGTAAACAAAATAAAAGACTATAGATCTGCAGCTGGAATATAAACCAATTCAACAGGGGAAGGAGGAGAAGAGAGAGAGTATTCCTTGAGTGGCCTTTCTGTATTTCCCTAATAAATTGTAACTTTTACAAAGGGAACAGCCAAGATCAAGAAGAGTTGTTGGTTTTCAATACAAATTTAGGTACTTCTGAAAAGCACAGCTAGAGAAATCCACTTCTAAGAGCAACAGACATTTTAAAGGGATAAATGCACGTATTTCAGAAAGCATCTCCACAAGTCCGCAGCAGTGGCGTGTTGTAACAGTGCCCTGGCGGGTGCACTTCAGGGAAGCATTTCAGGTACTCGGAGAGGCCATAGCAGGTGGAAGTGTTGTAGAAACAGGCCTGCAGCAACGGCCATCCCTGGGTGGGCTGGAGCAGCCGCCTGGCCCGGCTCTGGCTCCAGAGGAAGAAGGGTGCTGCAGCAGCCCGGGCTCCGGCCGGCTAATGCCTCTCCCCGGGGCTGCCCACAGCCGCCTCTGCCGCGGGAGCGGTGCTTTGGCCGCAGTGCCGAGTCCCTGGGTGACGGAGCTGCAGAGGTGGTGACAGGGTCCTCGCAGAGATGCTGCGGAGCTAAGGAGTGCCTGAGCCCTGTGTTGCAACGGAGGCAAAACCTTGTGACAACCCTCCCAGCAGCCGTGGATGCAGACTCCCACAGGAGGGAAGGCTGGAAACCTCCTGTCTCCAGCAACACAAAAGTTCTCCTCTTCCATCTGCAGTTCTGCTGTTGCAGAGTGGGTGCGGTGCCCTAAGAAAGCCAAGGATGATGAACTCCACCAAGGAATGCATCAGTGCCAGGTGAACCTGAGCCAAGTGTTCCCACAACAAAGAAAAAGATCACAAGAGCTACCAGAGAATCCCTCCTGTGGGGGACAGAGGCCCTCACTGCCAGCCTGATTTGGAGACATCAACAGGCTTCTTTCTTAGTCCATGCCCAGATCCCAGATGTTGCTTGATGGCCACAGGATTCAGGATCTTAAACTGAGGAAGACATAGCAGAACCACTGCCCTGCACCTCAGGAGGGCAGATTTCAGCTTGTTCAGGGATCTGCTTGTCAGTATCCCAGGGACACTGCCCTGGAAGGCAAAGGTGCTCAGGAGAGCTGCTTGATTTCCAAACCACAAGCTCCTCAAAACACAAGTAGTCTACTCCTCTGCCCAGAAGGTCGGGCCAGGGCAGCAGAAGGCCAGCACAGGTGAACAGAGAACTCCTCAGGTAGCTCAAGCACAGAAAGGCAGCAGAAGGTACAAGATACCCAGAACAGAGATATTGCCTGAGCACGCAGAGGGAGGGAGTTAGAAACGTCAGTGCTCAGCAGGAAGTGGAACTAGCAAAGGACGTGAAAAGCAGTAAGGAGAGCTCCTGCAAGTACCTTAGCAGCAAGACGAAGGGTAAGGGAGGTATGGGCCCACTGCTCAGAGGCAGAGGAGCTGGTGACACAGGACATGGAAAAGACTGAGGTACTTGATGCGGTTTTTGCCTCATTTTCATTGCAAAGGTTTTCCCTCAGACCTCCCAAGTCCCTGAGCCTACTAGCAGTCCGTGGGTGTAAAGCAGTAGAAGAAGGTGGAGTTACAGATCACTTAAGCCAACGGGCTGTACAGAAATCCACGGGACTGGACGGGCTGCCCTGAGGAAGGTAGCGGAGGTCAGTGCAAGGCTGCTGTCATTTCTGAAAGGACTCGGAGATGGGGGGGGGGATCCTGATGGCTGGGAAAAGGCAAACTTCTCACCTGTTTTCAGAAAGGAGGATCTGAGGAGTTACAGGCCAGTCAGCTTCACCTCAGCCCCCAGAAAATGCAAGGAACAAACACTCCCAGAAGACATTTTCAGACACCTGAACGTGACTGGGAACAGCCAGCTAGCTCTACCAGGAGCAAAGCACACCTCATCAGCCAGACTGACAGCGATAACTGCCAGTGTGAGTAAGAGGGTAGCAGTGGACGTTTTACACCTTGACTTTAGCAAGGCATTTGACATGATCTCCTGTAATTTCCTTACAGTTAAAATATCAGTGAGATATAGATTGGATAAACATACAAGGTAGGCAGAAAGTTGTCTGGACCACTGGAATGGTGGTACAAAGTCCAACTGGTGGCCACTTACTAGTGGCAACGCTCACAGATCAATACTAGGGCCAATACAATTTAGGGTCTTCAATAACAATCTAGGTAGAGGGAGGGAGTGTGCCCCAGCCAGCCTGCAGATGACACCAAGGCTGGAGAGCTGCTGATGCACTGGAAAGCAGAGCTGCTCTTCAGAGAGACCTACACAGCCTGGACACAGGGGCTGACGGGGGCCTCTAAGTCAGAGGCAAGAGCAAAGCCCTGCACCTGGGATGGGGTAACGCCACGTGACAGCACAGGCTGGGGCCGGGCTGGTCAGAAAGGAGCTTTGCAGAAAAGTTCCCGGGGTTCCCGGTAGATAACAAGGTGAACACGAGTCAGCAGTGTGCCTCTGCAGCACAGGTGACAACTGCACAGTAGACTGTATTAGCAAGGACATAACCAGCAATTTGAGGGAAAGACTCTTTCCGGGTATTCAGCACTTGTGAGATTGATTCCAGCTAGAGTGCTGGGTTAAGTTCTGCACTTCCCAGTAAAAGAAACGTACTGATACACTGGACTGAGTCTAGCAGAGGGCTACTGAGCTGCCCAGGTGCTCAGAGAGAAGAAGCAGGGGCTTGGAGAGGAGAAACTGAGAGAACTGGATTTCTTCCAGAATAAAAAAAGAAGAAAGCTGGGGGGCAGGGGGAGCGAGTGTTGTCATCCTGCTATTGTCTTTAGCTAATGGAAGAGCACAGCAGCAATGGGCCAGACTCTTCTCAGAAGAGCACACTGGTAGGAAAACAGGCAACAGAGTCCAGTTCCAGCTGGACCTGCTTAGAGCAGGAGGTTGGACTAGACAATCTCTGCCAGTCCCTTCCAGTCTGCATGACACTGCAGTAGTGTTACTACACACTAGGCTTCCAACAGAGTTAAAAGGCAACACAGTAATTACTTACATTTTTTAGTCATTGATACACACCAGTTATTTTGATATGAAGTGTTTTTCCCTTGACTGCTGGGCTTTTTCTAGATTTGAAGGTTTTAAAGATGTGTTTCCCTGTTGGGTTTTTTTAATTAAAAAAATACAAAACACAAACTGAACTTACACACTGCATCATCCATGGAGAAGCAAACACAATTAGATCCTACATGTAGTCTGTGAAACTCAGTCAAGAACTACTGGTTGGTCATCTCCACCTGCCTGAAGCTTAAGCTTCTTTGCTTTTAAGTTAGAACCACAGTTAGGCCGTTTATTTTCCTGTGACTTCTTCACCGCTGCATCCTGGACAGTCTTTGAAATAGTCTGAGCATTTTCTCTGCTTCCTTTCGAATTCGAAGATTGAGATGCTTTGTCCTGTAAGTTATAAACAACTCCATTAGAATTCTAACATCGTTTTCTTTCTTTTTCAGTGTTCCCACAGAAGAGAGAAGATAATGAGGTCTATTTTAAATCGTGTTGATTGCATTACAGTGAAAAATACATTGAGCAGATATCAAACTATTAAAATAAACTATAGTGGAAAAGATATCTATGTAGCAAGTCAGCACAGATATAAATACCTTGAAAACACTTCTCTTGTTTGTTATCCCTTGTATAGTGATGACGTGCGCCTTGTTGTTCAGCAGACCTGCTTTTGGTCCTATCTTCAGGTAGGATATTGTAGCAAATGCCGTGAAGCTGAAGTCTTCCCTGCATAAATTAAATCAGCGTTATAAGAGAAGGCTGGAGGCAAAGAGAGGCTAGACCATGCAGGGGAAAAACAGGACACATGAACCCTTCTGATGGAAGTTCCATAAAGCAGCTTGGTTCTGCTTTATCTGGTCAAGTGGACAGCCAATTGAGAGCGAGACTGGCCAACACTTAACATAGGTCAACTGGTGGAACTTTACACACACACACATCAATCTGTTGGAATACATGGAGGAAAATGAGGAAAAAGATGTAGTAAGTCATCTGTTCACCCTCTTAAGAGTATAAAAAATGTCAGCTATACAGATGCCAAAAAAAAAATCAAGACAAAAATAAAGGGATTAAATATCTGATCTGTACATATTCTTGGAACTTCTATAACTATGCAAAAAGACAAAACACATACCACGGAGACAGCCTGGTTACAAGAGGAGCACTGTTGTTGTTTTGACTATGCTTTCTTAAAATTTCCGAGTACCACTTTCCATGATAGCCAGCCTGTCCTGACCGAGACATCATCTGGGCAACCCCATGTGCTTTGTTAACCACAAAATGTAAACGGACTCTGCATAAACAGCAGATTTCTCCGAAATGAAGCCTGCTGCAGATTTAAAGGTTCAACCTGAATACAGAACACCCCAGCTTTTTAAAGTTGCAAGAGATGCAGCATTTCAGATGTTCCCCCAACTTCTAACATTTTGAAGTAGAAATACAGTAATCTTCTGAGATTTTTTTTTTTAAACATTAAATGCACCTGACGTAAAGGCTAGAAATGAGACTACAGAATGTATCTGTTAATACTATACAGAAGTAACATGAGAATAAAGAAAAATGACTACTAGATGTTAAAAAAATAGTACTCATCTTACGTACTTCAGATACTGCTGCAGCAGTAAATGGGCAATAATTCTCTCCAGTTCCTCTCGAGGGTGCTTTGGTGGAGTAACTTCAGCCACCCTCAGTTTTGATACACCTTTCCCAGACCACGCGTCGATCAGTTTCAGGGGGGTGAGTTTCTCACTCATGTTTTCAGCTTGCTCAAGTATCTTGATTAGATCCCTGCAGTATCCTGTTATATCCATTTTCTCACATGCTACAAATATAAGTGAATTAACGTTTAAATAGCAAGTTATTTACATAGTATCCATATATACATTAGGTGCATACATATATATGCACTGTTATATATTCAGAGATAGATGTGTATCTATAAATATATATCTATGTGCTGTATAATAGCAATGCTCTTCTATTGTTTATATAACTCTAATTTAACAAAGCTGTAACTTTCCCTCTGTCAAATCAGGATATATTTATACTCAAACTTATATTTATCTTTCTACTTCATTATTAAAACTCCAGTCCGGCAAACATTTTTACATATATTTAACATTACAAACCACACAAATTATTTCAAAGAAGCATTTACAAAAGCATAACATTTGTAACATGGCTACTATGTTACTTTTCAGCTGGATTCCTTTTCCTCACCCATAATATTTGTTATGAAAAGATTAGAAAGCAAAAAGGAATTGAAGAAGATAAGCAAGACATTTCTTCTCTCAAGACCTTTATGGACAAAATGAGACAGAAAAAAGTATTAATTTCATTACATAAATTAGTGTCATCATGAAAAATTGTTCTGAGCACTAACACACCCATGCAGTAAATAATGATCACGCTTCTACTGCACAACTAGATCATGGCATAGAATCACCCCAACTGCCCCCTCCAATACTAAGAATTAAGTACTGAAAAACTAGTACTGCTGCTAGGTTTCCTCAGACCTTGCCTATGTATTGAAAGGCCCTGGGGTAAACCAGCAGTAAACAGGATATATTTCAACTATATTTGCATGACTTTGCAAAATATTTTTATTATATAGATGTAGCTAACTGTATAACAAAAAAAAAAAAAGAGGTTAAATATCTTTGTTTTGTCTACTTTACCCTCCAAAAAATGTACAGGGAAATAAAGTCTAGTTATGAGAACAGTTTTGAATACAGAGTTGTTCCTAAGTTTTTCAAGTGCTGATCACTATGTTATCCAAATGCTTTGCAACAGATATGAGGTAGGAGGAGATATTTTCCACATATTACAATTCGCCTGGTCTTCAAAGAAATTTAAGGTGGTTTTGTGTGTCCAGTTAGAGATTGCCCAAGACCAACTTTTTTTCTGAGCACTCTTTTCAGAGCTTTCTAGCTTTGTGTGGGATTTCCTGTGTCTAAGCCAGAGCTCTCACTGAGTAAATGCAGCAACAGATATTTTGTGCATCTTCAGAGACTTCATGGCTTTCTGGATGGATACCAAAAATGACAGTTAACGCAGCCAGTGATCACCTATGAAAATGTAGCGTAAGCTACGCAACATTGCCCAGGATGTTTGCAGGCAAAACAGGACAAGAACTTCTGTCCCAGAAGTGTGTTCTACTGAAACCATCCTCCTTTACCATGCAGCACATCTTGTTTCAGCTCGCCTCCCAAGTTCCCTCTATGTCTGGCCCATACGCCTTCCCTTGTATGATCCCAACTTTCTTCCAAAGGAAGAGCGCACACTAGACAGAGACTGTGCTGCTCAGGGCTAACGCACAGCAAAATCCTGAATTAGTGTGCTCAGTTGTTCCGCACAACTGTCATTCACAGTCCTGACACAGGCAGGTCTCATGAGCGTGCGGCACTGAAATCCTCAGAGATTTTACCAGGCAAGCTGTAAAAGGACACATGCAAGCTGTGCCTTCCCAGAGCCTACGTGTGAACAGTTTGGCATGCAGAGAGCAAGAGGCTCCTTCTCACAATAAAGCTTTCACACAGCTTTGCTGAAACAAAACCCAAGACATTCCAGAATCATTTTAAAACAGGTAAGCCAATCTCCCCCTTGCCCCAGCTTCACTTCACAACAGATGAACAGCTGAGCCTGAAAGACACGGACGTGTTTGGCCTCAGGCAGAAAGCCAAACCAGGAAGCATCCTGCTAAACATCCCGAATTTGGCAACACTAAGCCACCGAAAACTGACATTCATAACAAAAGGTGAATCTTGGAAGAGGCAGTATTAGGAGCACACTTTACACAAGTTTCTCACAGTTTGTCTAAATTAGACACCTCTTTAAGCCAACCTTCTCCATGTTCTCTGTCCTTGGTTATAAAAACAATTTACGTACAGTTCTCTCTACAGCAGTTATCACACATTCTGTTGCAGTTTGCAGAGTCCCATACTTCATCAAAATGACGGGCTATGAGGACTCGGCGACACCTGAAAGAACAAAGAGCAAAGAGGGACTATAGAACATAAATGTCTACACCTGTGTCATAAAACACAAAAGTGACAAAAAGGAGGCCCCCTGGGTCAGCTCATAGCTCAAAACAAGCTTGAAGATTTATCTCAGGAAAAAATCATGACACAAACACTGCACCACAGTATTCCCTGTCAGTTACACTAATACCAGTAACTAGTAGCTTGCCACAACACTAAACACTACTGCAGGAACAGTTTTGTTAAAGCAGAAAAGTAAGTACAACCTGCAATTCCAACAGCATGAAAAATCGTAAGAATATGAACCAATTCTTAGGCTGAGGCCAACAAAGGCTATACTCAATGCATGAGTTGTCCACAACATCAAAACAACTCTTTTCCATGAAGTATTCCATACAGCTCCATGCAGCAGGGGAAGCATTAAACACATGCCGATTCCTGTGTGGCCATGAAACTCTGGTACCTGAGAGTAAAAACCAAAGCACTGCAGTGTTTGCTCTGAATGGGACTTTAAAGACAAAGATTGTTTGTTGACAGATATTTTATCTCAACATAACTGCTTCCAGAGCTTTATCCTGAAGCTGGCAAGAAACACACCAACATTCAGTTACGCTCAAGAGCATGCACACTGAGCAGCCAAACCACAAGCTCCAAACTCAAGACTCTATAACAACGGTTATAGTGTGATGGGGTTTTTCTGTTTTGTTGTTGTTGTTTTTGTTCAGTACTTTTTTTAAAATACCCTCTAAGAAACTCAACAAAATTGGCCTAACTATTTAAAAACTAACCAACCACAGTAACTTACTTGTTCATATTCTGGCAGTAAGACACCATATCGTACAGCTTTTCTTGCCCTACATTTTCCATCACTACCATTGAGCTGATTCTGAATATATCTCCAAAACCGTAATACAAAATGCAGTCAGCTTTTTGGTCATCTCTACCTGCAATGCATTAACAAAAAAAAACAGACTTTAAACTTTAGAAGAGATTTACTTTAAGCATAGCATTTTCTAGTACAAATTCCACTCTTATCTGCATGGGCTTCTGCAGCCCCTATAGGGAGAGTGCATGGCTGTAACAGAATATCAACAATAACCTATTAGCCAATAGAACATAGCATGATACAGACTAGAAATTAAATAGATTTTGAACAGTCTTCTACAGTTACAGAATCAAGCAAACTGAAGACACTACACAATGAAGATTTTGACTCTACAAACTAAAGTAAAATATTGATGTCATACAGGAAGTCAGCAAAATCACTATTTTCTCACCCTAACAACCTCTTCGAAAAGTCTGAGACAAATACATCTTGAAGCCTAATTCTTACTTGATTAAAAGACATTGTGAGCTTCAAATACCTTATTAGGTATTACTTCTAGTAAAGAGAGAATTAGGTATGATTAACAAAATATTCTCTTTAAAACCAACTGTGTCTTCTGCAGCTGAACTTAGATCATCTCTTCCTTCCCACTGCCCGCCCTTTCCAATGACGTGCTGATGGGTGCCCTCCTGCTGTTTATAAGATCCACAGAGCAGAAAAGGTCTAAAAAGCCCAAACTTTTAAAAACTTTAACGCATAACAGAAAGAAACTACTTCACTTGGATGGGCAGTCAAGGGGAAAAAGGAAGGTTTCATAAGCAAAGTACTGTGTTCAGGCAAACGAGTAGCAGTGCTTCATGAGTTCCCTGCCCAGATCAATCTCATTTAAATCGAGCTATGAAAAAGAAACATAGAAAAGCTTGTTCTAATCACCCAAGTTGATAAACATTGTGAAACAACTATTTCAGCACCTATATGGCCCTTGTCTCTCCAGTGCAAGCAGATGCAAACCCCCACAAACTTTGATAACTGTTGTATTTCTTAAGCCAGCCAATTTCTATCATACAGGCATAGTTAACATCTCAACCAATTGCCCCTCAGGGTCCTTAAAAAGTTTTCCTTCACATAGGTTCAAATCTGTCTTTGAAAAGGCAATAATGCACAAGGTCAAAAAAAAAAACAAAACCAAACCACAAAGCAAAACCAAACACCACAAAACCTTTTTTTAGCTGAGTGCTGAGTGAAGGGCTAGGTACCCAGTTATTCTTTGCTACACCGCAGTACAGAGGCCTGAGATCATTAATGTCATTTAGATTTGCTTTAAAGCCTCTTTGCAGAGGCAGAGTGGCATTACACCCTTTAGAACCTGTCTCAAAGACAAGACACTTTGCACAAATGGCTGAAGTACAATTTTATTGGTTTAACATGTAAACGGCTACTTTGCAAAAGCCACTTCCTGCAATACCTGCACGTCCACTCTCTTGGTAGTAGTTCTCCATGGATTTGCTCATAGAATGATGAATTACAAACCTCACATCAGGTTTATCGATTCCCATGCCAAAAGCAACAGTCGCCACTACAACCTGAAACAAGATTAAGAAACATCAAGATAGCAAAACACAATTTGTTTAGAGGAGCCGTAAGTCTAAGAAAGTATCTGCTTTACCTGGATTTGATTTGCTGCCCACCCTTTATGAACTTTGGTCTTATATTTAGCATCCATGTTGGCATGGTAAGTCCCTGCCTTGATTCCCAGTTTCTGCAAACTCACTGTAACTTGCTCAGAATCCTTCTGAGAAAAACAGTAAACGATTCCTGCACAGAAGTAAAAGATGCCTTATTATAATGTCTTAAAAAAACCAAACATTTTCCAATACTTAAAAACAACTTCAAAAGTTTTATTAACTTAAAAATAAATAAATAACAGTAAACAATCTTTGTGCCCATACTACAGTAGTGGTAGCCATGAACAGAACTTCAATTATCAGCTTTGACTTGGAGACTAAAGAGAAAATATGGGTGCCAATCCACGTAATCATGGAAGTATCCTATTAATGCTCAAGGAGGACAACGGTTATTAATGCTTATGTAAAGGGGTGCTTATGACATCTATGACATCTCACCTGAGGTTTCAGACAAATCTACTTTTTGTCATTAGCCAATCTGCGCCAAGGCAAGGATTACACACAAACCCACAGATTTTGTGATCATCTTAGCACAGTTTGTAGTCGGGGAGCTGCTCAGCACAGCCACGGAGTTCCACAGCAGAGGCAGGGACAGACTGCTGCTCTGGAAAACTGAGTTCTGTTGCCTTAGTAATACGGCTCTCCTCTTTATGTGCAGTACATAATTTATTGATTACACAAAGTCCAACTTTTACAGTTCTGCATTCAACACAAAAGTGGAATTCACCCCACCACACACCCATTCTGGTCATTGAATGATAAATGAATCTTATGACCAAATACGAAAAAGTAGCGTTAAAGGCAGTAAGTATCTTGACACATAGATAATAAATGATATATGCATAATTTAAGAACATAGAGATAAGCATTTTTTGAGCATTGTTTTTAAAATCTTAAAAATTGTTATTATTCTTATCTATGAAAGCACTGTTCTATATACATCAACATTGTATTTCAATACTTCAGAATAGATAGGAGTGAACTGTAAAGACATCTAAACAATAATGACTGAAAACAGTTATTATTCAAGGTATGGATCTTACTAAATTTCATTTCTTTTAATGCTGGATGCTTAATGTATGGTGAAAGTAGAATTTCTCTACACATTTCAGGAGCACCTGGAAAACATCACTGTAATGCTGAAGGTTATAAAAAATAACTTTTTTCTGTACACTTTTTACCTGAAAGTCCTTTGTACCTTCCATTAATGATCTTAACTATGTCCTCAATGAAATCTTCATTATTTGAAGGCTTATGTCGAACCTCAAAAATACAATAAACACATGCTAAAGTTCAAGTGGCCACACAATCTGTCCAGCAGTCCTGTTACTCTACTTCTTCCAGTACAACAGACGCAACTATTCTGCCATTTAACCAAAATTACTGGATTCTCTTTGTGTAGTCAGATTGCATCTCAAAAGTCCATAGGAAAAAAGTTTTCCCATGAAGATCAATCAAAAGCAGCTGCGGTCAAACTGAAAATACAGTACAACATGACGATTTACAACTTCTTGCCATCATGTGACATCTTTTCCAGCAGTTTGGAAGCAGTCTGAGCCTGCTACTGACTTCTCCCCTGCACACAGTCCTGTCTCCTAAGCCTGGATCACAAAGACAGAGCAGCCCAAGTTCCTCTGCAGATGACAGCAAGTTCAGCGACATGATGTCACGAAAGAACACCATCAGTCAGTTGAAAAGCTATTTATAATTGAAATGTGTAATTGAAAATCTATTCTAAAATTCATCAACTATAACTTACAGAAGATAGTATGACTGCGATGCAGTCAAACAGTAAGAAGACATACCTCATAGTAAAGATTGGGCCGGTTGAAAGAAGCAGTAAAAGTAATGCACTTCTGAACATGCAGAATTTTCTGAGCATCCTTTAAAACATGATTTGTAGCAGTTGCTGTCAATCCAATCAAGGGAGCATTGGGAAACTGTCTTTTCAAGATACCAAGAGACTTGTAGTCTAAACAAGAAAAGGGGAAGAGAAAGATTTCTCATACCATAAATCCAAAGTTAAAAAAAGATATTAATGTAGATAGCATTCAATGGGGTAATACTATAGTCTGTGAGACAACAATACTGCACTAAATGTTATTACCAATTAATTTACCACAGAACTAATTTATACATCCAAATGAAGTAATAAAAAGCTTGCACTTATCAAAATAGATGCTTTCTCTTCTAACTGAAATTTATAAAAGCAGCCACAACTCAAAAGGCAAAACATATTGGAATAGAAGTTCTTAAAAAGATAGAAAAATGTAAGTGGCATCGCATTAACCAGCATTAAGGTTATCGTGCACGTCTGTTTTCACAGACAACTTTTTAGTAAACACAGCTTTGCTAATAAACAAGCAATGGGGAATTTGGATACACAGACCAGACTATTAAGGAAAGGTTTTAAAGTCTCAGTTCTGACAATCACTTGCTGCCTCAGAACAGAAATGCAGCCAGAGGTACACAGCCAAATGCCTGTTTCACTGGCATGGCTTTTTGCTCAGACATCACATTTTAACTAAACTGCAAAGGTTGACTTTACAGTCACTATTACTTCAAATCAGGTTTTCTTTCGAAAGGAAAGAAACAGTAACCAGTAAGTACCAGTCTTCTACAACTAACGAGACAGGAAACAAACTGAAGCACGTTTCTTTCGCTACAAGTCAAGGGTATTTGTTTCAACCTCCTTCAGAAGCCATTCAAATACATTTCATGAATTTACAAAATGCTCTACCTCTGTCACCTAGAGTGTTAGGGAGCGGTGTACAGAATGACACTTTTTCATGTAGCGGTAGATTAAAGATGACTGTATTGTGCATATTAAAGATAGCAGCCAAGAACTTTCATTTTATTAAGCTCCAACAACAGTAAACTGATTTAGCAGTTTTTCACAATCACGACAGCAAAATCTACACGGAAATTGCTCCTATTTGCACGAACTTAGCTCCTGGACAAGGATATAGTCATTTGTGAATTAAATTTTAAGTCCTTGAGCTAACACAGGCATTTGCCATAAACTAAGTATTTCTTTAACAGATGAAGAAAGCACCTGCCTCTATTTCAGGCTTAACTCATTATTTCTTGATGCTTGAATAACACTGCAAACTGGATTTCTAAGGAGCATACCAGGCCTGAAGTCATGGCCCCATTGACTACAGCAATGGACCTCATCTACAGCAATGCGAGCAAGACACCCTGCTTGATAAGCTTTCTCTAGCTTTGACATGAACATTTTGCTTTTTGCAATCTTCTCCGGGGTCACATAAATGAGCTTCAGCTGCGAACTCCTGTCTAGCATTTCGGTATGAACCCACTTCACATGTTCCTGTTCAAAACAAAAGGAGAAGTCAGGGGCTAATAAACTAGGACAACACACTGAAGCTGCTTAGTGCTAAGATTCTTAAGAGGTTATTAATAATTCACAAGGGGTAATTAACAGAGGCAGATAAGCTGTTACATAGTATTTATCGCTACTATAAGTCTTTGCAGAAGATCATTATATTTAAAATGTTAATTTTAATACTTGGAAAATCTGTCACAGAACTCTGTAAAAGCAAACTATTAAATACTTGTCTTAGCTTCATCATGCGGTATCCGTATTTTCCCAACAAATCATAACGTACCAAACATGCCTGTGCTACTATAAGTGTAAAATAATTTCTTACACACAACAGTGATCTTCATTACCGAGTTTTCAGAATGCTTTACCTCAGAACAGCTCCAAGTTTGGCACATTGCATCAAGCCACTAACCTATCAAATCCAGTGTCACATGCAAGTTTATGACCATAGCCTCCTGGTAGTCAGGAAAATACATTTCACTGTAAAAAGCAATTGACTAATAACAGACTGGGAAGTAAGTTGCTTCTTGGCCTCTAGATGAAACAGCTTACCACCTTAAAGACAGATAAATAATTATATATAAAAGCCTGCACTGCTCAACATGCTGCCAAAAAACACCTACTCTCCAAACTTAAGACTGGAAACTGAGTAAAAATCTATAACAGCCATCAGCCAAAGGTACTGCACATCCTCTAAATAGTCTCATGAAATCTAGTTATTCCATTAAAGGTGCTGGCTTGCATATGTTCTTGTCATTAAAACAAGAAAGCAAGACAGTTATTCACATTATCCATACCACAGCATGTAGCTGGCAACTTACTGTTGATAACAGACAGAGGCAAGATGCCAGCACACGCAGCACAAAAAACACGAAGACTTGGCAGTTAAACTTACCCTACTGCTTGAGGCATTTAATAAAGTTGCAGAAATACCAAGCTGTTCCAAAACCATGAGCTGATCTTCCATAAGTGATATCAATGGACATATCACGAGTGTGAAACCTGCAACAATCAATCATTGTGCAAACTGAACAGTTCAGATGTCACAAATATCTCCTCTAATACTTTTTACTAACGCATCAGCCCTGTTCTGAAGGAACTGCCAAACGTGAGCTTAAGCTTCACACACAGGAGCAGATTCCCGTCTGACAAAGCTGGTGAGCGAGTGCTAGGTCCCATAGGGGTACTTCTAATCAACTGCCTGTGACACGCACCTTCTCTTAGAATCTCCACCACAAACAACTGAGCTGCAACGAACAAAGTATCAGAACTAATATACAAAACAAAGTTGAATTCACATCTGTGTTCTGAGGTACTAATTTCCCACACAACTAAGCAATGCTACATGTCAGTAAATTTGGTCTTTGTAAATAAGTAAACTTCCACGCAATTGGACGGGTGGGTTATTTTTCAAAAAAAAGCTTAAAACCCAAAACTAGATAGTCACTTTCAAAAATTAATATGCAAAGTCTCTCCCAGATAATCTGAAGCTAAAACTTTAGAGTGGAACAAGACAAGTAACAGCTATCCATACTTTAAAAATTTACAGTTAATGTACTGAATTAAAAGGGAAAGAAAAAAAAAAGTGACAAACTTTTTGAAAGTTCTTTCAGTGTTTAGTAATAGAACATATTGAAAGGAACCCATATAAATTATTTAAATCTAAATCCATCCAAAGGCACATCTATTTTAAAGCTGCCATTGCATCTTCAGAGAAAATAAAGTAAGAGAGCAAAGCAAATATTTCTAGTAAATCTTTCTCTCATATCTTTGCTCTTCTTCCCCCATACTTGGATATTAGACACCAATATAATGTTCATTCTCCGAATAACTATAAAAGGGAGAAAATATATCGAATTGTTTATATGTGACCTTTTCCTCCCTTACATACCATCAGAACAGACAGCTGGTAACTGATAGCAAAGGCTCTTTCCACCACCTGTAGGCATGACAAGAAATATATCCTTTCCTGCCATTGCAGCATTTACTGTTTCAAGTTGCAAGGACCTAAACTTCTCGAGTTTAAACTTGCTCTGCAGTGCGTTTTTTATCTTCTCATACCATGGAAAATCTGTTAAAGGAAAAAAGAAACAACCCACAAAAAAAACAAGTTTCATAACCAAGTTTGTTAAAATACAAGCAGGAAGAGCAATTTACATACACAATAACTAAATCTGGAAGCAATACAATTTTAGGTCTGGGAAAGCATTCAAAGATTTAATAATGGTATACAAAAAGCTATACACAACCTGAGTCTGTATAAACTAATTTCTAAGGTGGACCTTTGAAAACCCTATGAAATATAAACACAATCCATCTCCAGACTAAAGGCTCTCATTGCACATAAACGTGAACTAATGCTAAAAACTCCCAAGCAGATGAAGAGTTTCAAAGTGCTAATGATCAATTAACTGATCAGTCCAAAATTAAATGGAAACAAGAAGCCGACCTTGAAAACAAATAAAAGCAGACACTGAGCCCTACAACAGTCTCACTACTAAGTTGCCCAAGTGCTTCCCTCATACAAATGCAGTGATTACAAATAGTATAATGAAGGCAGGGCTACCATTTTTTCCATATATGCCAGAAACAATAAGCACTCCTTAAAAAAAAAAAAGAGGGGGGGGAGGAGAGGGGAAGTTTAATCTTCCCCAAAATAATCACCCCAGCATGCTCATATATTTTTTTCTTTTCTTCAACAATAAAGAGCTAAAGGCTGCATCCTTTAAAGAGGTAATATTGTAAAAACTTCAGATGCATCAGGAAGCATATTAATCCTTTTTGTATTATTAAAGTTACAATGCAGAAAAACTGTGGGAACTCCAGGCCACACCACGTGCAATGCAAGAATTAACTTTAGTACTTGAGGTGACATTGCTTCTGAATTCACAGACATCACAGCCAAGATCCCAGGCTCTCTGAAAGCAAGAAAAGCCTCCCACCGACTTCAGTGAGCTTTGTACTGGGACCAAATTTAGCTACTGCTCTTATTCAGCACGTACGCAGCATCTGATTGCAAAGATGTTAGTTTTCTAAGCATAGGTGGAGAGAATTAGGCACAAAGTCACCCAAAACAAATGGACTTATTCAACAGCATCAATTTGCAATTCTAAAGGACCAGTATTCTTACATTTGCATAACACTTCTCAAACAGACATATTCAGATTAGACTACAAAATAAACTTCATTTTTTAAAAAGCCAAAAAATGCAGTAGATACAGACAGAAACTAACAATGCATTTCGAAATTGCAAGTGAAGTAAAGAGGACGGGAAAAAAAATTATACAAAGATCTGAACTGAATTTGGCTAGGCATAACATGGCCAAGGACTACCGGCTCTCCAGGACTTCCATTAATGTTTAACTTGAAAGACAGCACTTCCAGAAGAAGAGCAGCCCTCACACCACACCACCACGGGACACTTGCCACTTGGACTAACTCTACCATACTAATGTATTCTATGTTAAGTTTTGGCAGTCAGCATCCATCTAATTTGCATAATTTGGTAAAATGGTGGGGCTACATAATCCATGGCAGACACAACCAGCATCCTACCCCTTCAAGGAAGAAGAAACACAAAGACAGTGAAATGTAACTTTCAGAGTGCAAGACTGTTATCCTGAATCCTGAAAATACCCAGAGTAATTATTTTTAGCACACAAATAAACAGGGAATATAAATACTGCAATATAACCAGACTGACTCCGGGATTCTTATAGCAAATCAAATCAAGTTGTGACTTTGCAACAAGAAAAGAATACAATTAGTTACAACAGGCCATTCTTGTGATAATTCTGCCTGGAAGACCTGAGATTCGTATTTCGGAATGTCCAGGGAGCCAAGTACAAACATCACCCTGTGTAACTAAGATGTCAGGTCACCTAGCTGAAAAAAATGAACCAGGACAATATCATTATCCAAACAAAACTCTGTGTGGGCGCATTTTTCCCATACTGAATTAGTTTACTTCTATTTTAGAATATTTGAATTCGACTCTGCAAACCGTTTTTGTTCCACGCCTCGGCTGAGGTTTCGGTGTCTTTACTTCCGCCTGCCTCCAAGTCTCCTGACGACTGCTTTATCAGACTCTGTACCCTCATCTTCTTTTCCATGAGCTCCTGCTGTTTATCCACAAGCTCCTGAATCTGCATCTCCACCGCCTGCAGCTCATTTTCAATGGAAACCAGTACCTCTTCTAGCACTGAAGGGAAAAAGCAAGGTGAAGGAAGAACAAAGACTACAGCAAATTGCTAATCCCAGTTTGAAATGATACTTTATTTCATTTGTTGACTGAGAACAATCAAAATTAAACACAACCCAAAGCCATCTAAACAAAGAGACAGCCTGAAAGACCCACTGATAAGATTATAGTATCTAATATTGTATATGCCATGTAAAAATATTTAGCAAGAGTTAACAACTTATTTCTTATATTAGTGGGTCATATGTACACAGGTATACTGTAAGTTGTCATCTCCGATACAGCGTATGAGAAGGATGCAACACTGCCATCGCCTGCATTGATTAATAGAGAAAAAATGTATCACAATCCAGTTTCTCAAAAGTAGTGCCTTTCCAGAGAAACACTGGAAATTATTTTCTTTTCTGCAGATGCATGTTAAGCGGTGAAAAGCATATTGCATCTGCCCTGATACTAAAGCTGCTATGTTACAATGCAGACAGCGAGGACTCCAGCCAACTCCAAGGGGAGCACAACATCATAACGCTTTTAATAGAAAGCATTGACACGCAAGAAGCAACATCAACCTCGGCAAGTAGAGGTCTTCTGAAGATGGAAAGAGTGACATCAGCAAAAAGCTACACTTCGTGCACCCAGACCTCCATTCTATGCAGAACCAGAGGATCTGCTGAACGTCAAGGTCTGAACACAGAGGACAAAAGCTTTTGCGAACACAAGCCACTCTTCAGATCTGAAAAAGCTGAAGCAAATACTCCCCCCACAAGCCTGGGTTATGCAAGTGAATCTTTGGCGGGAACTTGCCTCAACATCCTAATATGCACCTGCATGGATTGTGTTCTAGAATCCAGTCCCCAGGATTTAAATGAACAACTACCACGTATCACAGCATGCCAAGTGTGTATCAGTATTTCAGAGCTAGGTCAGAAAAGCATAAGAAGAAATGTCTTCCTCACATCACGCCCCGCAAAATAAGAGATTTAGGTCCAAGCATAGCAAATATGATCATCTGCTTATGGAAGCAAAAATGTAGAATATGGAAAAAAGGCATCCTCATTACAAATTGCACAAAAGGGGACATACGTCTTCCTAAACGCCCACTGTTACTCATCAGGAAAGAGTTGAAAGTATCTTAAAATATGAAGCATATTTTTAAAATACTGAAAACCAAGTAATTTCCCTGACAAATCTGCTTTTGTTTTAGTTTTTATCTAAGAAACAAAGTTATCCAGTAAAAGAACTTTTTATTCAAATCTGAAGTATAACAACACAGACCCCACAAACTCTTTTCTGCATACATCAAATTCATATAAATAACAATCAATAACATCAGGTGATTGTGCCCGTTAGTTAAAAGATAGCAAAATGCACATATTGAATACTAATTTTGGGTTACCTGCAACAGCTGCCATGTTTGGAGAGCAAAGAATGTTATCCTTGGGAGACGTTATTTAACCAAGCAACTGTCACCAAGAATAAAATAAAATAAATGAAAAATTATTTAATGAGTAATCCTTCTAAAGTTAGAACAAATTTACAGTGAGAAATTCTTCATTAATACAGGAGGTGTTAACATAACACTTCAAGTACTGGTTCACTTAGCCTGCCTATATAAATATGCCCAACTAGATGACAACACACTTCTTCCCGTCCACAAAAGGGACGGATACCAACTCACAACCAATTCCTAAGGCTATAGCTCAGCAGCCTTCTAAACAAAACCACGTGGGTTTTGTCCAACTCATAAATTTTCTGACAGGCACTGTCATTCACCTACTTTCGACCTATCGTTTTCATTTTTTTTCACCTGTTCAAAGACTGTTTTACAGAAAAGCCTGAAGAAATTATATTGTGCCCCTTATAAAAGCAGCCACCATAACACAGAGCGGATCTTCTAGGAAACAGAAAGGTAGTTTGGTTCAGAGAAGGGGGGCTGGTTTTGACTAGATCGTCAGTGAGATGAACTTAGAATTCTATTTATTGGCTAATTTTCTCAATAACTTTCTTTGTCCTATTACAAGCTAATAACACAAAACTCAAGAAACAAGAAACTCTCTCACCCTTGTTGAATTCTGAACTATATTTATTATATACGTGGGAGGCAAACCTGAGGGAAGGTGAAAGCAAACAAATTCAGCGAACCCTCACTATAAGCTGATACTATCATAACAAATATTTTACTTTGTTCCTATAACTAGGGGAAAATATACGCTAAAAAGAACATGTGAATAAAACACTGACTTTGTCAGAAGATATAATTAAAAATAAGGTAAAGGCCCACACTTCAGAAAGTGGTTGATTACTGTATAAGATAACTTAGCCGTGTACCAGTCTCCTACATCATTTGAGTTGCACAGTTCTGTCTTTATACTACCTGCCACTTGCACAAGAGAAATTGGAAATATTGGTCTCGTCGAAGCACAGAGCAACCAGGGACATCCAGAAAAATCAGTGGGTGTGGCAACACAGACACATTGTAAGTGCAAGGTGCTACTTCTACTCGCCATAGTAAACACAATCCTCACAAGTATCACTGGGCTGACACTTCAGGAAATACAAGCCATTGAGAGGGCCCTTGACAGGCTGGAGATGTGGGCCTGCATGAACCGCATGAAGCTCAACTAGGCCAAGTGCAAGGTCCTGCCCATGGGTTGGGGCAATCCCAAACACAAGTACAGGCTGGCGGAGAGTGGCTCGAGAGCAGCCCTGAGAAGAAGGACCTGGGGGTGCTGGTGGGTGAGAAGCTCAACATGGCCTGGCAATGTGCGCTTGCAGCCCAGAAAGCCAACCGTATCCTGGGCTGCATCAAGAGAAGTGTGGCCAGCAGGGCGAGGGAGGGGATTCTGCCCCTCTGCTCCCCTCTCATGAGACCCCACCTGGAGTCCTGCGTCCACCTCTGGAGCCCCCAACACAAGAATGACATGGATGTATTGAAGCGGGTCCAGAGGAGGGCCACGAAGATGATCTGAGGGCTGGAGCACCTCTCCTATGAGGACAGGCTGAGAGAGTTGGGGCTATTCAGCCTGGAGAAGAGAAGGCTGCAGGGGGACCTTATAGCAGCCTGCCAGTACCTGAAGGGGCCTACAGGAAGGATGGAGAGGGACTATTCACAAGTGCATGGAGCGACAGGACAAGGGGGAATGGCTCTAAACTAAAGGAGGGCAGATTTAGATGAGATATTAGGAAGAAATTCTTCACCATGAGGGTGGTGAAACACTGGCACAGGTTGCCCAGAGAAGCTGTGGATGCCCCCTCCCTGGCAGCGTTCAAGGCCAGGCTGGATGGAGCTCTGAGCAACCTGGTCTAGTGGAAGGTGTCCCTGCTCATGGCAGGGGGATTGGAACCGGATGATCTTTAAAGTCCCTTCCAACCCAAACCATTCTATGATTTTCTTATCCAAGGAGTGAGAAGAGAATGAAAATTATGCACGAAAGTTTCCCTACGTGCTGCTAAAGCTCCGCAAGCCTTTCATTTAGCTCCTGCCTCTAAGCGGTAGCTCAGCACACCTTACAATCGATTCTACACCACCACTGCCAACAAAAGACCCCCCAGTTACCACTCAGTTCCTCAAAAACATGACAACAGTGATGAGCTCGTACCTTACAAACCACAGCGGACAAAAGGCAAGCAGAAGCACCTTGCCCCTTGGGCGGTTTGACCCCACTGTAAAAACAAGCTGAATTCTTGTGGATCCATCCCGCTACAGCCTCTTCCGAGCGGCCCGGCAGCGGGCAGGGAGAGGCCTCCAAGCAGGCAGGTCAGCACCTGGCGCCCCCCCCCACCCCGTGCAGACCAGGGAGCCTCCTCAGCCCACCCCCCCCACCTCCGGCCCGGCCCCGAACCGCAGCCCCAACCCCCAGCAGCCAGCGATGTCAGCGGGGCGCTACGCAGCGAGGAACCCTTAATGCTACGGAGCAAACCCGGCAATGACCGCGCAGGCAGGGCGCAGCCGCTGGGCAGCAGCAACCCCCCCCGCCCAGCCCTGAGGTCCCGAGCAGCCGGGGGCCGGGCCGGGCGCTGCAGGGCCGCACGGGCGGAGGTGGCCAGCAGGCCCCGGCAGGCCCCGGCCTCGCCTCACCCCTCTCCCCCTTCCTCCCGCGCGACCGTTACAGCCCCGGCGCGCGCCGCCCCAGCGGTCAGTGCCAGAGGGGGCGCACGCCCACCCCGCGACTGCTCCCCGCTCCCACCTGGACGGCCCGCCCTCAGGCCACGCCCTCTCCCGGTTCTGCCGCTTCCGCTGCCGGCTTCTCTCAGCCAATCGCCAAGAGAGGGCTGAGCGCGCGAGGAACCACATACACACCCCCTCCATTCAACACGAGGCTCCCCTTCGCTTTTATGAAAGCGGAGGGGAGGGCACCGGGACGGGAGGGGGCGTGGCCGCGCGAACAACGCGGCTGCTGACTGGTGCCGGCCCCTCCAATCGGCGGCCCCCTTCCACCCGGCGGCGAGGCGAAGTGGGCTGCGTGTTTCCGGAAGACGTGGCCGCCGCCACTGCCGTGCCCCGTCGCCACCATGATCTCTCTCTCGGACTCCCAGAGTAAGCGCTGCTCTCCCACCGTCGGCAGCCCGCGGGGGGGGCGGGGAGCGGGCCGTTCCGCCGCGGGGCTGGGGGGCGCGGGAGGCCCTGGGGGCGGCCGAGCGGCG
>Ga0065711_1032165_pt1 | contig 27871 bp, 14 predicted proteins | sample Hoacrofraction12_FD_59098 | JGI IMG/M metagenome (GOLD analysis project Ga0065711, IMG submission 59098) | Hoatzin crop microbial communities from Cojedes, Venezuela - Epithelial fraction 12 v2 (version 2) | ecosystem: Host-associated > Birds > Digestive system > Esophagus > Crop | place...
TACCTTTGGCCTTCTTGGCAACCAGGGCACACTGCTGGCTCATGGTTAACCTGTCGTCCACCAGGACACCCAGGTCCCTCTCCGCAGAGCTGCTCTCCAGCAGGTCCGCCCCAAGCCTGTACTGATGCTGGTTGTTCTTCCCCAGGTGCAGGACCCTGCACTTGCTCTTGTTGAACCTCATCAGGTTCCTCTCTGCCCAACTTTCCAGCCTGTCCAGGTCATGCTGAATGGCAGCACAGCCTTCTGGTGTATCTACCACACCTCCCAGTTTTGTGTCATCAGCAGACTTGCTGAGGGTACTTTCTAACTCTTCATCCAGGTCATTGATGAAGAAGTTAAACAAGACTGGGCTGAGTACAGACCCCTGAGGAACACCATTAGTTACAGGCCTCCAGCTAGACTCAGCGCCGCTGATGACAACCCTCTGAGTTTTGCCATTCAGCCAGTTCTCAGTCCACCTCACCGACCACTCATCCAGCCCACACTTCCTGAGCTTCCCTAGGAGGATGTTATGGGAGACTGTGTCAAAAGCCTTGCTGAAGTCTAGGTAGGCAACATTATTTACACAAAGCAGCAAAACACTGAGAGAGGAAGTTGGGAGAGCCTATCCCAGAACTTCCAATTCATTTTTTTTAGGGCATTTTCAAGGGAGGTGGGAAATTTGGATTCAGATCCTTGCTAACCAGGGATATTTGCAAACAAAGCTCCCTCCTCCCAAGCAGAATCTGTTATCCTTGGATTACAGGGAAAGAAACACATACTTCATCTGTTGTTCAGACCTCCTGTCCCCACTGGGCAGGGTGTGCTAGGCAGAGAATTAGGGAATGCAGTTTGAGAATCTTTCTAATGAGAAGGATTTGGTTTAGTTTTGTGAACGCCTGCTATCAGGAAATGTAGGTGTATCTACACAAAGCAGTGAAGCAACGAGTTTTGGACCCTGAAAGCGATGTATCTGCCTTATATCCCTTCAGTGCCAGGGTGAAGGATCTTAGTCTCCTACTCGCAGTCAGCTCTAAAGTGCTGGTTCCAGACCTAGCCTGTGTGTTTCATGGTTAAGGACCTCTGCATCAGTCGCAGTGTAAACCTACTCAAAGGTATCTTAAAGACTGCCTTACAGAAATTTAGGTAGCTGGGAGCTCAGATCACAACTGAACAGAAATTTTAAGGTTTTGGAGGCTCACAAATGTTGGAGTTGGCAGCCTATATGACAGTCAGATGCCTACTTGCTGTTGTGAAATGCAGGCTTACTCAGAGCAGGTCTGACCAAGATGGTTTTTAAAGTGCCAAGAACTGCTAGAAATCTCCGTCTTTCCAAAATAATTGGAACATACTAGCACTGGTAGGAAGATAATAGAAAATATCTCTTACCCAGCCAGATCCACTACAGGGTCCTCTCTTTGAGGATTACAGCCATGCTACCCATACTTAGGAAGGGCTTTCTGGCTAGGGCTAGTTGCAGTAATCAAGGAAAAGTGGCGGCCAAAATCAGTGTACCACTTTGGATTAGGCTCAGGTATGTGTTCTGAGTCCAGATGAAACCAGTACTGCTAAGAGTTCTGTGTGAGGAGACTTGATACATATAAACGAGTCAATGATCATGAAAATACACATTACTTCACAGATACGGGAAAGGCAATGCATTTTTGCTGATCAGGAGTGCTGTAGTGTAAGAAAAATCTGCACTACAGCAGCCTTAGTGGGTTTTTTTTGTTTTCAGTGCACACTATGGATGAAGTTTCCTACTGATTGAATAGTGATCTACAGAGAGCTCAAAGTCAACTGCGCTTTGTTAAAGATCAGTAGATTGTCAACATTGTTGGCTGTTCTTGCTTTTTCTTGTGTATGTGGCAGCCTTTTCCAGTGACTGAAAGTGTTCTTATAGCCTAAAAAAAATAAACCAGACTCTCATCTTCACTGTGAATCAACCTCTCTCTTGCTACATGTTTACCTCAAACCTATGTATTTCTTGAAAGAAGAGCTATTCTCTGACAAATTGCATGTCCTGTTGCTGTCCAGATGCATACAGTGTGGCACACCACCATCATCGTCAGCATCCCATTTTCAGTAAAACATTCTAGATTGCTGTCGTCAAGTGAACAGTGGATAGCCTGATGTACATGAATATTGGAGGCTTGCTGTATTTGGCCTTAAACATGAGCAAAGTAGTTACCTACTTGTGATTCCAGCAGTGAAGTTTATTTGCCATTGAAAAAATAAAAAGCTTAGTGTAAAAATATTACTGTAACTTTCACCAAAAAATCTAAAGATCACGTAAAGTGTTATTTTTATAACAGTCTGTTTGGGCAATGGGTGATAGTAATATTTTAGACCCTTAACAGTCAGGCTTAAGACAAGTTCTAAAAGTCGAAAATAAAGTAACTGCTAAATACTTTTTAAAAAATTTAGTTGCTAGTACCACATCAACTTTACTTTGGTGCCCAGGTGACAGCAGTGGCAATTATTTGGAGCAGCTACTCTGTAGAAGGAGTACTTGAAGCTTGGAGAAGAGGACAAAATTCAGGTTAACAAATTGAGTCTCGGCTGCTTATAATTCACAAACTCTAATTACAAAATACCTTTCAATTGATCACAGGATGCTGACCACGAAGAAATAAAAGGTGTGAACATTGCCTTCTGGAGTGACTAGTATTGCCATTAACTAGCATGGTTAATACACTAATTACTATGCCCTTTATCTAGTAACTAGTATTATCTGATAACTAGCATTTTCTCCATCCTGTGGAGTCTAAGCAGATTAAAACTTGTGCATAGATTTCAATTACAGTTTTTCAATTACACTACGACGCTGTGCTGTTCAAGAATGGCATGCGGCCATGTTAAAAGTGACCTCTTCTTTAGATCCACAAAAAGCAGAACTGCATGTCAGTATGGTACTTTGTTGGCAGAGCAAATTAAGCCGTTAAATGTTAGTTGAAGATTATATTTGACAATGGAAGTTGAAGATGCATTTGATTGAGGGTCCGCACAGTTTTGGCCGTAGTTTGAAGCTCAATATTGGCTCCTTTCAAATTCCTTTGAACATACAGCTTACTTGCACTGTTAATTACTATGTTTGTGACAATAGTGCCTAAAAACCAGTTGAGCTAAAAGCTGTACCAACACAGAGGAAGAGGCATCCTGTATTCCAGAGAGTTACTGTCTAAAGAAATAAGAGGCACGCAGGATAGGGGAAAAGGGTTTAATAGAGAGAGGCGGCATGAACAGTGTGATGGCAGCAAGGATCTCTCACACACCTCCTCTCTAGCAGTGGTGGTATGTACATAGTAAATGTTATGAATGTCTATAGATGTTATGAAAGGAAACAGAAGTGAGGGTGAGCAAGGAAGCACGGTAGAGGAGGTGGTATAAAATCAGATACACGTGAAACTGAATTTAAAAGCATGGGAAGCTGGCATACCTCAGTCTTTTTTATTTATTTTGATGGCTTTCATGGGTGCTCTTACCAGTAAGTTCTTGGCTTGCTGTCTTTTTTCCCAATGCCACACATTTTTCAGGAAAAACAGTTAATGGGAAGTACCATCTGGTATGCTGCTTGACACTAAAAATGGAGATTTTTCCCACACAGTTCAGAGTGAGGGGTGGCCCTGCTGTGGCTAAGCTTTGTCCTCTTCCAAGGAAGTCCTTTCTCCTTTAGTTGCTTCTGCGGCTAACAGCTGGAGCCACTGTCCTGCTTTGACAGTAGTTTGATTAATATAAAGGGATACTCATCTGCAAGTGATTTCTGAAATCTTCAAAATCAATGTGTTAAGTATACAGTATATGGAAGCCTGTAAAGCACATCAGCTGTGGAGACATCGCTGAAGATCCAGGAGAGAGATAGAAAGAAAATGATACCTTGCCTGGTAACCTTTCCTTGGTTGCGTGTTTTAAAATAGTACAAAGGAATATTGAAAGACACCAAAGAAGATAAAAATGAACCTCAGATGCTATGCTTTGTCTTAGCTAGACACATACAGCATTTCCACTTCAGTTTCCAAAGATATCTCTGACATGAGTTACCTTTTGGAAGCAGATATAAAGATAAAAATGGACACCTGATCTTAGGATCAAACTTTGTGTGGCTTCAGTGGCTATTGCTACCAGCTCATCAATTGTAAGAGTTAGTCACTGTTGTAATTGCTAAGTATGAATGTGTTTCTATGGCTTTACTCTCACATCAAGAGTGTTATGATCTAATTTAATCTATATTTTCCTGAAAGGATTATTTCTTTTACCCAGTCTACAATTTCAGCTGCAGCGATTCTTATCATTCAGTGCAGAAAAATATCCCCTTCATGTGAACACCAATGGTTGTCTGAATTTGGCCTCATGCTTTATATCAGTTTGGCCTGATAAAATTCTAATACAGTCATTCAAATACAAACTAAAGAGACTGAAAAGTCTGCTTTCAGGAAACTTTTCTCAACCAACACAAGACAATTATTATTTATTGCCCCTGAGAGTGTGGGTTTTATTATGCTCCGTGGAGAGATCAGCTCATTATGAACGCTTCCACCAGTACACAAAAGGGAAGCTGAATGGCGTGAATCATCACAAAAAAGCTCCTATTCATTCTCTGATCTCCAAATGTAGTGTAAATAAATAATGTAAGTAAACATATGCATAATTTAATATTTTCCTGCAGGCCTATGACTGTTAATAATATGAAGTGGCTTGCCACTAGCAAACTGAAAGAAAAGGTTCAGGAACACAAGTGCTGCAGGATAGGACTAAATATAGGCAAAATGAGGGTCTAGAGAACATTTTATAATCTGGCAGATAGGCTGAAAAGCTTCTGACACATAATGAGGAGAACGGCTGCAGGGGTTGCCTGTAACTTCCCCAGCTCGACGCATGTTGGGAGGAAATACAGTTGCAGTCCTGAAGTTTATGGGTTGCTCAGTGCCAAAACAAGTTTCACTCTTTTTCTGGAGACCTCTCGAGCATGCAGTATGTATCCTCCCTTTCCTAAGCGAGAATATGAAGGAAAGTGGCAAAGTTGTCCGAGCCAGCTGCCAGCTGTTCAGCCTCTGGGGCCACCTGGGCACAGAGGGTGTCCAAGACACAGCGGCTGGCCCTTCAGCTCTGCTGGCAGCCTTCAGCTTCCTGCCAGCTGTGCCCCTGCACATCGCTAACTGCGTCTGTCACATCCACAAGAAGCCACAGAAATACACTGAAATCTTTTGCTGCGTCTTGTGCAATTTTTTCCAGACAGCGCCATGTCTGGAATGTGGAATGAAATAAATGTGATGGAGGGCTCACATCTGCAGTCGCATGAGCTTCACCTCCCTACATCACTTCATTCAAAATCCACAAGAAACCTTACACGGGCATGGTGAGGACATAACCTGCAGAGCCTGCGAGGAAGATTTATGTAAAACTTATGTCTCTTCTATGCCAGTAAGCACTATCTCAGTATTTAGGCAACATACACACCTGTCTGAGAAGGCACCAGTTGAAAATGAGTATGAAGTAACCTAGGATGAAAGTGTGTCAAAGTCGTGTCCCCAGTTCTTAACTGCCTTCCAGTTACAGAATCTGGGAGCCAAGAACTCAAAACTGGACTGAGAATATCATAACAGGTAATTTAATTTCAAAATCAAGGTGATTGCATTCAGAATTAATTTTGAAAAACAAGCATAATTCTCTGTCTAAGCTTTCTTCAGCATATTCACCACATTTCCCACACTCAGGAACTGAGCTGCGAACTAGTCAAGCTATTTACTCTTGCTAGTCAAGCTACTTCATGGTTTGGAACAGAAGAGAGTAGATGTATTGGAGATGGAATTTCTAGTTCAAAACATTTTAGATGTGTTGAGATATCAGGGTGATGGGTGACATATAAAAATGACCGTGCCAGCCTTAATGAGGGAAATATATGTATATTTTTTACCAAATAAAGGTGTTGCCTTTTTGAACTCATGCAGAGTCAACATGCTGAAAAGGGAAGTCAGGCAGAGTTCCGTACGCAAATTCAAAACAATGATCCTGAAGACTCTTGCTCAGGTGCTGCTTAAATCCCAAAGCCCCATTGCAGTCTTACTTGAAAGCTGCCAAGCTGTGTGCCTGTTTACAAGCAGGACGTTTGCTTATTAAGAGGGAGTCCTTGGTTCCCTCTCCTCCTCCGTTCAAGGCTGTTTCTGTGTTGTCACTGGATAAAATACAGGACTAAAGACAAAGTGCGCAACCTTCCAAGTAAAAGCTTGCACTGGTATAACAGTTTGTGCAGCTGCACAACCTCAAAGTTTATAGCACTTTTTCCTTCTGTAGTTGACAATAACAAATGTTAACATGATGCAAATCTACCGTGATATGAAAGTAAGGACTAGCATTTCCACTTGAAGCTGGCAGAGTAATCAAGTAGTTTTTGTTTTATTAAACTGAGCTGCCCCAGGATCTAGAAAAAAATATAATAAAAAGGCAAAAGGCACAGAAGGTAACATTTTATTTGATATAAATAAAATACACATGATGAAGCAAAGCAATGCTGATAATTTAATTTACTGAGGACCACTGTACAGGTCATTTGTGGTTTAATTTTCATTTACTAATCATAAATTCACTGACATTGCCTCTGTATCTCTCGTTATTATATCATAGTATCTGCTAAATTTCCGATCCTTCTCTGTTTGAAAGTTAATACCGTATCTATAGAAACCATGTTTATAATACACACACAATTCATAACTCTTTTAAATACAGAGCATGTGTATTTATAGTATATATAATCAAGTAAAACTTGAGACTTACAAATCCTAAAATAGCTCAAGCTGGTGTATAACATGACATTAAACTATTAGAACCATACAGTAAAGGTCATGCTAACCAGTCATGAGCTAACAGACATACTCTAGAAGACTACCACTGAGAGAGCAAATTACCTTAATTTGTAATGAGTTAGTTCAGTGCTGTCTTGAATAACAGTATGTACAAAGCTACGGACTGTACTGTGTCCTGGTTGCATATTAATAGCTATAGATCATAGAATCATAGAAAGTTTTGGGTTGGAAGGGACCCCTAGAGGTCATCTAGTCCAACCCCCCCGCAGCGAGCACAGACACCGCTAACTAGATCAGGTTGCTCAGAGCCCTGTCCAGCCTGGTCTTGAATGTTTCCAGGGATGGGGCCTCCACCACCTCTCATACAAGCTGCTAGAAATAGACAACAGCTGTCATGACAACTCTGTAACTTCTAATTTATTATTAAATGTTTATATTGCAATGGCATACAGAGACTTAGACAATGGAAAGACGCTGCCTTTCCAGATGTCTCTAGAAGTTTACCTTCCAAGGGGACAGAAAGTGCACAAATGCTGTGGGAATACAATGCCAGTATTGAACTGATTTTCAATTACTGTAAGAGTAAGGACATAAACAAATAGATTAAAATAAAATATATTTTACACTAAAGAGGTATTATGGTACTGCAAGTATTGTAAGAAGATAAGAGACCAAAGCTTCAGAATCAGGTTTAGCTTATGCAAAGTTTCTATGTATGAATTCCAGCAAGAGTTGTAATCGCTTGGTTGTGTCAAAATTAAATCCTGACATAGTAAGGTACAGCTCTGGAAAAATGACATTTACAGGTCTGAATGTCTGCTTACATCTGTGGTGAATTTGTTTTGTTGCTCATATGTTATCTTAGCAAATAACAACCGTCGCATCCTGAGAAGTTACCTTTGTACCATCAGTTCAGCTTGTGATCACCCATGTCTGCCATAACACAGAAACATCCACAAAATAAAGGCTTGTCATAATCATTCAAAACTGAAGTGTTTGCAGGTGCTTTTTTTGCCTAAGATATACTCACTTTTTCATCTGTTCTCTTTCTATGAACAATGACACCTTGATAATATCTTCATTTCCTCCTTCCCTTTATCTTTTCTGTACATTGTGGGTTTTTTTTTAATAAAATAAGCACCACAGATGTGTGTGGGACAATTTTCATTAAAAGATGCAAATTAAATGAAAGATTTTGCAAAAAGAGATTTCAAAAGTTGCTGCCTGCAGACACAATTAAAAACTGAGTTTTACAAAGTCCCTCATAACATTTCACGGATTCCCTTTCATGTATGAGTTCACATCTCTATGATGAGCACCCCTGTGGCTCTCCAGCACAAAAAGGATCCATTTCCTCTAGAACTGGGCAACACTTTGAATTTAGAAGCAGGCTTTTGGAGGCCTGGTCTTTTCTCCCTATGGAAAGAAGAAAAAGTCACTGGGAAAGATAAAGATGCGTGTTCTTGATGTGTTTCCTCTTGTAGCTTTCCCTTGGTTTTAATGGGATGGGAACTTGAAGCAAGGTAAAGAATGGAGCTGGTATTTTCCAAGCAGTACAGGAACAGAGTGGGTGTCAGGAGTTATTCACTGGGAAGCTACTCTGACAAGTGGAAGAAGATAATAGCAAGGTTAGCCAAATTATTTGCTCTAGTTGGACAAAAAAGCAGGTAGAGGCTGGATATTAGACTTGGTCTGAGAAGAAGGATACTTCATGTTCCTTGTCTTCTGAGGGCTAACTGACCATCCAAAAGGAGCTAAGGCTGAACAGGACAATTATTTGGAGTTACTGAGCTCTCATGTTCATATTCTTCAGTCAGGAAAATTCTGTTTGGGATTCACGAGCTGAAGTGTTTTTTTCGCTAAACCTAGGGAATTGAATGTGTGCTTCAAAATGGGGTGTCACTATGATGTTTCCTCTGGTAGTAAATGTTCTAAATACTCTTGCTATACCTCTGTCATGTCCTCACACCAGGTCTGCAAGACTTTCTCCTTTCCACAGTGATGGAACACTGAGAAAGGGAGGTGGGTACAGGTCTGCCCTCTGCTTGCCTCTCCCTGCTGTTGGAGGGTAGGTGCATACACAGGGTGTGATGTACATGAAGCCCATATGGTTCATCTTCTCTGAACTCCAACAGGGCATTCCCTCTCCTGCAACCCTCTCAGTGGCCATTGTTGTCGGTAGTAAGCCCTTACAAACACTGAAGTTAATGGGTTGGATTCACACACGACCTCAGCACCTCATGCCGCTGCCTGCACCTCTGTTTATCCACTGCTTAGTGTACTTCATGAGATACATTCTTAGATATATGAGGGAATTAGTGAGACTGACATCTCTGTTACATTTGTGGTCGTGAATTTTCCTTGTTCAGTCATGTGTCATTATGTTTAGATTTTTTACCTTTCTCTCACCCACCTCTTTCTCTGCTGTCCACATCTCTCGGTGGGAGTCAGATGGACTGCCTTGTGCCCCTCCGCCGCACGGGGTATGGTCTGCATTGTGAGGCCAGGTGAGGGTTTTTGCCTACGCAGCCTGCTTTTGTTGCATGCAGCTAGCACATCGTCTGTGCTGATGGCCAGCATCATCCTTCTGTTGAGCACTCAAAGCTGGAAGTGAGCGTGTGGTGTAGGCTGGTGTCAGAGCAGGTATTTGTGTTTGGTTCTGCATTTGGTAAATTTTATCTGCGGTGTGTAGCTAACTGAATTTGATCACTCAGGCAGAGTCCTTTGCAGTATTAAATTCTAGCTGGAGAACTACTTTACCTTGGGTTTTCATTTACACACGCAGCCCCTAATCTGATACAAAAAATGGCTGGTTTTTAGATCAGTGCACAGCCATGTTGACAGAATTTGAATTACACTTCTGTGTAAAAATCCGTTCCTATGGATCTGACTGCCGGACAAGTGGCACATACTGTAAATGCTAAGGAAAAGGGAGCCACTGTGTCTCAGTTCTGTCATGCACCTATATAAATAAATATCACTAGTGCTGGGGAGGGAGCTGCAACTCTCAAATAACCTGAGAAGTCAATGAAAGGCCAAGAAGAAACCTTCTTGTTATGCACTTGTATTTTTCTAATAGGAAATAAAAGCAATTTTCTGGAATTTAATTCATAAAGATTTGGTCTTGAAAGATTAACCAAAAAGAGAGTAGAGCTTAAAAGCACTTTTTCAATGGACAAATATGTCTCAATCTTTTGCCCATTCTTGTAAATGTAATTGTTAGTTTGTGTGTGAGATCTCTGTTTGTTATAATTCAGCGAAAAAGTTATTAAATTATTTCTCTTAGTTTTCATTTCTCTGTTTCATGCCATATAGGAACTACCCTTCTTGCTTAGCACGTAAGTGTTGTTTCTGATCAACTGCAGAAGAGACGGAGCCGAGTTTTAGCAAGAGACCTCTGAACAATGTTGAACTGGCATGTCAAGCAGCTGTGCCAGAAAACTGCAGATACGCATTTCAACACGGAAACAACTCAACTACTCTGCAATGGACAAAGCTGATGTGAACAAAATTTAATCAATGGTTGACAATATCAATTCTTAACCCTCACGGGTTTTTCTTTCAGAAATACCACTGGGAACGCACAAGGCATCAGGAACGAGGGATTAAAATAAGCTGTACTATTATGGCCTAAATGGGTTCCTCACTGGAGATGAGTGACCTGTTTCTATTTCACTTAACTGCTTTACTGTAAAAATGAAGTCAGTATTTGCAGAGAGATTTACCATAGCTCTTTAAAATTTTATGACTGCCCATGCAGTCCTTGTTATGCATTCCCAGGATTAACAGATCAGCCATGGGGAGATGTTCTTGGCATTTTGTAGTCTGACCTTTTGAATGCTATAATTGTGTAAGAATAAAGAAAAATTGTAATAACATAGCAGATTGGCATGTTTTGCCTAAGTGTTACTTCCGGTATTCTTCATTTTTAATTCCACTGAACGATTAAATGCAAAACTGACTGCTTAGGGGATATTCCTAGCAGTCCATTATGCAGTGGCCTTTGGCTTTTCAGTTACTGTAGAGTGTGGAGCTTTCTGTTGATAATTTACTGTTTTGACTTCACTGAACACAGAGGAACAGTATAACATTTGCGAATACCTGGCCACTAATTCATTCCGATATCCCAGTTCTTCCACCACTACTAGTCATGGTAACTGAAAGTCCCTGACTTATGAAGCATTATAATACCTCATATCAAAGACCTTGGCTTTACATAAAACCTTATTATTTTTTATTTCATGTTCATACATAACAAATCCCTCAATTCCTATAGGGTGGTAGAACTTAAAATGTACCAGTTCGTGTGCTGAATGTAGCCACCAAATAGCCCTTACTCTGCTTGTTCAGTACAGCAGTTTGTCTTGGCTGTAACTCTGCTGTTTCTTCAGAGCACTCAGTGTTTCCAGCAGTCTTCTGACTGAAACTGACAGACCGAAAACAGAATTACATGTTCCAGAAAAAGGAAAATGTGAAAGCAGTAAACACTCATTTGTCCACAGTTTTACTTTCCTTTTTGCTGTAAGAGCCCACCTGCTTTGTAGCTAAAATGACCTTTCCCAGCTTTTTACTCTTAGACCTATAGAGAAGGTTGAGACCTAAGGGGGCGAGCAAAAATCCTATCCTGTTTCCCCAGTTTACAAAGGTGTTAACAAAGTCTGAGCTATAGAGTCTTCCTTGTTAGTAGTGATGCAGACCCAGCAAGAACCCAGTTTAGGCAGCAGACTGAGCTTACAGGGCTGGCAGTGTAAGCAAAAAAACCATCTGAAACTGAACCCAAAGTAAAATCTTAACAGTGGTAACGGTTTCTAAGACAGTGTCATCTGAGGCAAATTTAACAGCAAGCTCTTCACTGGCTGTACAAAATTACAGCGTGTCAAAGGCAAAGACAGTAGCCTGCCAGATTGTCTTCGCAGAGAAGAAGGAGGAGAGAGTATGTATCATTTAAGTGCTATTCTGCTGGCAACACACTGAAGCTCGTTCAAACAATTATTAAGAAGCATCCCAATGTTTGCAGGGCATGTTTTCCTGCTGTCAAAACTCAGATCTAGAAAACAGAGAGTTACATTTCCAAAACAGGTGTCCAAAATCAGATTTTTAAATTCATTCTGCTACAGAGGTGGCTTGACACACAGTGAGAGTGAGATTCCCGACATTCCACTGAATTATGTTCTGGATTCAAACACTGTCCTTATTTTAGAGAAACATGTTACTTCAATTCATGGGTTCTTCTTTCTTATTTCACATCTCCTCTTTTTCTTCAGACCATCAGGCAACCAAGCCCTTTGCCTTTTCCCTGTTCTGATGCTGTGCCAGCATGTCAGTACTTTGTTATTCAAATTCTGTCTGCCTCTGTGAACCATTTCCAGCATGATTTCGAGAAGGAAAGAGTAGTTGTTACTGGGGTCTGAAGATCAGTAACTTGGAACACAGGCTAAAGAAATGTGCATGGTGTTGTGCAGAAACTCTGCATTCTCCTGCCACAGTTTTGTCCATCGAGCTCCAGACAACTTTGTCAGAGTTTTCTTTTGTCTCCATGAGACCAGCGTCAAAGGCAGCATTGGAATTTGAAACACTGGAGTTTCAGTTCTGCCTTTAGATTCCCTGATCTATATTTTCGTTGAAAAGAGCTCCATAATGCCATACATTCCCCAAGCCATTTTAGATAGCAAAGATTTTATAAAAAATGTTCAAACAGAAGGAGTTCAGTGGGAAGCAAGAATACACTTGCTAAATACTTGTGTAATTAATCTAAAATCAGGACATCCAAATTTGCCGACAAGCTGATTTAACTTCCAGTAGAGGATATAATCTCTACCAACAGGGTGTACCTGCAGCAAAATTAATTTATACGAGGCAAAATAACCATAGCTCATACCCACTCAGAAGTTTTGTACTTATTCAGACAGGCCTTTGTGTACTGAACTTGCATTCTCTGGCACTAAAATTAATATTTAAAAGTGAATTAAATGCATGTTATTAATTGAAAGTGAAGAGATTATTGGTGAAAAACAATGTAGAACAGCACAGGCCTTTTCTAGGTCCAAAACTACTTGCCTTGGATTGTAGACAAGAAAAGGCTAACCTAGCAAAAAAAATTTGGGCTAAATGTGAGAACAGTTTTTTTTAACTTTAAATATATCATTAAGAATTCATAGAACGACAGGTTGCCAAAAAAGCACTCAGTGGAGTTTTCCATTGCCTCTGCGCTCTATAGCTCATTCACAGCTTTTGTTCTTAAGAAGAATGCAGCAGGTCAAGAAGTTTATCTGTCACTTAACACTGTTTTCCTTTTTAGTTTCAAGTGTGATTCATTTAATCGTATACCAAAAAATGGCTCTGGGTTCGTCCGTATGATCTTAAATAATTTGGCTAAACTCCTTCTAACCTAATGTATAAACGCATGGTAGACTTGCCTATGAACTTTCTGTAGTAGGCAGTTCTTTGTTCAGGTTTATGCCTTGCTTTCCTCCATAAAACCTGGGGTTTGATGTGACCTGCTGACCTCTGAGGGAGTTGTATTCAGGCCTTTGGAAGATGACAAAGTGAGCTGGAGCCACACAAAGGTGCAGCCACATGACAACCTCTGCTCAGGCTGCCTGGGGGACTGTAACCTTGGGCAGAAGGGGGAGGGAGACAGCAAGGGCCAGTGACCCTGTAAACTGCCACTGCAAGGTTTGCCAGAGTCCATCTATCACATTCCCTAATGTTATTTACATTTCTTCAGCTAACACATGTTGATTAGTGCAATATTTAAAAATACGTTTTAAGCCTATTCCAAGCCTCAAACTGTCATGGTTTTAAGCATTGTGCAGACTTCAGGGAAGTGACTCCTTATGTTCAGATCATGTTCTCAACTTTTTTTTGCAACTCTTATAACCATTTTTTTCATTCCTTTGAAAGTCTGAACTTCTGCCAGCAACACACAGCTTCTGTAAATTCAGAAAATATCTCAGATAAGATGGCCACATGTTTTAAAAACATTTATGGGCCATGCCTTCTGATTCTACTTGAGGAGTGAGACAAGCTGCTGAGAACGTAGAGCATGCCACGCAGTGTGTGTGCAGCACTTGGGAGGACCATCATGTTAGGTCAGCAGACCGAAGTGCTTGTGCCACAAACAGCATAATGACAGCCCAAATCCACACCTCAGTGTATGAACGTTGAAGCTGCCTTCCTCTGTGAAGGAGGAAGTTAGAACTGCAGTTGAGGTTAGGCTATGCACAGCCTATCTTTGGCCAAAGGGCTCTAATTACTTCTGACAGCGGTAGGGACTGCTGGGCTAGACTGCAGCCTGGCATGGAAGCAGCGCTGGTCTGAGTTTCAGGAGAGTGCTAGGAAGTGAGTTGCATTTAGGGTTAGACAGGAATGATCCACTCAGCTAAGATTAGCTCTGAGCTTTGCAGGGGATCGGTTCTCAGGATAGTTTGGCAGATGGCAGGGATCGCTAGGCAAATTCTGGGATTTGGAATAGGACTAAAAGGTGACCTGCAAACCTCAGTTACAGCTTAGTAAACAAAGGACCACTTGATCCTGGTTTAGGGGTAACTACATTTGGATTTCCGCCTGGCAGCAGCCACTGGACGCCTGAAACCATGATTAGTATCTAGTTTAAGATCTGGCCTTGTGAGAAGCTGGGTTTACGGCTGAGTGCAGATGGGGACATTACTCTCTGATAAGACACTTCACATGGTTAGTGGGTCTAGGGCTTCAAGTCATGGCTGGGCTATGATTAAAACTGAGATTAGATTTGAGGCTAGGTTTTGTCGTAATGAAGACAGACAAACTAGGCAGAGAAAGAAGCGGCTGCTGGGGTAAGTAGAGAGATGGCTGATTTAAACTTTTAGTCTAAATTTGGGGCCCAAGGGGAATGATTAACTATGAATAGTGCTGGATGCGGAAGAAGGTGCCAAGGCTAACGTAAGACTGGTGATAATAGGGCCCAGATGGCAATCCTTCATGCTTCTGTATAAAGGGATCACTTAACACTGCATAAATGTCAGATTTGGGTTACGAGCCAAACAACTACGATGTGATCTAGGCAACGCAGAGGCTATTGGCTAGGCTATGGTTTGGGTCAAGATTTGGTGCTCACTGCAGCCTTCAAGCTGCTTTCAGAACTGGGATCCAAATAGCTTCAGGCAAATGCTGACAAAATGTAGTTCTTCCTAGAAAATGAAGGGCTGCTCGAGTAGCCTTAGGTTTGTCGTTTAAAAGGCTAAAGACTGTCAAAACCTGAAATGGGAGTAGTGTTATGTCTCATACCAGTTCTAACTGTTCAGCTGGGCTTACGTGGCTGGACCAAAACAGTTCCCACACGATGCCGTGGCAGGTGCTAGCAGGTGTCTCACAGCTAGTTTTAGATGTGGGGCTTGCAGGAGCCAGTGCGTAGATGTTAACATGAGAATTAGGCTGAGTGGGAGTAGGGCTGGGAGCTCATAGTCCTTCACCTTGAATGTTCAAACTCCTGACTACAAAAGTCCACCTATGATTTTTGTGGGTCAGTTAGAATTTGACACCAGGAGAGTTGTTTGTGCATGACAAAAAATGGGAAGAGAAGCAGGGACTTCTTGAACAAACTTAATGATTTCTGATTTTCAGGAAGTTGAATGATAAGAATGTCTCAGCCAGAGAGAAATTTTTTTTTCATTCTAATTATACTATATTATTACTTTTATTACTATTATTACTTTTATTATTATTACTATTATTATTATTATTTTCATTCTAATTATACTATATTATTACCTTAGTAATACCTGGATATTAGCCTGGTATTGCTAAGATAATAGTATACTATAATTACATAAATTATGGTTAAATATGAATGTTTTCAAGTTTAGGAGCTGAAGATTGTATTATCTAAAAATGCTATTTAAAAATTAGGAAAATTACACTTCACGTGCAGGGTTGCAAAAATATTTTAAAAGACAGTGTTAGCATAGGGGAAACAATCTGTGTATTTCCGCCATGAGATCTTCACAGTTATTGCGAACATCTGCTTTCATAAAGCAGCACTGGTTCCTGTTCTAAGGTGCTGGCATAACATTTTTCTTCCTTTCTTGCTCTCCGGTTTGCCTGTCCTCATCCCTTCCCTTTTCTGTTCTTCCCTTCTAAATATCTGTTTTTATTTCATTTCATGTATTCTTTTGTTTCTAAAATCACTTCCCCATTAAATTTCAGTTTGAAGCATTCCTCAAAATGCCATTAAAAACACTTGGAATCATAGAATCTTTTCAGTTGGAAAAGACCTTTCAGATCATCGAGTCCAACTGTCAACCTAACACACCCATGTCCACCTCTGTAATGCATAAATAACTCATAAAACAGCGGCCATGCACTATGCATCTTTTTTTGTCCCTCAAGACCCGTACTGTTTGCTCTGTGAGATCCCAAGAACTTGTCAATCCTTAGGTGCCAGTCCTGCAATAGCGCTTTAAGTCCTGTTCAGCTGTGAACAGCTTTTCCTTGCAGCCATCCACACATGTAAAGCAGGTTAAATGGATGATGCAGTTTTCTGTCCTTTGAAATAGGGACATACTTCATGTCCTGTGTAAATCAGAACTGAAGCATCCTTTTGGCCAGATATGGTCAATGGATATCTCACCTCACAGCTTTTGTCTGTAGAGCAGTGGTCTGGAGTTTCTGCACCCTAGAGGGTACGCAAGACAATCCACTGAGGTGCAGGAAGAAAGTATTTTTTTACCGTTAAAAAAAAAAATAAAATTTAAAAACTGTGTTTATTTCATCTTTGTGTCATCCTTTTTTAATTTCTATTTTGTGTATATTTTATCATGTACATAAGATTAGTACAGTAGTACGTGTATATCATTTAGAAATATACTGGAGTGCATACTCAAAGATTTTTTTACTCATAGGAGTATGTGATGAAAAAAGGCTGAGAGTCCACTGCTACAAAGCATCTAGTTCACCTTGAGCACTATGTAGCTATTCTATCTGTAATGAATAAAATACATGTATAGTCCTCTACTTAGGCCTGCATCTGTGGTATGCAAGAGAAATCCTATCAGCCATTATAAAAACAAGTAGCTTCTTTCCTCTGTAAAAATAGTCTGAATCAACTTCCAGCTATGCCTGTTCGTGCAGTGCTTGCTCATCCTATACAATTAAGACACAGTGGAAGCTGAGGCAGGATGTTCTGACTCCTGCTGTCTCATAAGGATTTCATGTCACAAAACACATGTGGGGCCTATTTAATTGTTTTTGGTATTCAGCCTATAAATTGCTATACCTGTGATCTGGCCTTATAAACAGAAAGAACCATTGAACGTGCAAGGACAGTTTGCTGTCATTTCTTTATGTAAGCTGAAAGAGTTAGGATTGTGTTAGTTGGCAACCTCACCCAATCTGAGCAATGAAAGTTGTATTTCCCAACCAAATATATGTTATTATTGCAGATTACTTTTTTGGTTTGTTTTAATTTTCATTGAGTGGTTTCTTTTTTTCTTTTCTCTTGTGAAGGTGATATATTCAGCACAGACTAGCGAAATGTCATTCACAGAATGACATGTGCACTGCAGAATCCAAAGAGGAAAAGGTGAATAACTGACAGTGAAGTCTTCAATGACAGTGAAAGTTTTGTCCATACAAACATTGCAGCTGCTCATCTGTAAAACCAGGCACATCCTCCTATACCTGGTTATGTCTGTTTGCTCGTATTCTCAGACTGGGGACTGTGTAGGGCAAGGACTTTGTTCTCAGTCTGTACAGTGCCAATAATTACTCCTGTTGCTACAAAATTATGCCCTTCATAATAAACAACAACTGTGCTTAAAATAATAATCACATCCGTCACAACAGCAGTACCTAGGGATGTCAAATGCCAAAGGTCTAATCCTGTACTGCTGAAACAGCATCGCTCGCCACTGGAAGTTGCGTGGAAGTCGCCAGCCCCCGCGCCTCCGCGGAGCTGCCAGGCTCCCCTTTCGCGGCCGTTTGGCATAAATAAGCATTGCCATCTGATGGCGGGGTCTCGGTACTGCACAGCAGCTCCCTGCCACTGGAAAGCTGGCGTTAAAGCGAGCGGCTTTTTCGCAAAGGAAGTGTCTGTGACTAATCACAAGATTTCATTTTTTCCTACACAACTTTACGATGATTTTCTCATGATGAAAATCCTGTTTTCCCAACCCCGAACATTCTGTTATTCTGTGATTCTGTGATTAAGCAGCAGGAAAGAGATTGCTTTCATGTTTGCAATATTAAAAACACTTTTCATCCCTCAGCACTGTGTTTCTAGCTTTTCCTTAGAGACAGGATGACGGAAACTTTTGCTCTGCTCTTGCTTTTTCCTCCTCTGGGCCTTCTGTGGTGTTGCTCACAGCCATTCAGACAAGCAGAGAGTGATAGCCAGTGAAACCTCTCTGAGCGCATGTGCTGTGGTTTTGGGTGGTTGGCATTTATGGAGTGCCATGCTATTGCTTCAGGTGGCAGTGTGTCTTGTGCTTGGACAGACACCCCTTTTAAGGACTGTAGTAGTGTATTTCAGCTGTCGAGAGTGGTCGTTTCATTCTCCGCTATGCCCTTCTGGCAGTGGTTTGTGTAACCGTGTCTCAGCCTCACCGCTGTAAAGGTGGTTTTCCAACACTGCCAGGCTTACTGCTTGGTACTTGAAGCCTGCCCTTGCATTCAGAACTCTGCTCACGCTTACAGGTCAGTTATCACCAAAGGAGACATGCTGATGATCTTGCTGCTACTGCCAAACAGAGCCAGACTGAAAGATCAGGATTTGAGACCTGGAAAAGGGAAAAGAATGATTACTACTAGTTTATTTTAGGAAGAGAAAAATAGGTAGCTTGAATTTCTACATCATATTCTGTGCTGAGGTATCAAAGTGCTTTACTAACTGATAATCTTCAGAGCTTATACTAGGAGTGAGGCAACTCTGATCTATTGCATTTCTCGAAAACCAACAGCAAAGACCAGGCAAATAAGTCAGCTTTTGTAGCATGTAGCTTTTGGCTTCCATGATTTGGAAGATGGCGCTCACAACTTTGTACCTTACCAACCTTACCAGTTCCCTCCTGGGAAGAAATGAGGTATTGAGATTATTTCTCCAGCAGCCTGGATAACACTGTTAATTAGCTCATGCAGAGCTCCATGAAGCTAGAAATATATAACCCAAAAAGTCTAAACCCAATGCATATATATTTCTGTATGGTAGTGCAGATATGCGTATGCAAAACTCACAGTCCTTTGAAAACTGGAACATACTTCAGTCACTTGACTCTTTTAAAAAAGACCCTTGGGTTTACTATCCGTTGTCATGCATGCACTTACTGTTATAAAAGCTCTCACTGTTTTAATTTGTCACCTGGAAGTACCATCTCACCTTTGTAAAAAGATAGTATACTTAGAAGGGAACAGTGCTTTCTGTAGGGGCTGGATACCTCTTGTGTCTTACTCAGCATGTTGTACTAACGTCTTTCCAGAGAGTGAAAACGGAGGTGTAGGACTTCTGTTCTCATGCATACACACAAGCATGCCTCTTAAGTGGAGATATGACCCATAGCTGTTCAACAAACCTTTTGCCTCATCCCGCTCCAGCCTGCTTCTAAGTCGTATATCTGAGTGGAGCACAACAGCTCCACTAGAACATGGCTGTTCTCTTGCTTGGTTTTGTAAGTTGTTCCCCACTATTTATCTAATTTCATTAGTGAAATGCATGACTTCTTCCCCAGGTTTTCTGAGGTGCTGCTGTTTCACAGACACTGGACTGCAATCATTGTCATAGGCAATGAGCAGTTTAGCGGAAATAATGGAAGACAGGGAAAACAGACTGAGCACCTTCTAGCAAGATGTGGCTTTGGATACTGTGTTTCAACACATCCACTCCAGCCTTGCATACAGAAAAAAATGTGACTTCATTACGGCCTGTACTCAAAATGCCCAAGCTTTTCTCCAGCATTACTCTGTAACGTACCTGTTGCAGCATGCTCCAAGCTGAACCTTCCTTTTAGCGGAGGTTGTGCACAGCGTAGCATGTGAAGAAGCGTACAAAACAGGGAATCAGTCAGCTGAATTTGTGAGCAATTTCACTAATAAATTCTTAGCCTTAATTAATAACAAAGAACTCTGCCATTAAAATCAATGAAATTTCAGAGCCATTTATTGATTTGAACTTCCACACACTTTGTCTCTGTAAGCACTAAGGACTTGAGCTTCAAGTTTTTACCCCTACTGATCTGTACTTATGCTCTCCTAACAACATTGCAGACAAGACTTGTTGTTGAGAATAGAGTTAATTTTCATTTGTTATTTTGTACCCTTCCAACAGAGGTTTCAGGCAAGGAAACTACACCTCATAGTTCATAAACCTCAAGCAGTATTGCATAAGAAAGAGAAGAAGAAAGAAAAAATAGAGAATATATCTTTTCTACTATACTGAATGATTTCATTGCAGTTACTCTTTCTGTCAGTAGTAAAATGTCTGTGAGTGAAGTGTAGTCTCGAATGACACAGATGTGTATGAGTTACCTGCTTGCACCAGTATCATTGTCCATATTAACACCATTATCCCTTTTGTTGGAAGCTGTGAGTGCGAATTTTTCTCCCCCCAGTTTTTTATCTTAGTCTCAGCCTGTGTGAAAGTAGAGAACAGTGTCATCTCTAATATGCCCAGGAAATGGTCACCCAACTGCAGTTTGCAGTGAGTTTTCTCAGCTAGTCCTCTTCTAACAGGGAATAATCGATGGCTTATGAATAGGGGTGTCTAAATGTGCCCTGGACTGCAGGCCAGTCCTAGCTGTGTATGAGGTGTGAGGTATGTGTGAGGCGGTCAGTTGCCAAACAGGATGAAATAAAGACATGAAAGTGCAGTTTCTGCAGTGAAATGGTTAACTTCTGGTCTACGAGGATGGCTTAAGCAGCCATATGTTCTGCATGGTAAAGAAGAGCAGATGGGATTAGCATGAAATGTTATTCCTAAAGTCAGCTTGCCATGGTGAAAGCGGTTCCACATCTCTGTGCTGGTTTGTATCCACAGACCTGGTGCTGTACTACATGCCTATCCTGATTGTCTTGGGCACGAACAGGCCAAACAGTGTTCTGTGTTGGAGCCTCAGTTGTTCCCACATATTAAGAGTGTATTCTGACTGGCAGGTGCATGAAGGCAGCAACCATCTGCCTCCGTACTGAACACAGGTATTGTTATCTGCACGTTACCCTCCCAAGGTGTCTTTACCCTGAAGGGAATTCTTTTCTCTCTTTCAGTGTTCGTGAGGGTAGTTCATCATGCTAGCTGTTTTCACCTACACTCCTTTCCAGATTTCCCACTGACCCAGCTGACAGCTTCCATCATCTGGCAGCACCTTCTCAGACTTTGGCCTTCTGAGCCTCTTGCTGCTCCATGACCTTCTGTCTCTCATCTGAGATGAGAGTTCAGGCCTCCTTCATCTTTCTTGCAATATAATACACTTTTGATGAGCTTCCAGATGCTCTGTGGCTGGGCAGATATCACAGATTGCTGCATCAGCAGCTCTGGTTCTCATCAGCCTGGAAAAATGAATAGGCTGCCAGTCATACCGTGTGTCTGCATCTGTGTGTGTCTGTGCACGCATGCTTCTCCCACGCTTCAGTGCCAGTTCTGCAGCTGCACTGCTCTGGCCCCACTCATGCAGTGGCAGCATCTGGCCCTATTGGAAGACTTCTTCAATTGCCACCGCGCTTCTGATCTTTCCTAGTCTCTCCCTCTAATCACTCATACTTGCTCTTTTAAAAAATGGGTTGGAGAAACCATTGCAAACACGTCATCAAAAGTTACATATTTTGCTGAGGTAGATGATGTAACAGGCAAATATCCCCTGTGGAGTTTACATGCACTGGAATAATGACGATATGTCTATGTTCTGAAGTAACAGGCTGACATTGCTTTTTGCTCTCTCCAGTCAATGCTGAATCTCCCACAGGCAGCACTGAGCAGTCCTGAATACCTCTTCCACCACAAAATTTCTACCCAGTGCTGTGGGCTCTACAAGCCTCACTGCATCATTACTTCAGATGCTAGCTTGGACAGTTAGTAAGTTGTTTCTAGGGGTAGAAGAACTGAGCATAACTAAGTGTTTCCGTGAAACCTACAAGGCCATGGTGTTACGTATGTACCAACACATTTCATCTAGAAAATAAACGTGCTGTAGTGATGGTGGCCACTGCATGCAGTGCCAAGGTCCTGCTATACCATGAGACAGTGTATCTTGGGAGCCACTGCCTCTCCCCTGATCATCATCAGCTTGTCTCAGGGGATAAGGACACCTAACTCACACCTCTCACTAAGTCTGGAGCTTAAAAGCAGCAGGCAAACACTGGTACTCACCGTGGGAAGATACCACCTCCATAAAAAGGAAGAGATCCTGGCTAAGCACCGGTGCTGAGTCCCCAGCTCAGCTGTGGACAACACCTCATGTGAAGGCTGGATCTTGGCTCTCTCAGTGGCTCTCACTGGGTGCCACAGGATGTGGGAGCCTCTGATACACTGAGAGAAGCAGGGGCCTACAGCCCCTGCTGAGCTTGGGCTGCATCCATGCATTTTTTCCTCTTCTTCAGGCACTGATTTCTGTCCTGTTTCCTTATAAAAAGCGTACAGTAACATTTTGTCTCCTTCAAGAACAGGAAAGGGACTGTGGGACAGTTTCTTTGCTTGTTGTTCATATATCTCTCGGCCAGCACACACATAAAAATCTCTCTTACTGTTTCCTCGGAGTCACACTAAAAAAGTGCTTCTCCAGCTGGATCCTTGGTATCCTTTCTGCCTTCTCCATGTGTGCATGCTACTTTCATCAGACTCACAGAAATGGGTTCCACCAGCAACCCCTGCCTTTGTTATCAGGCTCCTAGGGTGGCAGGGCTATATTTTGCAATGTGCTAGGCTTTGGATCATGGCTTCCTCTTAGGTTATCTGTCAGAAAAATACCTGGACAGTGAACACTAAAGCAACAGAGGGGAATGCACCTTCCAGCATTACTAGTCCAGTTATATATGGAAGGAACAGGAGGGGAAGAGAGTGTAGAAATTTTCAAGCTCACATGCTCTCCTAAGCAGTACCTCTGGCTGCTGCTGTGGGAGGTGAGCCCTAGGAGAGGTATACCCTTTGGCTCTCTTACCTGTGTTCTGAAATCAGCTGGGAACCAGTACGCCTAGATACTGGAGACTGAGCAAACTGAAATATATTTCCCAGTGATCAAAAGCCTGGTTCTGCCATTGCCACCTACACAGGTTTCCCCCTGTCTTGACACGTACTGTGTTTTGGATATCAGCCTTGTGTTGTGTGAAGGACAGGCACTGGGAGCTGTATTAGCACAAGGGCTGGGGTTTAGTCTACACAACCCATTCATATCTATGTGAGTCATGAAACCGAATCTTAAAAATTATCCTTTTCATTTTAATCCTACATGTGTAATCATGCACAAGTGAATTTACTTTTACAATAGATTGTTTGATCAAACCAAAAGCACAGAAGGTCAAGATGTGTAAGACAGAGTTGCTGAGCATGCATCTCAAGCAAGAACTGGCACCTTTTCTATACAGCACCTTTTCTGTACTGCACGACCGCCTGCAAGATCCAGTTGCAGGCTAGATCCCTCGCATACTAGAGGCTGTACAAAGAAAGCACTAAATGGCTATACATGTGTGATGCTATTACTGTCAAAGGAAATATTTTTGTTACTCCTGCCATCAGCAAAGTAAGCCTATTTGAAGCAGTGATGGGAAGCTGTAAGGTTAAACCTGACTTTAGAACAGGATTTCATAGCTATCTAATAACTAGTTAATGGAAAAGGGTTTTGAGCTACTGCTTATTAATCCTATCACAAACAAATGTACTTTATAGCAGTCTAAAGTGTAGGTTTCTTTCTACCCACCTCTCACTTCCATTTTTACAAAGTCATACCATTTTGCAGTGGTATCCTAGCTGTATGGGTTGAACTCTTTTGCTGGTTCTCCAGAGCTGACACAGTATGTGCTTGTCCTGTCCCTTCGCTACTTTCTTCTCTAGGGTCTGCAATTGTATCACCGAAGAAATATCAAGTTAGCAGAGCAAAAGGAAATACACAGAAATGCAGTTCTTGTATTGTTGAGTTAAATGGTTCCTTTTCCCATTTTCTTTCACTCTCTCTCAAACTGTGTGAATTCCCGAAGTAATGAGCCAGCTTTTCATTCCAGCACAGATTTCCTCTGTGGCCTAGGATAAACTTTTTCTTCAGTTTTCTTTACTTGCCTACTTACATCCAAGGCAAAGCCTATTGAGAATTTAGAAGCTGTGACAAACTATGCAAACTATGGATAAAATTAATGTTTCAAACATAGTAGTTGTCAGTCATTTTAAATGGTTTTATTGCCTGTACTTTTGGCATGAATACATATGGTAAAGAACAACAGGGAATAACTGTGTAAACAATCATTCAGACTCATTTTTGGCCATGTTTTTCAGAGGCTTACGCAAAAGGAGTCTTTTGTGGATATTATGCTGCATTTCTGCGTCATGCTCTGTAGTATGTATCTCACTAACAGAAGAGTTTCAGGTCAGGCCTTCCTCACGCTGCCAATAAAGTTGGAAAAGCCAGCCACTCTTTCTTCTGTACCTTTATGGGAGGAAATACTTTTAATTGTGCTGATAAACTTTTGAAGTTATCTAGAAATTCTGAACTGAATCATGTAAAGTTAAAATGCTCTAAATGTTGAAGTGTTCTTCCTCCAGCAGTCTTGAATTCTGCAGGCTCCCAATTTAAATGTAAAAAAGCCATCTTTTTTCCTTTTGATTGTTACATCGGCAAATTGTACTATGTAATCATGACATTATGTCACTCAGTGTTGACAAAAGTTGTTTATTTCTGCAAAGTCAACTGTTAATATTTATAACTGTGATTTATCTTCTTAGCTTAGTACTGAGTGCACTGAAATCTCTATGTATTTTTAGCAGTTGCTTTTTTTTAATTTTGCTGATGTAGACGGGGAAAGGTTACGTAAAATACTTTCAGTTTATGCATTTTACAAAATGAGAAGTGATAGCAAATGTAATATTCACGTAGCATATTCTTTGCTCTGCTTGCATAGTAGAATCTTGTGAGTAAGTAACAAATACAGAGACTTAAAAACTGCAGTTCAATAATGGTATTTCAGAGGCATGTAGACTTTCTTTCCAGGATCTGCTGTCTACACATGAAGTGCTTTGTCACCCCACAGGCAACTGCAGACGCTCTCACAAGAGCCAGCCTCCCACTGAAATGCCGACAGTATCCGTACTCCCACAAGAGGGCAGCAGGCAGGCACGGTACGGAAAAACCCCTTCGCACTGGGTTTTGGTTAGTACCAACCGTATAGGTCAGTTCTGTTTATTAATCTTAGGGTAATCCGTACAAATTGTCAGAGTAATTTAATGCATAATATTAAATTATATTTTTATAGTTTTTATATAGATATCTTACAGCTACTACACTGAGTAATTACTTTTCAGCCAATCTGTACTTGTAATCACATGAGTTTAAACAGAAGTTTATGCCTTCTGGTATCTTTCACCTGTGCCCTGAGGTGTGAAGTGCTTGCCTATCGCAGTCGTAAATAAATATTCTGGGATGCTGTCCCAGCATATGAAGTTCATGTAAGTGAAATCAAGCACTTTCTAAAGCAGAGAAGACAAAATATTTATTGTCTAGCTAGAAATCAGCCTAGTAATTTCCCACGTGGTGGTACTCTTCCCTGCCTGAAGCTCTGCACATGCTGCTGCAGTTCCTCCTGATCCGCCTCCTGCAGCAGCCAGGACCAGCCTCAGCCATCCCCTTCACTCTGCTCCAGCCCTAAACATCATGTCAATGGCAAGGCTGAGAGCATTTGCACTAGTGGAGTGACACTGCCTGGCAAATGACCTCAGTGTGACTTGCGGGATCTTACCCTCCATCCACCCAGCCAGCACGAAACCTCCGCAGCTGTGAGATTTTTGCTTAGCAAAAGTGTGTTCTAAAGATGCCTTTCCTGCATGGACTCTTACTTCAGGGAAAAAAAGGGGATTTGTGAAGGGGTTTCACTCCCATTGTCTTTTTGGCTGCCATTTGAACCTACAAGAGGTAACATTTGTAACAAAATACCTGGGGATTTCTCTTCACCATGTGTCTTATTTTCAACCTAATTACACGTTTGAGATTTTATGTGCTGGGAGAAAAGTCCATTTCAAAGACGTTATGTGGTTTTGGATGCTTATGGTTCTAAAAGAGCTGTGAACCCTGTCTAGTTGAACGTCATCTGTTCTCAAACAAGACTGTGTTTTCTTCGATATAGAATCGTGCGGTTTCAGCAATGTTTAATCAACCAGCACTGACCTTTCTTCTCAAATGCCACAATTTCAATTTCAATAAATGTTTAACTACTGGTTTCTAAAGGGAAAAGTTCACAACATGTCGAACCTACTTTTTAATCTTACACTGATTCTATAGTTACCACACAGCATGGTTTCTGTAGGGCTGCATATGTGGTTGAGGAGGTTAGAATTTTTCATCTGTATTCCAGATGTCTTTTGACACTTGTGTTATCTCCTTTTTCATCTTGCTTGTGGCATCTCTTTGTATTGCCCTAAGATCTGTGAAAATACTGACAAAGAGGAAGAAAATTAAGCCTATAGTGTAACACTGCCTAAGCTAGTGACCTTTTCTCTTAACAAGTGCATGTTTGAGAATTGATCAGAGTAATCTCAGGATATAGCTGTACTGTAGCCACTGGCTAGTACAGACAAACTTAGCTGGATGCCTTGGCTCGATAGCAGTTGTCCCAGCAGGGAACTCATTGCAGGCTGCAGATTCTGCCTAAAAAGTTTGGTAAAAGTATCAGGCAATTTAAGGCTCCAAGAACATTTCTATGATGTTGGGCTGGTAACCACTTGCCAAATACTGAAGTGTCACTTTCAGAAGAGCATTACCACTACTTATATCTTCAGGATTGCCTATAATTCTGGGCATGGCTAAATTAGGCCAAAGTTGTATGCACTTGCAGGAGGAGACATTTATGCTTACCTTTGAAATGTGCAATGTATAGATACGCAATGTGCTTTGCATGAAGAAAGAACATATATATGCAAAGAGGTGCAAGTTTTTAAAAAATTTTGCCCTGTGTTTGACACCACCTGGAATGATTTCAGTCTGTGGTTTCAGTTTTAGGATTTGAGACTGTACTTATCCAAGTCATGGATGTATTCTACTGAAAAGCAATCAAAATTTGTTGGATTTATCTCCTTAGGTAATGCAAACATAAAATGATGGGTAGTACATTCACTGTATGAGTAAATCATCCACGTCCAGATTTGTATTTGTTAAATTATTGTGTGAAAGGGTGTATCTAGCGTGAGATGTTTGGTGAACTTGGTTTCACTTACTAGAGCCTGGATCTTTCTGATCAAACATTAGCAGCAAATCATATTGCTTGATTTTGCTGCACAATCAGGAAGCCTGCTGTGAAAAGCAGTGAGATTCAGGACCTTCTAGGTTCCTAGGTGTGTTTTGCAGCAGTATTTGTGTGAGGTGCATGAATTTCTGGCTTTTGGAGTGTGTCATGAGCTACATTTTTCTATCAGGCAGGTTTAGAGAGCTTGTAAAAAAAGTCTTGTTGGGTCCAGCTGCCAGTGGTTGTTTTCTTGCAGCTTTTTTATGGTGTTGGATACGTCGGTGGCTGTAGGATTAGCATGAACTCTTTAAACAGAAGTTAATGCTTGACAGAATTGGTTACTAAATGTGTGTTTTTCCTGTACTGCTGGCTCCGGATAAGAGCGTTCCTGTGAGGCAGGAGATACTAATCGTGCTCTGCAGGCTGCGTGCAGTTCACTGTAACCCACATACCACACTCGCGTGTTTTGCAATCAAGCGGTGAAACGAAGCGGACCCCTGAATTTTCGGGTGTGCTTTCAGGAGCGTGAGCATTGAAGTGCGAGCGCTGCAGACGCCGAAGAGCTTGCCAGGACCCGCGTCTCGATTCAGTTTTCCGTGCCATTCACATACCGGGTGCCTCAAGCGTATGTTTTACACACGCACACCCCCCAAAATGCGTGGGAACGGGACACGATGGGGTTAAAAAAAAAAAAGGCTGCTTCGAGGTTGTTACGG
>Ga0065711_1032166_pt1 | contig 27868 bp, 21 predicted proteins | sample Hoacrofraction12_FD_59098 | JGI IMG/M metagenome (GOLD analysis project Ga0065711, IMG submission 59098) | Hoatzin crop microbial communities from Cojedes, Venezuela - Epithelial fraction 12 v2 (version 2) | ecosystem: Host-associated > Birds > Digestive system > Esophagus > Crop | place...
AAAAAAAAAAAAAAAAAAAAAAAAAAAAAAACCCCAGAGTTTTCAAGTCTAAACGTGAGACTTTTTTAACATTTGGAATAAATCCAATAATTCGGTATCTCTCAACCCAATGTCAAGTCAAACTTTCTATAGAACCGTAGTTTTATTTTCTGGTTTTAGGTGTATCTGAGCAGGGGGGAAGGGCTAAATGATTTTTATTATAATAGAATACTACCACTTAAAACTGCAGTGTATGAAATCAATATTTCTAATTTTTAGGTGAATTTACTAGTATGCAAGAACTGTTGTGTGCACAAATTCATGCCTGTTAAATGGCCATGTTCGTTGCTGTTACAGCAGGGTGGGCTTTCCTGGAAGTGCACCAGGAGTAGTTCTGTCTCAGTAAGACAATAAGAATGACCACTCTCTGTTTCCAAATTGCCATTTGTTTTCAGATGAAAGTGAATTTCATAATTACAAAATAAGTCATGGTAATTTCCAGCTGCATTTATTTTGAATGAAGAAAGGGGATTTCTGTTGTTGCAGCTTTTAGTTTTGTGGAGCCTGTTTGGAACAGTTGCATTCATTTTGGTCATTTAGACAGAGAGAGAATTACCTGAAGTATATAAACATCACAGTTCATCACAGCAAACTTTACTGATTATGTGAGGCTTTAATGAGTAGGTTGGATTTATACAACATAAATATAAGAAAACAATGCTAGCAAACTTTGATTTTGTGACATATATGTAGACCCTGAGTGTAAATCACTCTGTGCCTCAGTTTCTTCCTTCAATACACTGATTTTAAACAGCAATTTCTACTGGGCTGACTGTACATGTAATTTTTTAAATTGTGAATTTAAAATTAAAAAGAAGTCTGGGCAAATGGTGCACTCACTTCCCTGTCATTTCAGGATTCTTCTGTGCTCTGGACATAAGGTTATTTATATGAGAAAATCAACTATTAGAAAATATGTACTTAATAATTTTGCTGGAATAACTAACTCTGCTTTTGTATTAAAGAGCTTTATTCAGAGGTCAGTACGTGGGCACCACTGCACAGGAGGAGAGTCTGTGGTGGACTTCATAGAGTGTTGGTCATTTCTGTGTTTAAGGATCAAAGTTCTGGGATAAGATATTTATCTATAGAGAAGTTGGGCTGGTGGTGTGTTTGGGTTTTGTTTTCTGTTTTTCTTCACTTTAGTCAGGTGGTTGCACTTTCAGAGTAGAAGGGCCAATCAATATGGTGCTTGCCTCCTAGGGGTGAGACTTTTTAAGGGAGACAGTTTTGCAGCGTGTCCTAAAGATGGTCAGACTCTGGATTTTCCTGATCTCTTCGTCGAAGACCGCTGTGTAGCCAGCTCCCCTCGACAGAGAAAGCTTTGTCTCTGGCTCTCATGTGCTTCATCCTGAGCTTTGTGATCCGCATTTTCCCAGCGGGGCACAGCTGTCACGGTGACTCATGGACTGAAAATCACCCTTTGATGTAGTTGTGTCTCTAACCATGTAGCATGTTCTCCAATTCCTTGTCCGGTCTAGTTTTAAGTGAATCAAACACTACTCCTGTTAGCAAAATATTCCATAGTCTAGGAGACTGTGTTGCTATTCAGTCTAATTTCATTTCAGCCCACACTGTTTCATGCCAGTCTGTAATGTTTACACACGTCAAATATTTAAGGCTGTTATCATATCCTCCCTTAGTCATAATTTTACATGCATTCAACCTTTCTGTTGTCATCCTTTTTTTTTTTTTAATAAAATCATTTACCCAGAAGCCTGGTTATTTTTCTGTTCCCTGAGTTAGCAATAGAATCCTATAAACAGATGGACATGGGGGAGTAAGGAAGAGAAGGGGGAATTTTTTTAAAATCAAAGTGATTTTATACAGGAATATTAAAATATACTCAGCAATGTAATAAACTTTTTTTAATTGAAAGGATTAAGGGTTTTTTTGATAGAAGGCTCTCTGTAAAGATTACAATAGTTGTGTAAATTGAGTATATTTTTTGTTGTTTTTTTTTTTAACAATGCCCTCCCTGTCAGTTCAGAGCTTCTTTCAATGGTTAGATTTGTATGATTTTAAAATTAGTTCACGACTTATGTTATTTTATCCAGAGCCTCCAGTGGTGATTTAATTTAGCACATTTATGACTTATGTGAAATTATTCATTATGCAGTTGACCTTATGTGAGACAATAAATTGCCCCTTTCAAACAATTGACTGGCTTTTGGAGCATAGCTCAGGCTGAAAGAGTAAGCAGATAAAACTGAAGATACTGCCTGGAATTTTAAACTGATATTAGGATGGTCTTTGAGTAGGCAGGGAGGCTGGTGCAGGCTGCCCTGTATTTCCTCCGTGGCTGGAACATTAAGTGTTCAAGTGCAGTAATGGTACGTCCTGTCAGTGGGAATTGTTTAACAGCTGATCACTTTATAAAGTGGAAGGGCAGGGGAAGGGACAGAAATAGCTGGGAATAGGAAATTCCTGCAGAATAGAGAATAGAGAAGTAAAACCCTAAAAGGCCTCAAAAGCAAGGCATTGAGGAAGATGGAGCTGCAGTAGCTGGAGGGAGTGGCTTCTCTCGCTCTTCAATTAGTTCGCTTTGCTCGGCTCACACTGGTGGGAGTGATACGATCACGAACATAGACACCGTGATGCAGAGTCCCACTCCGCACAGTTACACATCACGTGTCCAACAAAAAAAAAGTGGTGCATTCTTTCTCCCCACAAAGCCTGCCTTTTTTTTGTTGTTGTTGTTCTGTTTCAAACATCTAATTGTCAATTAAAAATTGCACTATTTTTTTCAAATGGTTGGGGAAATGCTATTTTCCAGTGGGATATGAGAAGCAAACTTTACAAGCTGGGGGAGGGGAGTAACAACAAAGCACTTATTCTTCCCTTTCCCCTCCCCCAGTAGAGGGAGGAAGCAGAGGAGTGGTACTAGAAGTAGGAAGAAGAAAGGAATTGAAAAGTAAAGAAAACTTGAAAGTGGAGTAATGAAAGGAATTTAAAGAGGAACTGTACACTGTTTAGAAAATCTTTGGGAATAGGGCTAAAATCCGTGTGGTAATGAAAACTCTGGATTTTTGCAAGCCATTTCCTTTAATTTTAAGCATATGCATTGTCCTGCTGATAGCAGTTTAGTTACTCTGATTTATTCCAGCTGAAGATGTGGCCTAAAGGTTCAGGATAAAGCACAGATGAGAATATTTGTGTAACATCCTCACTGTTCGTATATTAGGGGAGAGGTAAGTAACTTCCATAGTTTCACTCAAGAGGTTTCATAACCTTTAAGCTGGGTGTGTGCTGATTCAGTACGGTAAAAGCAGTATTCAAAATGAGTTAAGCTTTGTGTGTTGCATGCTATTTTCTGAGGATTAGTCCAACCACCTGTTACTAAAACATGAAACTCAGTCAGAAAAACAATGACATACCTTTCCAGATGCACACAGAAAGGCACACCTTGGGTGAAATAATTGCAGAGCCAAGAAAACTTCTGTAGGGAACACATCAGCTTTTGTCTTTCAACATGAAACATTTCCAGCAGCTCTCGCTGTATGCCAGCTTTGCATTTCTGTGATTTTTGTACTCTGACTTCATGCGCACACATGTGTGCGTGCACATGTGCATGCACACACTTGGACAAAATCTACTGCTGGCTGAATCTTCTGTTCAATCACAGTTGCACTGTTCAGACTGCAGATAACAAAGTATACATTACATGCTTGAAAGCATGTGGTCTTCCAGTTCCAGTAGATGTACACACAACATAGGCAAAGGATATATAACGTTGACCAGCGTGCTGACCAGGGGGAGAATCTTTCCTGACCAATTCTCCTCTTTAAAATCTTTGTTTCAAACACAGAGATCTTGTTTTACTTTAATTACTCTTGAACACAGCTGGCTTGAAAAGCAGTGTTTCCAGTTTGCAGGGATTTCTTCCCTTTTTTTTTTTTAATTCACTTGCTTGTTCCGACCTTGCTCCGGGTGCTGGGGCGATGCAGTTTTCCGAGGCGGCTGCAACCAGTGTGCCGGGAAAGGGACAAGAGCAGCAGGGAAGCCAAGCAGGGAGCCAGGCTGGCCAGCAGCTGCCCCAGTCCAGTGGGGCTGGACTGTACCCCAGCCGTGGTGGCTGTTCGTCAGACCCCGGGATGTTTTAAGTAACATGTTTCAGGCTTAGCAAATTGTGATTATCCAACAAAACCTCGCTTTGTCAGAAAGTTCCTGACTGGTTTTACTTTCGAGTAACTTGCTACATCTGACCCAAGAGAGTAAAAGCCTCAGCTTTCTTGGGGCAGTGAGTATATAAATAACGGGTAATGCATGCCCAAAGTTCTCCCACTGGGATTAATAATAGTACATAAATATTTATAACAAAAGTGACTTGTCCTTGAATTAGATCTGGAGACACCATTCAGTTTTGAATGGAATTGAGCCTGCTTATACCAGATTTGTATTTGGGCCTGAATTTCTGTTCTGGGAACTATTAAAGCAGAGGCTGTTTGGCCTCTTATGAATGCCAGCTCAGTAACAACACTTCAGAAAACTAAAACTGAAAAAGTTCCTCATTCCTTGTTCCTCATTGTAGGACGGAACACTTAGTTTTTGACAATGACTGGTACGAGCGTAACTGCCTCTTTAGTGGCAGTGTTGGGAAACAGCTTTAGACCCTTTGTTCACTGGCTTGGCGGCTGTAACAACAGATAGGTGTGTGAGGCAGCAACAGCAGCTACGGTCTCTTCCTCACTCACTCGCTGCGCTGGCAGTGCTGCATCAGCTATGCAGAAGGCAGTTTGCAACACCAAGTTTATACTGGCTGTGTGGTGTCAGATTTGCTTTTTTCTGTTTCCTTAACAGAGAGGGTTTGGGTTAAAAGAGGAAACAAAAATGTGCAGCCATTCCTATCTGAAAACCAGACCTTAGCTCCCGGTGGTTCTTTTCTTTTCCTTTCAAAACATGAGCAAGATTAAAAATAAAGAAGTGTCAGTGTGCTAATGTTTCAGTTTCTAATCAGTTCACAAACGGCAGGAAATTAACTGGCTTTTCATGAACATCTGTTCCACTTCTGGCTTGAAAGGTTGGAGGCAAATGCTATCTGTCAAATTTAATAGTGAGCATCAGTAATAAATATACTTTTGCTTTTTCACATGCGTACCCTCCCCCATTTCTCTATTAGCCTTTCAAAATAGTACATTGTAGTAAAATGCTTTGTTTTATTTTCCTTTTATATTGGGGGGGCCTAATAGATGTTGTTATTTAAAAGGATGATGATCTGCTGGGGAATAAGGATCTGGAAAAAAGTTGTGATTACAGTACTGCAGTGCTGTACACCTGCTGGATGTGTTATGAGCGAGTGTAACTACACTCAGCCTGAGTTGTTCTCGGGTGAAATTTTCTGTTTTGAAAACTTCATAACGTCTTGGGAAGCAAAGTCTCTTTTTACTAGTATTATTTATTTTTAAACGACTTGAGGAACTAAAGGCCTTGTTGCTGTAGCAACAATCTCTATGGGGATGTCACATCAAAGTAACTTTATTTAATTCACCTTTTCGTGCTTAGTGTTCCCATACAGCCAGGTTCTTCAGGCTACAGTAATAGTACTCCACAGGACAGGTGTAATTCATTTTGAACTGAGCTTATTTTTTTAAAGTTGAGAGGAATTAATGAATATCTAACCACTCTGGTAGTTAGTTTGTCCCCCAGGAGAGACTTTGCCACTGCGGCGTTGCCTCACACTGGAACTGCAATGCCCGCACATTATGTGCGTTTCATTGCTGTTGGTACCGCGTACTAGATGTTATCTCTTCATTTAAAAAACTGACAATCATCCAGGATTTCTTCTTCACTACTACAAGGTGATAGGAAATTCATAACCCAGAATCATATAGAGTTTGTAACAGCTGTGCTTTTCTTGGTTTCCTGCAGATATGGGACTTGAAATTCTTGACTGAAGAGAGATTAGTATATCTACATTATACTCTTCTAACAGTGATTACTCCTAAAGTTGGTTTCAGTACCAATTCAAAGTTGCTCTGAAGAGCAGAGAAGCTAGGTAAAACCTCAAGGAATGCACGGCAGACTGCTGGGTTTTGAGCAATCCACAGATGAAATAGAGAATGACAGCCCAGATAATGCAACAAATGGCCTAAAAAGCACCAAAAGCTTCCCAGATTTCCTCATGGGGTCCAAAGAGGAGGACATTAATCAGGACAGACAGAGGAATCTGTAACCAAACAGGTTTGGCCATTACACAAGAATACCATGCAAACATGAAACTAGAGGAAAAGATCTTTATCAGCACCTAGCATGCAAAAACATACAGAAGGGAAACTCAAACAGTATTATGCACTGCGGTACTACGATACAACTGCAGATGGATGTGTTAGCTTGTTTTCCCTCATTACTGGCAGTAATTACTGGCACCACATTGAACACTCAGTAAAAGTACTTGCCTCGGTCTGCTTGCTCAGCATCAGAACTGCTTTTCCCACTACTCTGGTTACTTAACTTGACTTAAGACTAGGGCTTTCTGGGGCAAACAGGCCAAACTGAATCAAAGGACTTTGGAATTAATATATTTCTTTTAGGAAGAATTATAGGTTTTAGAAATATTGATACGCGCTGTCTTTAGTGACACAGTGGAGTTAATGCTAATCTGCGGTGCCATAACAAGAGCTCAAGCAAGGGGAGAAGGCTGTTTTGGTATTTCGAGGTGAAGCAGGTCCCTTAAATTACCTACATAGCTGATGTTCCTTACTGTTCCTGCCCCAGGGGGAGGCACACTGTGCTGGTATTACACATGAGAATCACAGAATCATAGAATGGTAAGGGTTGGAAGGGACCTTGAAGATCATCTGGTTCCAACCCCCCTGCTATGCATTATTGATTTCCTTATTGCCTTTTTGAACACCTCTTTACTTAGCCCTTGCTTCTCCTTAGTATCGCCCAATGTAAGCGTGGCTGACAGTGGAGTCGGTATGTGAAGGGAGAAAAGTTTGGCTTTTACTTCCATCCACTTAAATCCAATGCAGGAGCCTAAGCACTGTGTCTGCAACAGGGGCTTCCCTGGCTGAGGAAGGCTTCATAAAGAAATCCTGTGGTGGAAAGGAATGCCACTGGCAAAAGGCACTCCAAAATGATGGTCACTGCCGTAGCTCTTCTCCTCCTGGTACCAAAACGCCAAGGAGACTGCAGAGCTGTGAGGCTTGTCCCATTATTGTGGCCATATTACCATGCCTTATCACCGCTTGTTGTCCTCAATACTGCCTGACAGAAGTTTAAAAAGAGTGTAAGTCATTTACTATCATTCATCTCAAAATTCCCAAAGCTTCCTACAAAGCTGGGGAAGAATTGTCCTTGTCTGACATGTGGGAAACTGAAGTGGAGCAGATGTGCTGAGAGATAGAGACTTGCTCATGCTACCAGGAACAGCAAGGCGTAACTAGGAGTCAGGTTTCCTCAATTCGCTGAATAGTAAGTGCCAGGTTCACACTGTTCCTTCCGTAACAGTTAAAAAACCCTTAAAACTGTGTACTACATGGTTGATGACTTATATATTCAAACAGATGCACAAATCTGGTTTAATGAAAGGAAAACCGATATTGTCTATTAATGAACTCTGAATAATTATATTATGCTCTAAGCATTGACTACAACAATTCTCACTGGGGGGGGGAAATCATTGGGCAAGAAAAATTGTCTTGCTAGCAATTACCGTTAGAGTATTAAAGAAACTGATGTACTTATCATCAAATAGTCTCTCTGGAAGCTTTTGTTTCCTAATAAAGTGCTCGTCTCGTGAAGTATCATCATGAGCACAGTAATTTGATTCTGATTGCAAGCCTTTACCTGCTTACTAGAGAATTGCTTGTAAATATTAATAATGGATTCCCACCATGGAAAAAGAAGGTAGAACTGACATTACCAATTTATGAAAAATAAATCATTCAGGTCTAGCTGCCCTCCTCGTCTTCTGTTAGCTATGTCTTTGTGGCATCAAAAGCACATGAGACCCTAGTGACAAACTCTATATCATGCAGGAGCTCTAACACTTTTCTTCTGCCTCCAGTTATGCAACACTATTTGATTAGCCCAGCTATGTACCTTATGGGTACATAAGGCTTTCAGTGGGATTTAGCTTAGGGACTGATCTGCAGGAGTTCTTTGCAGGTTGACTTTCACTCTGCTAAGATGGGCAAATGAAATGCTTTGAAAGAGAAGGTAGAAGGACGGAGGTAGACAGTACAGAATGCCCTGTTCTGGGGCCAGTGTTCAGACAGTGTTACAACAGGCTGAGGTTTTTTTGAGATTGCACAGTTTAGCTCTTTGAAATCGTGCTTTTTGTTTTGCTTTTTCTTATCAAGATGGACTGTCTTCCTCTGCAGTCTAGTGTTTACATTGGTGATTCTTTTCACCCACTCATTACCTTTAGTTTATTTACTTGCAGGTGGACAATCTTCCAGCAAGATGTATAATATCACAGTAGTCTCCCTGGTATATGGGGTGGATGGGGACAAACCCCTCCAATAAATAGCTTCGTTTTTAGTTTTGCTTTGGCTGAAAATACAACATAAAGCTACAGTTTCCACCATCACACTACCACTTCAGAAATCCTAAGCGCTTCAAGACAGAGAGTAAATACATTTATGCAGCTCAAAATGCCAGTAGGTTTCTAAAGCCATTCTCCAAAATGGCAAGGCTCATATTCCACTTTCTAAATGTATCACAGACTCCTGTGAACATAACTGTAGAAATTCAGAGCTCTAAGTTTGCTTTTGAGTTTCTGATGTGCTCCAGCACAACCTGTTAGTTCTTGAAAAACTGCCACAAAAATAGCTTTAATCTTGTAGTTTCATTTTTAACTACAGAAGATTGTAAACCTGCAGAATGAGGTGTGACTACCCTAAGAGGAAGCCTCATAAGGAGAATTAAAGCTAATTTTTTTTGATACTAAATGTTCTTAATATACCAGGAGTTTTGTCTAAAAGGCACATGACACGTCCCCTGCCTCTGCACACCTCTGCTGCCCTTTGGCTATCCAGGTCTGGTGGCTGTCATTTTCTTTAGACGCTGCCTAACATTTAGGCATCGATATGATCAGTGCTTCACAACAGAAGCCCTTTAGCCCTGCCATTACTCATTTTGCTGAGTTACTTCATTGCAGTTGGTGGCAATAAATGTGGAATAAGATGGTACATTTGTCCCTAAATGATCTGGACTTATGACTTCATATTGTTGGGTCAGAGTCTACTGGCCTGTCTTGTGCCGTACTGAGTGCGGCCTTGTGAAGCTCTGAATGCCAGTATGGTGCTTTATTGGAAAACCCTTGCCTGAGAACAGCACCCAGAGACACACTCTGGTGGTGGTGGTGATGAGTGTCAGCCATTTAAAAAGCTCTTTACAGAAAAAAATCTTGTTGAGAAATAGGCAAAACCATGAATATTTGTCTAGTTTTGTGTGGGTGAGAATTTCTAATGAGGGTTCCAGAAATTTTTTTATGTGTCTTTTCTGTAGATTTTATTTCCTCATCACTTACATGTGTTTTTTGCATAATATTAATGCTAACCTTTCAGTCACCCACATCATGGTATGCATCACCACATTTTCTGTATGAAACAGAAGAGAATCTTTACATATTGTCAGACACACATAGAATAATAATTCGGTTTTTCCTCCTCGTTCTTTCTGAAAAGGGGGGTAATACACCTGCACTGGGAAAGTCTTACTCAAAAACTTTTCTGAAAAGGTGTTGTCTGTGAAACAGATACTGGCATGCTTTTCAGTCCATTTAGTTATGTGCTGTTCAGATACAACTGTTCTTTTAAAAAATGTCGTATTTCTCCAATATCTTCATTTTCTCACCTGCTGTAGCTGCTATAGAAGTCAAAACAACCTCTGTTGTGCTGGAGTCCTTCGCACATTAGTGTTGCAAACGATTTGCTATCTTTCAAGCTCTCATGGTTTAAATGACTTTTGCACCATTTCATGAGCTCTTTGTATTTAATTTCAAGTGAGCCTGCCAGGGTTTAGACATCTTTTTTTGTTTCTTCCTTTGGTTTTTTTTTGTGTCTGTGTGTTGTTTGTGTGTGTTTCTAGTATTGCAGAGCTAAGAGGAATAGTTAAAAACATGAAGGCAGGATATACGCACACTCAGAGCATGATCTCTTTTTCCCACACTGTGAAACTTGGTCAGCTCTGGGTTTTTTTTCAAGCACCTCAGCAGGTTAGATGTCTATTCCCCCTCATCTCAGCTGGAAGATCAGTTTGTCTATGAATACTGGGAATATTTAATTTATTTAGACTTCTTCATTTTCCTGAATCCTGACCTATAAGCTTTCTTCAGTTTGAATTACTTTAGGCTAAGATAGCTAAGTTTTATAAGCATTGGAGCAGTAGAAACTAAGTCTACATTTACGCCAGAGTGAAAGAAGAACAGTATTATAGTATATACTAGTTGTTGCTGGCTTTAATTCAGGTAGCACAGGTAAACAATAGCAACGTGAAGAACCAGCAGGAAGAAAAAGTACTCCAATTGTATTTAGGATACTCTAAGGCATCCCTCCATGTCCATCAAGCTCTGGTTCCAGCTGGAACCTCCAGACCCAAGGAAAGAGTCAGGTAAGGTCTAGAGGACGTGAAGTGCCCACCATGGGATCTGCTGGGATGAGCTCAGTTAGGCTTGCCTAACCAGTCACAGCCTGGGAAGGAGATCAGAAGATTAAAGCCTAGGTAGCTTTTGAGGCTCTGTGTCAAAGTTTTCCATCTGTGAAATGGAGATGGTAGCACTTATCTGACATTAACACACTTATGCAGAATAGGTGTAAAAGTACTTTATAGAAGTCTGTGCTTGTGTAACTGCAGCTACTCTAGCCAACTCTCTAAAAAGCTTTGAAAAGTTTTAAAGGCTTAAAAAAATGAAGCTACTAAACATAAGGATTCTACAAAATGTTACAACCCACCATGGAATTTCAGAAATTTCATTTTATCCAGAAAACAAACAAAATAGGGAGTGGAATATAAAGAACACAGTTTTTATCTCCACAGTTGTCATTTATGTGAAGGGGGAGGCTTACAGCAAAAACAAAACCCAGTCCCTTTACACTCACAAACTGCTTATGTAGAAACCTTAAACTCTCATTTGTAAACCTTTTAATGTTTTGGAAAAGGGTGTTCCAGTTGTGTTTTCACACCAGAGTCTATGTCTGCCCACAAAACAGATAGGTGCATTCATTCTTGCATTCACCAAGCCAGTGAAAGGCAATCACAAAAAAAGAGCACCCAAGACAGATAAACGAAGCCATTCTGCCTGGAGCTGGGAGAAGTCCCTTGGGTGCTGCAGCTCTTCTAAGAACCCCACAGCTTTTTGTCAGTAATTCAGCACATACCTGACCGAAAAAAAAAGAAAAGTTGCCTGACTGGTTTTGTTGTTTCAGCTGTGCTGAAGCAGAGGAAGCAAACAAAGCTTTAGCATTTCAATGAAGCTTCAACTCCGACCATATTTTCAAGTAAATATTTATGGGTTTTGGTGCCCTCTGAGTAGCTCAGTTACAGCATTTAATATTTAACAAAATGTTTGTTGCTATCAGAAAAAAAATAACGTGGGTATTTCTCGAAAGGAGGAAAAATGTCATCCCTGGGTTCCCTCCCTTAGTACTTAACAATTCTAGAGGCAAGGAAAATCACCGTTTTCTTGTCTCCTGCGCTGGAATTTGTAACTGAAAAGGGGAAGTCTCACATCTATCTTTTAACACTTGACCAGATCAATGACTTGTGATATCAGAGCCTCACGATCTCAATACAATTTGCAGTAAATGTAGGTTATTTTTTTCTGCCTTCAGGAAGTGGGCTGCCAGGCTCTGAGATTCTTTCTGCTCCAGTGATATAAACAAGCACCAAAGGAAGTCGGGTCAAACTCTCATCTCTTCCTTTCTACGCCACGCTGTCATTAACAAGAATAAACGGTTGATTCGTTTTGCTGCAGGTTTCAAGCTGAATTTAGCAGAAAAATACGAATGCATTTTAGTGTTTCCTTTTCAATATTTTTTCTAAAGATCTTCTGATGAATTGGTAATAATCCCCAAAGCAGCATTTGCAAGGAGCTGTGGGGTTTTACTGTGACTTGGCAACTTCAAAGTAGCAGCAGCCCTGAGATTATCCAATTGCAAGTCTTGGCAGCAGCTGTTAAATCTTAAATTGCTGAAACATTATCTCCGATGCAGTATGATAGACCTTAACAAAATCGTATGTAAACTTACATGGACAAATCTGAAACTTGCATCCTTTCATACTCCAGTAAAACTAAAAGACTTTAACCAAGGGGGGAAAGGCCTTAGGAAAGTAGTGATCACCAGACAGCATGGAGACAGTTTATCTCTTTGATCAAAAGATACTGGCTTTAAATCACAGGTAAACAGGCTTTTGAAGTATACCAGACTACTTAATCTGTAACCACCAACATAAATTATTTTTTACCCATTTTAATCAGGGAAAGTGAACTTTTCAGGTTAGAAAGAAAGTGTATTTAGCAAGGTGACCAGGCTGTCCTGGGAGATTGTGTTTACCACACCCACTCTAGCAAGGCACTAAACACACTATTAAATAACTAGAAAAGTACTGACTGTATAGAAAACCTTTCATAGGCGTGCCTGCAAAATCTAGGAGTGGCTTTGATTGGTATTTATTCAGCCCAGTTATTCAGTTGCTGTGATTAACACACATGCTGATGCTTTTGTATATCCCTATACTAGTTTAAAATTTACTATTTCTGCAGAAGCAGCCAATCTTTTGGTGAGAGACTGAACTTGCAGAATTGGGAGTCAATGTGTAATGTTTCCTATGTCTTCAAGGAAATCTGCCGCCTCATGTTCCACCCTGTGTATCCCTTTTTGGAAACATGATTGTTAAAAGTAATGACTAATTTCTGGAAGAAGGAAAAGCTAAATGTAATTAAAGTTTGAGCTGGCCTTTTATTTGCATGCGTATAGCACTATTGAAACCTCTCTTTCTCAAACTATTTTTTGTTTCCTCCTTTAAATCTATGTATATAGAAGTTCAATTTCTTCTAACAGCTTGCGGGGGGGTGGGTGGGGGCTGAATTAGATTTATTGGAGGATTAGGGAGAGTTGTTACAAATGCGTGTCTCCTCATGCAGTAATTCAAGCTTGAGGTCAGATTGGATGGGGTGCAGTCACAATTTGTCTGTGGTGATGAACTTTCATTATCATAATATCCCAAACAAGGTACCTGCTAGCAACAAAACCACTTCCTTTGTATCACTGGGTAAAAAAAAATACCTGGGTATGTGTATTATGATCTGCCCAACTTTAAAAATCTGCACTTCCTGAACTGAAAGCAGCAGAACAGGTGAAACCATGAGCTCGGTGCTCAGCTGGCTAAGGGGCTGAATATTTAGTAGGTTAATCCCTTATGATATGTGGTAAATGTCAAAAGTTAAATAACTTCATTCCTTTTATCTGGGTGTAATGGGCTACACTTCAGCAAAAAAGTGGAGGAAAAGAGCAAAAAGTAAATATAACAAATTTTTAGGCAAGTGGGCTGCAGACGGGGGACTGGTCTGCTGTGAAGGAAGTACTTTGGAGAAAGACATTTAGGCCTGCAAAGTGTGCAATCATTGCAAAACTTTTTTTTCTCACAGTGAATTGAATCAAATTGATCTGATCTTTCCAAAGTCAAGAGAAGGCAAAAGTTATTTTTACCTCAGGACATTTTTACATGCCTGACAATGATCTTTGACTAGTTTAAGGACACTGTACTACTTAGATGACGAGGTAAGAGAAGGAAGAATCATGCTTTTGACTCTGTGTTAAGATCCCTGTGGTTCTGTTTTGACTACAGCAATTAAATATAGCAGCGCTCATACTGAAAATCTTAAGGATAAGAAGTGGGGAGAAAGTGAGAGATTTTTGAAGGTTAATCATAAAAGATCTATCTAAAGGCATACCACAGCAAAATTCTTCCATCCTGGCTGCGTGGAATATCTGATTCCCCTTCCAGTTCCCACTGCCTTCTGCAAAGACTGAGTAGTAGAAGTTGAGTTTGGAACGAAAAAACAAGATCAGAGAACTTTGCCCTGTAGATTCAAGTGTATCTTGGAATAAAAATAGACACTGATCTGTCATTACAGGGTTTTTTTTTTCTGCCCACTGATGTGGTATACACTGTCAAGTCATCTGTAAAGCAATTAAAAGCTTTTGTTGTAGCTTAGAGTAAGAGAAGTTTCTCCATGTATTTTTAATGTTGAAACAGATCCATTAGATCCTTGATGTGGACAGATACTAACTTCCAGCAGCATCTTGAAATTGATTAAATATCAAACCAGTTATTATTTGTGATTGATCCTCACCTGAGGAGCACAAAACATCTCGGTGAGACCACGCTCATAATTGACATTTCTATGGATCAAAATACTTCCCCACTCTTCTTAGACAGTAGAGCACAACATGTCTGCAACGAGAAGCAACATACACATCTCCCAAGTATTTGAATTAAAATCAGAAGCACAACCATGTTAAAGCTACACTGTTCCTTTTTCAGAGCTATACAGATACAGAAGTAAAATACACAGCTTGGTAAATACACGCATGCACTTCTGAAAACGTATTTCATTTTGTGTGTAAGTATGTGCATATGTATATTTACATGTACTTTCATTTACAAAGTGTTGATTTCATGTAGCAATGTAAATGAGGAGGTGCAGCTGGAGGATCTGTGACTTTGAATGTGCTTAATTGGGGAAAAAGTGTGGAAATCTTCAAACAGGAAAGTGGGCCGTGTCTGAAAGAAGAGCAAATGTCTTGCAAGGTTTCATTGTGCAAACAGTTGATCTCTTTCACTAGATGTTTTGGATTATTTTGACCAGATTAGCTCCCACAATGTAATGAAAAGCACCTAGAAAAGTGGTCAGATAAGCAACGCGCTTCTGATCTTTTTGTTTGCCCCCTTTCCCCTTCCTCTCGCCCCCTCCCCCAGCCCCACGTGTCCCGATCCGAGGGAGAAGCAAGGGGGCACGGCAGAGGTTCATTAGGCTGCTGCAATTAAACCCTTCAGTGTCTGTGCGGAACTTCTGAGAGGTGAATAACGGTTTGAGCTGGCCCAGCACAGGAACCAACCTTCTTCCACCTTTGCTGGCAGACTCTGCCCGCTGCGGGGATGCTGTCGGAGCACGGGCAGCTCACGCGTCCCAGCAATCTGGGCACTGCTGAGTTTAGACACTTCTAAAGCAAAATAAAGAAAAAGAAAAAAGTTGAGCTAGCATCCTTACTACCGGGGCCCATTCAGCACAGGAGTTTTCACCATACTCTTCTAGGAGATGCTCAGTATCTCTTCCCTGTAATACTTCAGTATTTCAAGGGAAGGAAAAGCAGGAGTTTTCTAAATTTCCCACTAGGTCCCTGCCTGCATCTTCCTACTAGAGGCTGTAAAGAAGCTGTTCAGCTTTCTGCAGGGAGCTATGCTGTGTTGAACATGCTTTAATCCAGAGGTCAGAGCATTTGGCACGTGATGGAAGAGCCATAGATCTCTCTTGCAGACACTGACAGTCCAGATGTATTTTTTTTAATTTCACTACGCCAATAATAAAATATCTTTGCTAATAACAAGAGGATTTTATGAACAGTTTTCCCTGAAGCCATTCAGAACAGAATTCTTATTTGAGTCATTTCAAATCAAATAATTATTTTTCTCATGAAACAAGGCTTTCACTCGAGTCCGAGTCTCCAGCTGTGCCAGAATTGGGGGGGAGGAGGGACAAAATTTTCTTTCTAGCTAATACCAGTGCAGTTTCAAATTTTTAGGAAGAGCGAAAGGGAGTATAAAACAATTAGAAGTACTAAGGTGTACGATGAAGGAGGAATTGCCTCTAGGCTACTGAAGTGATGGTAGTTCCTTTGCACTTAGACTTGTTTAAAAGCGAAAAACTAAAAACAAAGCTCGAGTTGTTAACAGTCTTGCATATGTAGAAACTAGTATTGACAAAACTTGAGTGTTGGCTTAGATACATATGGATGTATGTGTACCTGCATGCATAAAATGCAAGGATGACTCTCCTTAAGTCAATGGGCACAGTTATCTGCAAAGAATCTGACCATTCTCCACCAGTGCGGTCCAGTGCTTCGACAGGTAGACGGTATTTGCTGCTGGTTTTGTGCAGGGTTAGATGCCTTTCTGTGCCTCAAGTTTTAATCTGTAAAATGCATCTGGTAATTCTGCACACAGGAAAAAAATATGTCTAGTTACTAACCACAAATTGCAAGTAGTACTTACTGACTGATTTTGAATAACAAATATATTTTGAGTAATTCAGATTTTTTTTTTTTTTTAATGAACTGGAGCAGATAGGAGAATAAATCTTTTGCCTGGAATTGTTCAGCTCTAATAATTGCCATTGTATAATATAAATTATGTGTTACTCTGTGTAATTAAGGTACAGAAGAATATTTTTAAAAGCAAACAATCAGCTGTATTTTAACTAAAAAAAACAAAAACAAAAGAACAATGGCTGAGAGGGTTTTACTGGGGTTCTAGCTGATTGCTGTTGTTGATGATAGAATACAATCCATTTTATTGAAGAAAATGAAATTATTTTTAATGAAGCAGAGCACAGAGAACCCAAAAAGAAAAAAATTTAGCTCTGATCTATAATAATGTTTTTTGCTGCTTTTTTTTCTGTTTCTAGAATTAGATTTAAAAAAATTAAAATCCAGATTAAATATGTTTTGTGGTTTATCTGAGTTTAATTTGTTACAGGTTGTGAAATCTTTTTGTAGTTCCGTGCAGCAAACCACTGTTTTAGGTCACTGAAGTCAGCTGGGCTCAGTGTGAGACCTGCCCATCTGATTCTCTTTGCAGGATCAGAGACAGTTTTTATCTGCGATGGTGTCTCCGAGTTTCAAAGCACAAGCTACAGCGATAATTTTACAACTCTGGCACTTTCAGACTTGCTCAAGCAAAGAACACAATCTTTAAATCCAGCTGAATTCAACACTTGTATTTATTAACAAAGTGGCACCCAGCCAGAATTCTGAACACGTAACCTGTTTGGTCATAATACTGCCTTTGTGAGGATATCTGAATTTCTGGAATTCAGACCCACCAATTTGCTCAATGAACCAGAAAGCATTTCTATTTCTTGGCAGAAGGAATTAGGAAAAATTACCAGGCTTGCATTTTTTTGAGGTCTGTGATAAAATTATTGTTGAACTTCATTCTTCTGAGTATTGGGTTGCTCCTGTACATTCCAGTCATCTGCAGATAAACACATTAGAAGAAGTGAAAAAAAAAATTTCTTAGCTTCTTTTTCCTAGAAATAACCTTAGAAAAGCTTCCTAAATAATGATGGTGAGTAATGTAGGAGATTTGTTCAGGAGATTTATACAGTACAACTGAGAGACTCTGAAAAGATCAGCAAAGGGTTTTTTATGGCTTTTTAAATTATTCTTTCTAGTTACAAAGGCCTACAAAGTGGCAGTTGACAAAAGGGGCGTTGTTGAGATTTAGGGTTTTTTTTATTTTGAGAAGAACTAGGCACTTCTAAAAATTATTTTGTCTTTAATTTCTTCTCTTTTGTATTTTTATTTGGTTGGTTTTGTGTTCTATTGTGGGGCTTTTTAACAGAAACAAAGCTTTTGTCCTCTCTGAAGCAGTGTGAAAATGTTTATTGTAGTTTCCTGCATCCCTTGAAGTGGCAGGACAGTTTGGACATTGCCAGAATGTCTCTTCATTAACATGTAAGTCGGTAATTTTTAAAATTGTTTAACAAAATGAACACAGTTGTTTGTATGCTGTTTACATTTAAAAAATCCCTTCTCTTCTTGACTCTTACACTTTGGTCGTCTTGGCTACTGTGATACTGTTACTTCATTAAACCTCCGTCCATCACAAAGTGTTCAGGTTTAGGAGCTGCATTTCTAAATAAAATGAGCGAGTGGGAGAAAACACCTCTCAACTCTCTTCGTAGAAAATATTTTTTCATCAAAACGCCTTGTGTCTTGCATGTATCCATAATAATTAAGGAAAGACAACCTCTATATTACAACTGTCATGATCCTCATTGTTCTGTCCTTGAGATTTACTGGTAAATTTAGAGGTGCTCAGAAAAGGTCAATGGGCTTCTGATAACCCCTGTAACTCAGGCTGCAGCTTCAAATATTCAGTATGAATAGAGGAGATGTTTTGATGATGAATTGAGAAGCATTCCCCAAACTTTGAAGAGTTCAACTCCACATAAATTAACTTGCTCTTACACCTGACAATCTGCTTGCATTGCACAAAAGACTGGTTGAAGCTATAAATACTCGATGAAAGCTTATAGATGCTCCAATATGAAGTAAGAGTCCTACAGTAATTGGTCCATGCAAGCTGGATGCACAGGTAATATGATCTTGTGAACAAGGGATGTCCAAAATTTGGGGAAGACTGCTTCCTGTTCCTGGTTGTTATCTGACTTTCACCTTCTGTTTGGTATCTGCATTTGGCATCTGGATTTTCTCTATAAGTCATTTACCTGGATCGTGAAAGATTTGGGGAATCTTACAACTCTGATCAAGTTCAGGGCTTCTAGGGGCTATTGTAGCATGAGTTGCAAAATAAACTGTGAATTTCTAAACACAAGCCCAGCTCTGCTAGTGATACATAGGCCATTTTGAAGTAGTACACCAAGGAAATAACGTATCCTACTGTCTTCTCCCCAGTGCAGACAGGAGTTTGCCACATAGTAGTACTCATGGTTCAGTAGCTGCCACTGTTCTCTCTGCCATGTGAGAGGAGAGGTTTGGAAAAGAGGCATGTTTCACTCATGCAAACCAGCATAGCACCATGTGCTTCTGTTCTTGTGGTCCAACATGATTATGGCCTTCAGAGAAAATAACTAAGTGAGCTACAATCGGGAACTTCTTGGTTAGATGGTTGGGAAAAGCATTTCTAGCACAGCTGGCTGATAGAGAATTTATTAGGTTTCATGGCAAAATTCTGATGTTCTCAAATTTCCCTTACCTATAATTTGGAATGCAAATAGAAACTACTCCAAGATTTCCCATTGTGTGGAAGAGCCTTGGCTTCATGGCATTATGCCTGGAAGGCTGACAACAGGTTACCCACCATAGAAGTCCTTAATTTCATTCATGTGTGGACTCCTGAGGATGAGGAAGCATCTGCCAGACAAGTTCACTTAATACCCCAGGCAAAAATTGCACCATTTCCATATGACATTTCAATTTGGACTTATCAGCAAATATTGTCAGAGACAAATGCTATGTCTCCTTTTTATTTTTACTTTTTAAGCCTTTCACTTCCTCTTTTAGTTGTCTCCTTTAGTTTATTTGTTCTAATACTGGTTTCTGGTACTATATATTTCACATCCTTTTAAAAGTAAATGGAAAGCCAAACACTACAGGTGGATGAATTGATTCTGAAGCAGCAACAAAGATGCTGTAATATCAGCTGTTTCAATAGATGTGTCTTGTCTTTTTTTTTTTTTTTTTAATTGTTGGGCATAAACCAGAAACACCCTGTTGCAGGTGCTGAACCAGAAACAACAGTCCCTGTCCTCCTGTCCTTTGCATCCTCTCAGCTTCTGACCATAAATTTGAGCACTGTGGACAGTGTATGCGATGGCAGGAGTGTAAGAGAAGGCAAGGAGCACACAGAACAAGAACCAATCCTTCACTTCAGATTTGAGTAACAGAAAAATAACCTTTGGGGGTTTTTTTTATTTTCCTCTATTTCCTCGTCTCTGTTTCTGTATCACTTCACTTCTCCATGTCTTGTTTCTGCCCTCTTTGGGTATCGCTTTTCAGTGCTAATCAACCTCTCGTGTTGCTCTCTCATACCCCGCCGTCCCTCCTGCACATTGTGAGCACACAGCTGGCCTTTGTCACCCGGGTTTGATAAGGCTGGTGGTGTTGCTTCTCTGAGTAACTAAGGCTCATAGTGTTGGTAATGTACACTTTCCTTAGATACCGCATGAGCTGAAGTACGGACTTGTGCGTAAGGGATAGTTGTCCCACTCCATGTCATTGCGTCACCTATATTTACGTTTCTGGTATAATGTGCCCAGGTGACTATATAATCACTGAGTGCCAGGCAGTGTCTTTTGTCCTGGGTGTTTTGAACTATTACTTTCTGACTCTTCAGTACAGGTGGCATAAAACTGGCTTAACACTCGTATCCCTGTTTACTCTTGTTATTTCCATTTTAATAAAGAAATAAGGAAGGGGCTGCGCAAAAGATCTGGTACATGAATATGGAGCAGATCTCTGAGCAGAAGTTTGATATGAAAGGCAGAATGAGGTATGCCCTATGAAGAGCGAGGAGCAGGAGCAAGGTGTCCCATTTAGCTAGCCGTGCCTGGTAAAAAGTATCTGAAGATGACCTTTGCTTTTTTTTCCCCCTAGACTGACCACTGTATGCCTCATTGACTTGCATGAGGAGGGTGGAAGAACTGTTTTCTCCAGGATCACAGGTGAACAATTTCTATCCAAAGTAGCTGTTGTGAGCAAAGGGAGAAAAAAAATCACTCTCACGGGATTGTAGTGTATTATAATTCAGATTGAAGGGACCTGAGGAGGCCATCTAGTCTAACCGCCTACCATCACAGAAGTTCCCATGTGTTTCCATTGCAGTCTTAATTAACGAACAAATGGGACTCAGTTTACAGATGTACACCTGATTTATAGAATTCATAGAATCATCAAGGTTGGAAAAGACCTCTAAGATCATCAAGTCCAATTGTCAACCCAACACCACCATGCTTGCTAAACCATGTCCTGAAGAGCCATATCTACAAGTTTTTTAAACACCTCCAGGAATGGTGACTCCACCACTTCCCTGGGCAGCCTGTTCCAATGCCTGACCACTCTTTAGTAAAGAATTTTTTCCCCAATATCCAACTTAAACCTCCCCTGACGCAACCTGAGGCCATTTCCTCTCGTCGTATCACTAGTTACCTGGGAGAAAACACCAACGTCCACCTCACTACAATCTCCTTTCCGGTAGTTGTAGAAAGCAATCAGGTTCCCCCTCAGTCTCCTCTTCTCCAGACTAAATAGCCCCAGCTCCCTCAGCTGCTCCTCATCAGACTTGTTCTTTAGACCCTTCACCAGCCTTGTTGCCCTTCTCTGGACCTGCTCCAGCACCTCAATGTCCATCTTGTAGTGAGGCACCCAAAACTGAACAGAGTACTCGGTGCAGCCTCACCAATGCTGAGTACAGGGGGACAATCACTGCTCTACTCCTGCTGGCCACACTATTCCTGATACAAGCCACGATGCCGTTGGCCTTCTTGGTCACCTGGGCATACTGCCATCTCACGTTCAGCCGGCTGTTAACCAGCGCCCCAAGGTTCTTTTCCACTGGGCAGCTTTCCAGCCACTCCTCCCCAAGCCTGTTGTGTTGCATGGGGTTGTGGTCACCCAAGTGCAACACCTGGCACTTGGCCTTGTTGAACCTCACATGATAGACCCCGGCACATCGATACAGCCTATCCAGATCCCTCTGCAGAGCTTTCCTACCCTCAAGCAGATTGACACTCCTGCCCAATTTGATGTCATCTGCAAACTCGCTGAGGGAGCACTCAATCCCCTCATCCAATTAATTGATAAAGATGTTAAACAAGACTGGACACAAAACTGAGCCCTGGGGAACACTGCTTGTGACCGGCCACCAGCTGGATTTAACTCCGTTCACCACAACTGTCTGGGCTCAGCCATCCAGCCAGTTTTTGCCCAGCAAAGGGTACACCTGTCTAAGCTATAAGCCGCCAGCTTCTCTAGGAGAATTTATTTGACAAAGAACTCATGGGGTGGCTTGTTCAGACTTTCAAGACTGAGAGAAACACTGTATTTGGCTACTGGAAGAAGACTGCTATCTAAATGTTAACTTGACTCCAAACACTCCTTTGGAGGTCAGGCTGCCCAGTAACCCAGAAGTAAATGACCCACTGGAGAACTGTTCTGGATGTCTAGACATGAGATTTTGCTTCTGCTATCAGTTATTTAGATTTACAACTGCAATTCAATTATAAATTTGAAGCAGTTAGTGTAAATTTGTTGTGCTGCTGCACAAGCGCTGTGGCCTGTTCTGTTGCAAATCCTAGTTCAGTTTCATGGCTGCAGAACAGGCAGGATGCTTTGGTTCTCATCACCTTGCCGGGAACATCAAAGTCTACCCAGTCTAATGATGAGGTTTTTCCCATCCGTGCATAGATATATTCTTGCCTTATCTCTTGCGTTGGCACTGAGAATTTGTCATTTCACAGAGCCTGAGTGTCAGAAAAAAAATTGTTACTGTTTGGCTGGTTTAGCTCCCTGACCCAGATCCCTGCCGTCAGAGAAGCTGGCACAGGAGAGTGGAAGGGAGCTTGCAGTGGGGTGAGCCATTGGACTGGTTTAGCTGAAATGTCAGACTGATGTCTTTGTTGATTTTTTAGTTTAATGTGAGAGGCCCTCCCTGGAAAACTAGATTTGTATTGTTTCGTTGTTTGGCACTCTTCCAATTACACTGATTGTCTTGTATTGGACATTACAGATTTTAGCTGTACTTGGTTACATTAGTTTAGGCATTAGCTTGATTTCTTTTGACTACTGCTTACAGTTCTCACATGTTTGCTAGCTCAGCTAGCAGCAGCATGACATGAAGTGTCTGTATTTGTTCTTCCCAAGTAGCAATAATCAAAGCAAAAAAAAAAATCTTCGAAGCAACCTTCTCTTGCCTAATCTTGTTTCTTGACTTTATCCTTCTGAAGCAAAGACCAAAATCTGTATCTCAGACCTTTTCAGTGTCTCATCTCACTGTGGTAGGAGAAGGCACAGTAAATTAATGGACTGGGACACAGAAACTTGAGTTTCAAGACCAGCCAGGCACATGAGCACACATGCAGTATGTGCTAGTGGAGAACCACAGCAGTATCCCAGTATCTTACCTTGGCATGGGCAGACATTGGTCAGGCATTCCTGGGCTGCCTTCCGTTATACCACGGAGATCTGGTCTTAGAAACTCCATGGCCAGTGTTATAATTTAAAGCAGCACATAACCTGTCTAAAGACTTATTGGTGAAATACAAGGAAGGAGCAATTGTTGGCTCCCACTGTGTACTTGCCCCTGCATAGAGCAGAGGTCAGAAGTAGGAGAGAGTCAAGCTTATGGTTTTGATTTCATATTAAAATGTTTTATTATGGCTTCATCTCATGTCCAGGGATCTACAGTTGAATCACACATCATTCAGTCTCTTAATTTCCTGTAATAAAAATATAAGTGCTCAGATAAAGAAGTTCAAAGACCTTTTCCTGAAAACCATGGGGGTGAGGGAGAGGAAAATCTTCTCTACACTTCTTCCAGCTCTTAAACAGGTCTCCAGTGTTAGATTATTTGTTTGCATGGTGTCCTTCATTGTCACCATCTTCTGATCAGGGGCTTTTGAAGTCTCTACTTTAATACATTTAGTAGCTTGACAAACTCCATTTGCTGAGCTGGCTGGAAGAGGCACACACCGCTGTGTTATCCACGCTCGGTGCAAGTAGAGCTGCCTGCCTTCAGCGAGTCTGCAGTCCCACGTCAGGAGTCAGCGCAGGGATGAGGGGAACTGCCCGACCTGGCCACACTGCATATCTGCAACCTGTTGGGAAAGCGTTCGGTCACTGCCGCAGTCACACACATGGACATGAGGCATTGCACACTGAGAAAACAGGAGCTTTATCCTAAACTTGAATGGATGCAGATCTGAGGCAATGAGGAGTTCTTTGGACAGCCTCATGCTGTACGTATGTCTGTTTACCTTAAATTTCTGCTCGCATAACAGTCTGATTCTTCCAAAGGAGCAAGCCTTTATTGACTTCTCCTGAAATGAGTGATGCATGTGATTTTAGAAAGGACAGGCGGTGCTCTGAGGAGCTTGCTTTCTCCTGCCCAGGGAGGCATTTGCCATGCCACCATTAGGCATAAAGGCGTTCTGATTACTGAAAGCATCAAGAAGCCATTGGACCTTTTCGTGAGATTAGTCTTATTAAGGACAGTCAGTCATAGGGTTAGTTTAACAGGAATGACAAACAAATTACTAGAAGTCTTTATTTCTACACCGTTTTCTGCCTGTGTTCTCTAAATCCCACAGAGGCCCCATGAAACACCAACACAGTGACAAGGGAGAGGCAGCAAGCACAAAGCACGCATAAAGAGAATGCTAAAGCTGGGCTGCATAACCCTGCTTGATGTGCGGTCTCCTCTGATATCACAAACTTTTTCTATTAGGAAAAAGAAGCCAGAAGCCTTTGCCTACCAAAAAAGAATCTTTGATCTAAGTCTTTTATGTTTCTCTCTCCCCCCCACCACCAACCCCCCTTGCTAAAAGGAGCCATGCCAGCATTGTAGAAATAGCATCTGCAAAACAATTTGCAAGCTGGCGTTGAATACATCTTGCTTTTCAAAAAGCAAATCTTTCACATAATGTCATGTGGTGATTTTTGTGATGTTGCATTTTTTAATGGCCTATGTGTAGAAGATAGATGTCAAAGACATAAACCCAACAAACAACTGTAAATATTTGCCTTGAGAAAGCATGTGGTATATCCTGTAATTCTTGGCTCAGCCTCTTAATCTAGAGGCAGCTTAATTAGTTGTTAGTGGACTAAAGCAAAGAAAATATTTTAAAAATAAATTAAATAAACAGCATGGGGACTGATTTTTATGAAGTGCTATAGTCCACAGTGGCTTTTGTAGAACCTAAGCGTGCTCATCACTTTGAGAACTGGGCCCTGAACTCATAGCTTGAAAGTTTAAAATTTAGCTAAGTTCTTGGCACTACATAAAATCACCCAATTAAGGGTTTCCAGAAATGATTGGCAATGCGCAGTCCCCTAATTCCATAGTATTTTCCCAAATATGTGGCCACAACTTCAGAAATACTGAATTTCCTTCAGCTTCTGCTGCTTTTTGGTCCTAAGGAGCGAATAATGTTTTGGAAGAGGGAGGCAAGCTGACCAGGTGCTCCAGAAAACAGTTCCCTTTTGTGAAAAACTGTGATGTCTTGATATTTGTTTTCATTCTAACAACATCTTTAAATATAACCAAGGATAGTGAACATGCTAACAATTCCATTGACATATGGTTCCAAAGAAAAGGTCTATTTTTTCCAGTGGGCTCTAAAAGTGTGAAAAAAGACCTGAGCATTACTGAGGACAGTTTAATGGGATCTGTATTCAGCTTTCAGTCAGGATTTAAATTTATTTTTAAAATATTAGACCATATAAGGAGTGCGATAGAAAATAAAATATAAAATGTTAATGGTGTGATGTCATCTGGAATACTGTGTTCACTCTTATTTCAGCAAGAAGTACTTCATAAATAAAGGTGGCTAAGAGATGAGTGACATGTTTAAAATGGCTAAAGGAAATATTTTTTGCAGTGCAACACAAATATTCCATGGAACTCATTATTACAAGATGTTCTTGAAACCAAAAAAAGTTTGATGTGTATCAGAAATAGCCACAGGTACATTAGATAGGGAAAGAAAAGAAATTGTAGCTTCTCAAGCTCCAAGGCAGGCATAAGACACTATTAACAGATGTGGCTTAGAAAACAAATCTGCTATGGATGGGATCTTCTACAAGATCCTTGAATATGCCAAACATTGAACTGGCCACCATTAGGGAGAAGATGCTTATCTTTTAAGGTCTTACTCAATATAGTGATTTCTGTACCTATATGAAGTAGTAATTTCTTCAGACAAATAATACAATTACTTTATTGCAATATGAGCAATTCTACTTTTGATTAGCTGTGTAATTTTCCTAGCTGGGACCCCAAGATGACTGCAGCAAGGCAGCTCTGGATTAATTTGTTATTATAGGAGTTTGTTCTCTACCTAGCAAAAGGAGTTCAGGCCTTCACTGGTGATTTACGGTGATATTTACACAGAACAAGCCACTTCTGAGCACATGGGTTTTGTGGTAGCTTTTTGTTTCTCTTTTGAAAACAGAGACTATCACATTAAACCCTAATTTAAGAATTTTCACTAGCAGTTTTGCCTGTGCTGTTAACAAACTGGAGATGCAAATATTGTTCCCACTCCATGGCTCCTGAGGAGAGTGTTGCATTGATATGTTAATATCTTCTTTTCTCTTCTTTCCATGACCTAAGATCTAAACAGCCACAGTATTAGATACAGTACTTGCACAAAACAAAAGTAACATATCCTTCCTAGTTAGAAATTCAGTTGTTTCTAGAAATGTTTTCTGTAGGGACATTTGGGTTAAGAAATATTTTAATCTGTAGGAGTTTTTTGATAATAATAACACATTTTTTATGCAAAGTAATATACTATTTACAGCTGTGATGCTCATGTTGCTCTTTGTCTACTGCCATTCTTACTGACATCACAATTACAGTAGATGTAATATAAATCAGGGCATAAATGTTAATTTCTACTGTAAGTCTCATAAGTTTGAAGTGTTAATATGTGGAAAAAAAATCAACAATCAGAAAATAGGATGCTTACAACTGAAGAGAATTCTGGCATTATATGGCAACAGGAAATATGGTGGATAATTAGAAAGCAGTTATGTGCCCTGAGTGGGACAAAATATTTAGCTGGAATTCAGGATACCCTGCATTGTTCAGAACATAGAAACTGCACTTGGAATATGCTAACTAAAAATTAATTAGAAAGAGACTACTCTATAGGCTTTATAATCAGAGTTAGGAAGTCCGTATTCTATTCTGTGATACTGAATTCACTTACAAGCTCAAGCAAATCATATAATCTGTGCCGCGATGTTTCTGCCTCAGTCATGTGGACATTGGTTCCTTCCTTGGCAAAACTGCTTTATTAACAAACACTGCACAACACCTTTTGAGGAACTGGGCTCTGCTGTCTGTGGTCAAAGCAGCAGATGTAGAATAAAAATGCTGAAATTCAGTAGAGCTTTGGCTAAACAAAGACTCCCACCTTTCATGCACGCAGCTGAACAAATTGTAACATCAGTGGGAATGCTGAAATTTCCCTTATGTAGGCAGATGCAGTAGATGACACTGTTTCAAATTTTCCCAATGAAAATACCCCAAAATATTTTAGATAATAGGAAGTATTTCTTAGTCAGAAATCTTGCCCAGACGCCGAATTATAGTGCTACCTGTTCTACAATCATTGACACATTCTCTAAACATTTTTACTGTAAATCTTTGCTTGAGGGGTTTTTGTGTGAATTTGTGTGCAAGCACTCCAAATGAGTCATTAAGATGACAATTTAAAAAAAGAAAAAAGAAGTGTTCAATCTCTCTAAATGGTTTCACACAATGTGTGTCTGAAATCTGTATGAATCAAATCCATGAGCATGGCACCTATTTCAAATCTCCATTACAGCTGAACAAGTGGAACTATTGGTATGCAAGAATTTTTAAACTATGTAGAGCAAATGATTCTCTCATCACATGCTGTTTGAAATCAGAATGAGAAATTTCTGCCTTAGATGTGGTTTTGCTTGGTCAACAGATATAGTAATTAAATTAAATTTAACAATTAAGATAGAATTTTCACTGTAGGAGCCTCACATGGCGGTTGCATGGGCACTTCTATACTTACTTAAGCATATAAATGCAGTTATAGGTAATTGTCAGTTTGGGGAATCAATAAAAAGTGTATTTTGACTGAGGTATAGCTGGTGGTCAGGATAGCACTGCAGAAGCAAGAGTATTCAGGGACCGCATCTCTGGATTACGGCAGGTTTTCTTTAATGCGCTCTCTGAGCTGCCCACCTGGGATAACAGCATCACTACCTGATCGAAGCACAGGCTGCCCTGCAGCTTCATACACCTACACGTCCTCTCCCAGCAGGCTCTGACAGACAGATACAAGCTCCATTGATTTTTTTTTTTTTTTTTTTTT
>Ga0065711_1032167_pt1 | contig 27867 bp, 15 predicted proteins | sample Hoacrofraction12_FD_59098 | JGI IMG/M metagenome (GOLD analysis project Ga0065711, IMG submission 59098) | Hoatzin crop microbial communities from Cojedes, Venezuela - Epithelial fraction 12 v2 (version 2) | ecosystem: Host-associated > Birds > Digestive system > Esophagus > Crop | place...
ACAGAACTTCCTGTGCCTCAGTTTGTGCCCATTGCCCCTTGTCCTGTCACTGGGCACCACTGAAAAGAGCTTGGCCCCATCCTCCTGACACCCACCCTTCAGATATTTATAAGCATTTATTAGGTCCCCTTCTTTCCCTTTCCCCTTTCTGTTCTTAAAGCAAAATACGAAAAAACATGACTTTGTCTCAAGTACATCTAGAGAGATTTAGCAATGCTGTGGAAAGCAAGTCTTGCATTTATGTGGCATTGGCTGCAGTCTACAGCAACCATCTTCTAAAGGTGTACCTGCAAAAGCAGCTACATCACTTGTGTGGACAAGAGCCAAACTGTGCAGTGATGTCCAGCTTTGGAGGTAACCTGCAAGCTGGACTACTCCTGGTCACAACAGACGCTGATTTTAATCAGCCTTGCAAAGGCTATCACACAGTGAGGATGTTCAGAAGAGGAAATGCCCACATCTACACTTGAAGTTAGCACCAGCTGCCACCAGTCTGACTGCTGAGCATGTGAACACAGCAGTTCACCCATGATGGAACACGGGGTAGGCACATGAAATAAAGTGGGACATGATGTGCTGAGGGCAGGCAGAGAGCAAAGGAGAGCTCACTGTCACAGGGACAAAACGCCGGTTCTGTGGATCTCCCCAACCTTCCTCTTCTGCATCATATGGTCACCAGTGCAGCACTGCTGGCTGCCCTGCCTCCTCAGTGCAGCGACCGGAGTAACAGATTGAGTGGAAGGAGGCAGATGCCTGGGATGAGGCACAGCAGCTGCTCTCAGTGAGGCGGGTCGGCTTGGGAACACACATGCAGCAGTAGAAACTACCTCCGAGGTCTGTTTGCCTCTCTCATGTGAACGATCAAAGGAATGTGCAAGGGTTTGAAAACAAACGGAAATACAGACTTTTTGTGATGCTTATGTGTTTGTTTCACAACGCATTAAAACAGCTTGCATAAGGTAGGTTACTTCTTTCATTCTTCAGCAGAAAAAGTGTGAAGTCGTTTGGGTAATGGGAGGAAAATGGATTCATACTGAGTTTTTCTAGCCCTTGAAGTGCTGAGATATTGCAAAATCTGAGTGCATCCTGGGAAAAGATGGTAACATATCTCTTGGCCAATGAATAATTAATAATATATTTTACTGAAGATTTAATACAGATCAAAACAAAAATTCATGATGTAGAAATTGAACAATATAATGTATGACGTACAAACTGTATGTGACCTTTGCACAGAGTTATTAGTAAGAGAAATTTATGAACCCATCGTGAAAATGGCAATAGTCATACTGAATTTCAAGAAAATACCAGGTCACAGTGGGCCTGGATGTTGAGTTTTACAGGCCATTCACTCTGAAGATTTTCCCATCTTGCAGTAAAGTGTACAATCAAGTGTTAGATAATGCCATCTAACCACAAAGCCTCGGGGAACCACTGATTATGACTGCCAGTGTCCACATCCTCAAACACAGCAGACTTTTCAATTACACAGATTTCTATTAAATGTGCAGTTGTCTTCCCACTGCAGTCTAAGGAGCATTTGCCCATAGTCTGTGGGGAGCTGGCTGACCTTCTTTTCCTCCAGCTGCCAAACTGCATTAATGGATTAAAAAACACATACAAGAGACATTCCTAATAATATTTATCAGTGACCAACAGCAGTCATGCCACAGAGATGTGACCATCTAAGGAACCTGAAGGTGCACAAGTCCATGGGACCTGATGAGATGCATCTGCAGGTGCTGAGGGAACTGGCAGATGAAGTTACTAAGGCACAATCCACCGTATTTGACAAATCATGGCAGTCTGGTGAAGTTCCCACTGGCTGAAAAAGCAGAAACATAACCCTCGTTTTTAAAAAGGGAAAAAAGGAAGACCCCGGGGAACTACAGTGCAAAATTGATCGCCAGCAAGAGAGAACAGATCAGGGAATTAATATAAACCTTTAAGAAAAAAAATTCTTCATCATGAGAGTGAGTTCAACTGGAGTAGGAGGCCCAAAGAGGTTGTGGCATCTCCATTCTGGAGAGTTTCAAAATCTAACTGAACAAGGTCCTGGGGGACCTGATCCAACTTTGAGCAAGAATCTGATCTACTTCACCTCCAGAGATCGCTTCCAGCCTACATTTTTCTTTGATTCTTTATTCTCACGTGCATTTTTGTGACTTGAATGGAGACTACCTGCATGGGACTAAATTTGCCACAGTAAGGACTACCAGGATTCTCGCTATGGCCAGCCATTAAAGAACAGCTTCACTTTCTCAGGCACGTTCAAGGAGAGGATACCACGAACAGCATGAGAAGATAATTTGCTTTCTACCAGGCTCTTGCCTTCAGTCCCAAATACAATGTAGCCTGCCATGGTTTGGAGAAAAAGAAAACATTGAAGCTGCTGAGTATAATGACTTCTGTAAATTGTTAAAAATCTGTCTAAGAGAGAGAGGTGCTTTGAAATGTAATATTTCTAACTTCTCTCAAAACACAGAGGCTGTAATACCCAACTTGTTTTCTGTGTTGTTCAGGAGGGATCCAAAATTGCAATGCAGAAGGTATTAATGGTCTGTTAGGCTTAGCAAGAGACATCTACTTCACATTTATGGTTTTCTTCTTTTTACGCTCAATCATAGGACAGTGCTAGGTCTACTGCCATGACAACGTAATGTCAGATATTATTCTTTCTTCTTGCAAGCACTGACATCTTTTAACTAAACAAGTACTTTTAAGTGGTTCTTCTAGTGTTTCTTCTCCTTAGGTTCATACCTGTGTCCTCCCTGAAGTTTCCTTTTCTCTCGTTTTCACCCCATAAACTAAGACACACATGAAAAATACGCAATGTTAATTCACACAAATCAGCAGAGGAGGATGAATGTGTAATTTATGTGTGTCTATAACATTGCACCATTGCTATTTCTCCCTGAAAGAGCCTTCATGAAGATGTGTCAATTTTTCATTGTGGATGTCACACATGGCTGCGGCAGTCACCACGCTCATGTGCAGCTTCCTTTCTGACCCATCATAACAAGTATCTTTGTGAGTTTGTTTCAGTACTGCACCCCTGATCCTAAAGAACTTACTCAATATTCCTGCAAAAGGAGCACACATTCTGTTTCATTATAATTTAGTAATTGTCAGGAGTCACAGTTTTTCCCATTTTCATGCTGAAAGTAAGCCTTGAAACAGCTTTCAGGATTAATAAAGCTTTGAAGGGTCACACTGGGAAAGTTTCTATAGACAAGCAGTTTGATAAAAAGCAGAACTAATGAAACTCAAATTTCAAGTTTCTCTGTCTTTTCTCTGTGGATTGTGACGTCTGATAAAGGGTGAGCCTCTGAGCCTCTCTCTCTCTCCAGGGGAGCCTAGTCTCCTAAGTCTTGCAGAAACTTCCCAGCTGAGTGGTTTCCACTCTCCTGCTAAGGGGAGTTGAAACTAAGCAAGTTCAAAACTTGTTACAGTGAGTCTGATACAAACACATGCAAACACAGTAGGACTGCACAGGTCTTATTTCCTTCAGAAATCTAGGTACAAAAAACAAAGGTGTGATAATAAAACATACCTTTGGAGAAAAGGTGAGAAAAAGATAACGAAAAACTCAGCACCTTGGTCTTGGGAAAAGAAAGCTTCACATAAAAAAAAAAAAAAAGCACAAGCAACTACACTTCTGCTTAAAAGTAACTTTGAGCGTGCCTGCCATGACAGCCTGGAAAAAGAGAGATAACTTCATCCACTGAAAGATGATATGCCTTAAACTTCACTTTGTCTCAGAGCCCGATAAGCAAATTGTGGAGAAGGAAAGGGGGAATTTACAATACCCCTTGCTGTTTCCATTACCCAGAATGACTTTATTGCATCCCATTTATTTTTGCTAAGTTTTGTAATAATGAAAGATCTTGAAGGCTACTAAGAAATGCAGGCTTCAAAGTATTTAATGTATTTCATGGGTGCTGTTGCTGTATGTTTCATAGCAATAAAGATAATGATAGCAAAACGTATCTCTCACCATGTCAGGCATTCATGAGATGCAGAAGAAAAGGCAGCACACTATCAGCAATGACAGATACACAAATGTGCGATGTCCCACTATGGTGCAAAACATCAGGGATTGACAGAGGTCAGAAAAGTTCTTGTTGCTTTTGTCAATTTAGTGGTAGCAGTTAAGCCAAATACAGAAAATAGGTTTGGGTGGGGTAATACACACATATATATATAAATGTATATCTAGCATATCTTATCAAAATGTAACATTACATCTCTATTTTAGTCTTCACAGTAAATGAAATTTTTACTTTCTGAAGCAAAATCGTATCTTTTCATGGGAAAAAAATATGTTTGTGAGTGGCAGACAAAAAAAAATGCTTATCCAGTGACAAATAGATTCACGGAATGTGAATCAAGGCAATAATTTGTCTTTCTTGCCATCGCTGTTACGCATCCGTCACTGCCACAAGGCTTTCATCCCTGCAAATTATATCCTCCCGAATCACTACACTGAATCACAGATCTTTCTGATTAGCTGCTTTTATTTAGCCACCCCACAATCATTCGATTCTCTCCATGCAAGGAAAAAACAGAGCTGTGATCCATCTGTTAAGTTATAGACCATAAGTTCCCATCTGTCATCCATGGACCAGTGGCAGTCCCCGGAGCACTCTCTGTCCGTCTGCAGAGAGCTGGCTGCTCTCCTGGTGCTGCCTTCTCCTCGTCTCCAGCTGTTAAATCACATTAAAAGATGGGTAAAAAAACACAGAAGAAAAAAATGTGAACCACATTAACTTTCCATGTAATCAATTGCTTTAGCTGCAAGAGGGATGTTATACAATTGCGAATGCCTGGGGAGGAACCTCGGAGCCACGTGTCTCTCCCGGCGGCAGCTTTGCCAAAGCCCGGTCCCAGCGGCAGCTGTAGCAAGGGCTCAGAGCGTGGCCAGCTGCAGGGTGCTCCGCCGGGAACCCAGGGCCCACGTCCAAGCGTCAGCACCGTTAACTGGCTCACTGCTGATCGCTCCGACAGAAATATCTACCACTTTAGGGAAGAAAGAGCTGATTTCCCTGGATTAGGCTGGATCAGTTGCCCCCACTCCCTCCCCCGCCAGCTGTTCATCTGGTTCTGCACCCGAAGCACCAGCTCGGACCACGGCTGAGCAGTCTTGTGACAGCTCTCCCATCTCCACAGTTTACAGCCTGGGGTACGAAACGTGTTTGTTTACTTCAGTCTGCTAAGCTGCCATAGTTCAGCAGTTGCTACGGATCCCACTCCTGGAGATGGAGAAGCGGTGGGGCGTTTCAGTCTTCCCTGTTCACTCTGACCCCACGCACAAGGCAACACCGCCCAGTCCCAGTCCCTCCTTACGTCTGACAGCCCACGGTGACGCAGCAGCAGCAGCAGCAGCAGTTTCTGTCCCCTCCACCCTCCCAGCCCACCTGCCCAAGGCTACCAACCCCACCAACACCACAGCTGAAGATGCTATCCCACCACCTCACTCACAGCCCAGCGTGCAACTGAAAGCACCATCAGTTCTGGTTTGTTTTAAAATAGATCAGGCCTCTGCATCCCCAAGCACTGTCAGATGATCTGCTGGGGTAAATTCTTCAGCTGTCACATCTGACTGAGAACCCGAAACCAATAATACAACCCCAAACTGTGTCACAGATACTTGAACCCATCAAAGTGTCCTTCAGCCAGCACCCTCCAGACGTTGCACACAATATTGCCATTACAGAGCAGACTGAAAACTGAGGATGCAAGAACTGCATAACCAACCGATACTCAATTTCATATAAGAGTACCTGAAGGGAGGGTAGGTGCTACATTGGCTCTGTTATCGGACTTTATTCATATTTAACTCCATAACATTTCCCATTTTGATGTGTGCCAAATACCTCAAAGTGGTCCTGTACACCGTGCCAAAGAAACACGGCAAAAGCTGCATGGCAAAGGCAAGACTCAGGTGTTTGTGGAGGTGGTACATGATGTTTATTCTCAACTGTACAGGAGAAGCTGACACATATGGGTTACCCCCCCATAGCCCTTTGACCGCATGAATCTACTTAGTAAAGCAATTTAATTTTTGTAACTAACAGTACACCAGAGAGCAGTACGGCTGTCATTCACCACAAGTTCAAACAGCCCAGTAGCAATTTACTGCTGGCTCTGGTGGGAGCATCCTTACACGCACAGCTGGGACAGCTTCAGTTCATACGTGTCGATTAACACTGAGACACCTCTGCACCTCTGCTGCCAGTCCTGAGAGCACCAATATGTCTAAAAATAGGCTGACGTGGGAGCGCTCTGACACAAAGTAAAATACCATCCCTTACTTCACCAGCCCCAGAAGTGCTGTTTCAAACCTTAACTCCTCCTTCTTGGAGCACACGTGCATGTACTTACTGCCTAGTAAAACCAGACCTACTGACTGTATCTGAATGACTCCATAAGTGAAGACAAACATGTCTGTAGGTGTCCACAGCAGTAGCTTGTTGGGGTCAGTTGTGCCAAGCTCAGGGTTCTTTGGCCTTTTCAAATTCAGCATATGTTTAAGCACTTTATAGTGCTTGAATCCAGGCTTATGGGAGCCCAGAATATTTCACGTAAGTATATTAAGCAATTGACAGTGGGGCTCTTCAGTGTCTCTCAGTTATTCATCTAGAACAAGAGGCTGTGCTTTTCCTGGACTTTGTACTTTGCTAGCCTGGAATTAGCATTTTGCCAGCCCCCAAAGCCCAAATCTGAGCTCACCCAAACTTTTGGAAGGATGGATCTAGCTCCAAGCCCTGTATTTCAAGGCCATCTTTAATCTAGTGCTAGCAAAGTGTTGGGTTGTTGTATGTTAATTCCCCACTTTCTCGTCAACTAATGGAACAAAAAGGAGGAAAAACTATCTGGGTCCTCAGGATATTATCTTCCCTTTCTGTTGGAAATACACACTTGATGAACCAATCAGGCTATGAATGATAAACAACTGCTTAAAATAGATAAGAAGCAAATAGGCAAAAAGACAATAAGGTTATTAAGGGATAATACTGAGAAACTGAGTGACAGGTGATTATCTAAACTTCATTTAATTTCAAATTCAGCATTTCTTTTATGTCCGGTCCTATAATTTTTCTTTTCCCTTTAGTTCACATTCACTTTATGCAGCAAAAAAGGGGAGTAGATTCAAAACACAGAATTTGTCATCACCTAAAGCAAAAATTAAATGACTTGCCAAAAACTTCGTACTTTGCCACAGGTCTCCAGGGTCACAGGCAGAGGCTTTCATTTAGATTGTTACCCTCGTTCTCTGCTCTTGCTCTTTGGACAGAAGCCAGCACTGGCTGGTACAGGAACGGTTTAGTGCAGTTGGTGATTCGTGCCCTCTCTGCCTGCTGCTGAGATCCGAGCTGGCTCTGTTCCCTGCTGCCCTGGAGCAGGGCAGAGATGACATGTGGCTTTCCACCCCGATCATGCAGTTCAGAAATTTTTGTTTAAAAACACAACCGTAAAGACAAAAAGTCTCACTTTGATTATTTTTTTTGTAATTAACAAGATGAAACTTACTTGTCAGGCATATCAATTCATTTTGTTGTTTGTTTCCCTCAGAACAAACAGGAAATTTGATTAACTGAGATAGCCTTGGCTTCACCGGCCTGATGAGTGTTGTCCTCTTTTACTCATGTACATGGGAAGGGCTAAATGCTCTTCTGAACAGTCTTGCTAGTTTCTGTGGCGCGCGGGGAGATGGAAGGAGAGGACTAGTTTTGCACCAAAATCATCTCATGGAAGAAGCAGCAATGCTCTGCTCCTGTGGACGTTGTCTACTTTTAAACTGCAGCTCAGTAGCTTTGTCACACACTGATGCCAACAGAGCTGACATCAAACCTTCACCAAAATGCACTTTGTTCTCCCTCCTCCTCTTTTGGAGCCCCAAAACCCTAATGGTAGCTTCCATCCAAAAGTACAGATGTTTCACCCTTTGCTCCAAATCTGACCAATTTCAGCAAAAACAAATCCTCATCCTCTCATCTTCTCCTCTAGCCTCACCTTATTCTATAAAGTTTGGCTATTCAGGGATGAGTAGCTTACATGCTCTTTGAACAAAGCATCAGCAATTTTCCTATGCGTGGTTTCATTCACTTGGCAGTTTTCCAACTCCTAATGCTACCGTGGATAGCATCCTCTTAAATAATGCCTGGAAATAATGTAATTTTACCCTCAGAAAGTAGTGAAGTTATGTGGTTCTATTGGTTCATACATGAATATGCCATTCTTGAACCAAAAAGCGTCACTAAATTGTTTTAAATATTTTTTAATCTCTGCTAGAAGGAAAGCATCAAAAATCCTGGTTTTATACTAAATTAAGGCCAACAGCTCCAGCAGTAGTATCTCTGATTTTAGGTGCATAGGGTATACAAAGTGATATAATAAGCAGAACTAAAGTGTTGATGTTTTTCATCAAAAGAATAATTCAAAATGGAATGAAATCAGCATTCTAACTAATATTTCTTCATTGGTTTTAGGCAAAACTTCAAAGAAAGGTTGTGAACTGATTTTTTATTATATTTAGTTGAGATCCTCCAGAGACTTTTTATGACTTTTCAGATCAGACATTAGCTAGCAGAAGACATTGGGTAGAAATTGGTAAACTAAACAGTCATTGCCCAGTGCAATGGAAAGCAACTTCTCCTTTGTGGAAAAACCAGACTCCTAATATCCCTTCTAGGGATTCAGCCACTCAGGTTCTAAAGAATTTCAGCAGGATTTTATTGAAATTAACCTAAAAACTCAGTACCTTCCTAATCAGGTGGGGGCTGCTGGTCTTTATGCATTCAGCAGAGATATTTTGCTAAATGTTATTTGATTTTTTGAACTGTGTAACTGTTCTCAAACTCAGCTGAATTCTACATGGCTGTAGACAGATAATCCCTGTTGTAATATTGAAGAACATGGATAAAAGCAGGAGGGAGAGAACAGTGCTGCAAATCAGGGGGAATGCATGTAGCTCGCCATGTGTTTAACTCTGTGAGCTTCCGTACTTAATGAATCCCAGCTCTGCAGATAAGGAGATAATATAGATCCTCTCTAGTCATAAGTTGCATCATCCCAACATCTCCTTGGAGCGACACTTATAACAAAACCCCCTAGCATTTATTTCACTGGAACAGCTTCACAGAGTTAGTTCACGGAAAACAAAGCAGGCTAAACATAACCTCATTTGCCTTCTAGAAAGTGTAGTAGCAGTGTTCTTTGGGGCACCTTTTTCATTGACATCAAATTTTTTGGAAATCAGTGCAAGAGAAAGAGAGTTCCCACGTCCTCAAACTGGAACTGTAGAATAGGGTTCAATCTGGATTTGAGTTTGTATCTTTCTACAGTGAGGAAAATAAATGAACTACTACCACATCTTTCAGGACCCATGAAGTGGGATGGGGCAAGAAAGTAGAACAGCTGCTTCGGCAGCAACAAGGTAAAACAAAGAAATTCTGTTGTGAAGAATACAGCAAACCTAAAAAAAGAAAAAAGCTGATGCGAACAGCCTGCTGTTCATTACCCTCTTGAGAAATATGTTCAGAGCATCGTACAGACAGAGATATTGAAGAATCAGTAATACTTTGACATTACTCTACAGTATACTGCTTGGGAAACAAGCACTGTTCTTGCTGCCAGCGAAGCCTGGAATTACAGTTCCAATTATTCATTTTGCCTACCAGAGAACAATAAGGTAAAAGCTTGTTAGAATATAGCTTGTGCAGAACTAGTATCTAGTGTAAAACTAAATCACATAACTGCATAATATGCACTACACTACTATTTGTGCTACAGTGCTACATGTTCTATCAAATAGAGCTACAATAATTCAAAGAAAACAAATCCATCTACTCTCTATAGCTAATTAATATAGCAAAAAGGATAATCTGCGTGTTTTCATATGCATTTTACTTTTACCTCAAATGTCTTTGTAAAACAAGCATATGCCTGAGCTGATACAAAAAACAAGTTTGCATTAACTTGTCTTTGATAGCTATGTTCCAAAGAAGCTCCAACAGAGCCAACCTATGGAGCATGAGGGCTGCTCATATGCATCTCAGCATGGCTGGGAGCAATGGGGATGATGGTGACAGCGGCAGAGAGCAGAGGGAATGAGTGAGGCTGAATGATGTTTTTTTGTACATATGAAATGTGTTCAGTACTCTTTAAAAATATCTCTGCCCTAAACAAGGAAAGGATCTCTTCTAGGATGCTCCTAAGCATATATACTGCAAGTATTTCAGAAATAGCATGGATAAACAGTTGTATGTTTATATATTGTTAGATACATGCACAACGTTTTCTCCTGAACTAGAACAGTTACCATATGTCCTACCAGTATTCACCCCCATTCTTTTTAAAGTTAAATAGAAAAGCCAAAACTAATGAAAATGCCATCACAAATGTAATAAGAGGAAAACTTCACTGTATAAGTCCGTGGTTGATCCACGTAATGAATAAAACACAGATTTCTGATCACCTCATCTTTAAGAAATACATAGAGCAGAACTTGAAAACTTTCAGAGAAGGGCAGAGAGTGGAATCAAGCCATAGAGCAGTTTCTGTGTGAGGAACTGCTTCATAAGCTGATGTGTTTCAGTCTGGGAAAGAGAAGACTCATGGAGAATGCAAGAGAGCTGCAAAATCATTAGTGATGTGGAAAGCATGGCTAGGATTCAACAGCTCACTGACTCTTCTCATACCAGAACTACAAATGACATTACTAGGAGACGGCTTATAAAAGCATTAGGGGGAAGTTGGTTGTCCCTCACATGTGGAGTCGTGGATCTGCAGAGCTTCTCAAGAGATGACTCTGTGAACTCTAAAAATTCACAGGGTTTCCAGGGCAGCTGCTCATGTGCGAGGAGTCCTCTGCTACGGGACACACAGAAACCAATCCAGCTTAGGAGGCACCTGTGCTGAAATAGCTAAAGGCTAAGAAAATATAAGAGGGAAGTACTACTAAAGCTTGGCCTGTACTTGCACTTTCCTAGACAGTGATGTAACTGGGTACTTACGGACACGGTGGGATACTGGATGTTGAACTAAATGGATCACTGGTCTAAGCCAGGATGGCTCATTTTGCTAGGATGAGAGAAGCAAAAGGGAAATTTTCAACAGGAAAAAAAATCACAAAATTAGCTTGGTTTGTGATCATGAATTCCTGTGCTGCACTTTACCAAAGAGAAAATGCATCAGCCTCCACCCAGGCTTCTGCTTGTTTTTGCCATCAAAATGTCACCAGTATTCAGGTTAAAGACACTTCTAATTCAGAAATCCAACATGTCACAACTACATCTTATGTTCAGCTCCCACTGATTTCAAGGGCTCAGCAGTCACGAAATTCTGAACACAGGATCGCAGACGTAAGAAGGCAATGAAGTTATGTTCTACAAATGTACTAGAAAAACAATAATTATTTTTCCTAGATAAAAATTGTCACTAAATAGGAGTTATTTCCTTAAGAAGCTTTTCAAGCCTCAGATGTTTTCTGGCTACCCTCCTTCAAAGGATGTGTTGTGATCCTGCACATTAACAAGTCCAAGTTAGAGCCTTCCCCAAAACCCTTCTCCAAGACTGATTCCTTTCTGTCAAAGGGGAGGCTAAGGAGCAAACAGAACTCTGCATGTCCCAGGCTGTAATATAGATATAACACTCAGCTCAGTGAAGCTCATGTCCTGTGGGGATTTTGTTCAATACAAGGAAGTATTTATAAGCTTTCTGCATTTTTCATCTTTGAGTAAATGCTATAAAGACTATTTTGTCTAATATTTAAATAGTAAAACTGTACTTCAGCCCTTCCAATCTGACAGTTGTATAATAGGACACTGTGGAGTATGAATTACTTGGAAAAAAAAATCGTAAATCCTCTCGTTAACAAGATAGCCATCAGCTACCTGGATATGGTGCCGGTGGGTTGGCATAAAATAGAGCTGTTGGTGGGCTGGGGAGAAAGAAACAAGAGAAATAGTCAGGCTCAGTTCTAATTACTTCATTATTAAAATAACTGCATAGGGAGACTAGGATGAGTCATTTTCTTTGGGGCCAAATTTTTCTTACTTTCAGTCACGTTGAGCAATACTGTGCTGCATGTGTGGTTCTGCAGAAATCAATGCGATTCTCATCAAATATTATTCAGTGTTAGTCAGAATATCTGCAGGTGGCTTGCAGAGTTTGGAAGTAAATTTTGAAGCTAGCTTGGGATAAGGAAATGCATTATGGCATGGGTAGAAGCCTTTTCTCCTTCCACACCTGGGACCGGAGAGGGCTGATACCCCATTGCTGTCTCTGTCCCTGCTTTCTAAACTTGCAGATTGTCTCCTGAGCGCGCACATGATTTAGATCGCTGTCACACAGAGCAATTCCTCCTCCTGCCCTGACAAATAGACTGTGACACACCTGAATTTAAGAAATTAGAGAGGAAAAAACAGGAGAGGTTAATCACTGTTTAAGGGAAACTTGAAATCCATAGATCATTAATCATTTGGCACTCCTAAGCATGCTGGGGGAAAAGAATTAAAATACTGGGTATCTGGTTTAGCATAAAGGTCTGTTGGAGTTCCTGTTTATGCTAGAGACAGGGAGACTATTTATCCAGGTATGAGCTGAAGTAATTACAGACTCAGCAGAAAAATCACACAGCATCTACCAATAGGAAAAGGTAACTAACACTTACCAATGTGGCAAAGGAGTTACGTCAAAAAAGCTTTGACTTCCTTCTTTAAGATAACAACATTGATAGAGATCAGTGTTGGAATGATGTGTCCCCTTCTGGGATTGATGTTCTCTACAGGCATTAGGAAAACGGAGGGACTACAAGAACCATTTGAGAGTTGGAGAAAATCGTTTACTGTGAAAGACCAAACAAGACAGATCTTAATAGCTCATTTGAAAAAGTACATTTGGAGAAGATCTGATTACAGTGCCTAAATACTGCCCTGGAAAGAAAACATCAGATAAGAAAGTCTGTGTAATCCTGCCAAAGAAGGATTATAAGAATTAAGAGCTGAATCCTAGGCAAAACTAATTTAAAATAAAAATTAAGAATCACCACATAATTATAGGGAAAGAAATTTTCTAGTTAATTACTGGAAAAAGTTACGAAAAGAACCTGAGCATTCTCCATCTCTGCATAGCCTTAGAACAACAGGCTTCTTCCAAAGCCAAGTTGTTGGCCTCATAACAGGGTAGCTAGATGAAGCTGAATGACCTATAATAACAAGAGGATAAGACTAGCCTTAGTAGTTCTGCTCTTAAAATCAGCAGAAAATAACATGATTCAAAATTTAGAAAGCTGAAAAACGTGGTAAAGAATTACTCTGCAGACTTGATGGAATCCACTCTCACCTAATGCAAGTGCTGCTATCGGAGTACCACATCTCTTAGGAGCAAAACCATACCTTAAGAGCAATCTGCTGTAGTAATACAACTCAGAAAAAAGCAAGCAAAAATGCTTCGGTTATCTTGGTACTTGAAGAAAATTTACACAAGTTCCCAGGTATTTTTGCAGTGCTCACCTTCAGAATAACAAGTAAAAAACTAAATAATTTGCACTTTAAAGTCCTTTCAATGGACTGATGCATCTGGGCTGACAGATCTTCATGGAATGATGCACACAGGAATGAAAAAGGACTTTAAATGGAATCTGAGTCTTTCTAAAACACCAGGAGTTGAAGGAGGAAATTTAAATACATAGTTTTGCCCACATGTGACAAAATGTACAATGGACAGTCTTTTCACAAACCCCAGATTTAACACTTGAGGTTTTTAATGAGAAATAAAGCGTAGTGGGAAATGGCAAATGAAATGCTGGAAATATAGGCTGGTATTTATGTCACTTGATAATTAATGACACATATTCTCCATTGTATTCTGCTTTCCTCATTCAAGCCCACTATCTTAAATTCTGAAATATAGAAAGTAACAATTTCAATTTAAATGAGCAGTTCCAAGGAGCTTTGCTGGTGCAGTGTCAACCATGCGGCAGAACAATTTAATCAAACTTCACCAGTTTTCATCTTTACTCATGAATCAGCAAAACAAAAGTCCTACAATTTAAATGTAGGATTTTCTTTTTAATGTTAAATAGCATAGTTCTTTTTCACGGTGCTAATGTGGTTCATTAAGGCAAAGTGGAAAGGGAGCTAAAGAGGCAGCTGAACTTTAACAAGACTCCTCTCCTTATGTAAAATTCATTGAAGTTGTATCCAACTTCATTTTAACAACACGTTATATAAGCACTATTTTCATGGAATTCACTAAAGGAAAGTGGCTCAAGAAGATACTTTTTAAACCTTAGCATTGATTTATATGATGAGTATCTGGAAAGAATATTTTCTATGCTGGTGGTAGCTTGAAATCTCACAAATCTGACCTTCTTATTTAAAAATAATTCTCTCTGATATCAGCGGTAAAAGGACATTAGGTGGTTTTCTTCTTTGTTTACTCGTATTTTCCCTCATTAAATAAATCTTATTTTCAGTTTTCATCATCTGACAACAAAAAAAGGATGCCTTTGCATTTCAGAGCAGCAGAGAGAGTGATGGTCTTGAAAGTGAAACTAACATTTCTGTTTGGTATTTTGCAATGATAAGGACTGATTAAGCATGGCTTTAACCTCATTTATTTATCAGCTGCAAAGGCTCTGTCTCTTTAAAAGCCAGCTGGTATGAACCCATTCTTGAGCACATGGGATTCAAATAAAAACATAAGAATTTATTACTTGGTTTATTTCCTCTCTCATTATAAAAGTAATGTTAAATATCTTTATGTATATTGAATAAAGACAATGAAGGTAAAAAGCATTAGCTGAACATGGGAACATAGGCACTATTTCTGCAGGGAGCTGTATACAACAGACAGCAACAGATTAAATTCACACACAGCCATGCCACCTCACCCATGTACCGCATTTCGGCAGAAGGAAGTGATTGCAATGTCTGTAACATAGACAACGCAGAATTAGACTGGAATTTCGGGCATATTTGGCATAAACTACTAAAATCTGTGAAAACTGGACACAAGTTGGATAAAATCTACAATCTTCCGGAATTAGAGAAGGCAGAGATGCTCCTGAGCCACGGAACTCCTCAAAAGAATAACAATGACTGTTCAAAAGGCATTAACCTGTTGTGGTTTCTGTACTTCCTTTGTGCTTGCAAGGTGTTGTGTGCAGGTCAGCATCACTTGGCCAATGTTTCCTTCTGAGCTTACTCCTAAATACTTCAGAGTATCCTCTGCCCTTTCAGCACTCTGACTTAGCCAGCGGCCCGTTTACTCCAGCACTTCCATGTGCCAGCAGGGATGAAGAATTGCTTTCTTCCCTGTGTCTTTAGATGAGACGGGCAGGGTTATGTTTCAGACTTCCAGGACAACATTTTGTTTAAAGATCTACACATGATGAGTAAACATAGGTTCTTATCCCTTGAAAGTCACCTTTAAATAAGAATAAGAAACATTTATCTGTCACTGAGATTTTTATTATCAGGCAAGACTTACCAAGATAATGTGCTGCCTAGCTTGCTATTGGCTTAGTTTGAAATTCAGGTACTTTCCAAAGGTTGGTTCCATACAGACCGATTCACTATAGAGAAAAATGCTTTTCTGTTTAAGGAGTACATACAACAGACTATGATGTGCAGCCTGAAATGGAGGAAAGCTATCCCTTGTGCAAGTAATACTATTGTATCCAATCTGTCTTGCAGGAAACCAAGCTGGAGGGAGTGATGGATGAGAAATAATTTACTGCTAAGATAACCTTAGTCTGAGTGAGCCTCTGCAAGCTGCAGCTCCAAATTATTTATCAGAGTTTACAGAGTTTGTCTTGGGTTTGACAAATGTAGACACATCTTAGGCAAAGCTCTGATTGCTTTAACTGAAATCTATAATCACATACATTTATTCTTCACTTTGTCTGTTTTGCATCCTGCTGCCTCTCTGCTGCTTCTGCTAAAATGAAAAAGTTGAATTTCTTCCATTAAAAATTTCTGTTATGAATACTTGATATTTTCTGTCTCCTGTCCTTAAATAGTAAAAGACATGATTGTCTAATCAATGGAAATAAAATTTCATATCCATGATGCTACCAACAGCTTCTTAGACATAGCGCTATTGTTTTCATAAACAATTCCTGTGACAGGCAGTTAACATTTTCTGATCATTATCTGCCATTGCCTACATTTTTAAAACTTGTTTACAGAATTGATCTGGAAACTTCACAAAAACGAACTAAGTTTTTTCCCTATCAACATTAAGCATGAGGAGTCATCTGCAACAGACCCCAGTAAAGCTACCGCGTGACAGAGTAAAACTCAAGCAACAAAAGGCTATAGCTGACTTTAAAAAATATGTAAATACCTATTTAAATATGAAGGATTGTTTCACTTGTTTATGTATGTATTATATGATAAATATGCACCCGCAATTTAGCTGAATTAGAATTACAGACAGAAACTGTATCACATGAATTTTGTGATCACATGAATTTTATGAGACACTAGAAGTCCTTGAAATCTATATACAACAACACTTAAAAAGATGGTCACATAAACTGTGTTTTGACAGCAAAAGAGATGGTCACCTATTCTACAGTGCTGCCTGAGATGCAGCATTGTAAATGTTAAAAGGGAAATGTCACTCAAGAGGACAAGGAAAGGGGAATCACAAGGTTCTGATCTTCTCACTACTCATGCACAACCTTGGCTTAAAGCAATGGATAATCCTTATGAGATCAGGTTATGGTACAAACCTGAGATAATGAAGAAATGTCAGATTTTTGCAAAGGCCACCCTTGAAAAGTTTAGTAATCTGAAGTAGGTCTTCGGGTGAGGATCACTTCCCCCATATTTTTAGAGGAGATTAGAGAACATCGATAAAGTAAAACCAGAAAAGTTCAAAGCATGTAGGAACACACAGAAGAAGTAAATGACATATGGATAAAAAATATCAACAAGTTGGTCAAGAAGGAGGCAACTCAGGTAACATGGAATCAGTACAAAACGATCTGGTGAACGCGCTCATCTCTGAACCACATAGAAAGTAATCCCCTTGCAGGAATGAGACTGACTAGCTTGTTCAATGCAAGTGCTTCAAGATGCTTGTATAGGAAGTGTATGGATACAAAAAAGATGAGTGAAACTGTACTGAATTTTAAAATAAATCAAATTTCTCCTGATTCTTTCAAGATAAATTGGGCTTTGCCAATAATAGCAGAATTAACAAGGTCTGCAAGGCTTATCTTCAGTACATAGATATTTACGGACTTTTAGGTACATTCTCATTGAAATATACTGTGCATTAAAACATCAAAATAGGAGGTGGAGTGACCTTCCCTAAACATCCTAATGCACTGATATACTGCTCCCCAGTGCATAATTAAATCAACAGGCTGAAACTAAACCAAGCAATAGGGATGCCATCACTTACCTCATAATGCACCTTCGTTTTGGGGAACGCTCTAAGCACTTCATTATGTTAAAAGGGTTTCCTGAAAAGCACATCAGATGTTAGCTCAGTTTAATGTCACTGCTCACAGTCAGGCATCTATCTTCTTTTCTGACTGTTTTTCTTTATAATAAAGCAGTTATAAATCATTGTTTGTAATGGAATTAAATCAAATGATGCATAGCAACTAAAAAGATCAGCGCCATAAAAACTGGCAGACTGGAAAAATATTAAAATCAGTACATGACACACAGACAAGCAAAAGTAGTTATGAACTTCATCTAGAACACAAAATATGGTATCACTGTAGCTACATGAATTTGGACCAGCCAAGCTATTGGCACTAAATTTCTAAAGGGTGACACTTTGTGCTCCTTGGCCACAAAATGATTCCTCTTGGGACTGAGATGTAGGATCTTAATTCTTAGGTAGAGATAAAGTAAGAAAATCTCTTTTTGTTACTTAAGTAAGCAACACTGAAAATCTCTCATGATTTCATGGGTTATTTTATTAAAGAGATAGTTAAGTGCTGGTATTTTGGGGCCACTCAAGAAGCCCAGATTACCAAGCACACTAAATTACCTGCAGCCCTTTCCTCTCTCTCTCAGAAAAAGTAGAACAAAAAGGAAGAATAACCTGGAAGGTAAATATTAGCATGGGTACTAATGCCATGAGTTTCTTTTTTGTAACATATCGTAATTGCTTTCTATTTTTAGCTGATGTTAAAGAAGCAATGATCCATAAAATTAGCAATTATTTAATACTTAGATCACTGCACTTCATGTTCATATTTTCTAATTTACAACTCAGCTAACTGCACAACAGAAACTAATCACAACTCCAACAAAGTGAAGAGTTTCTTTTCACAAGATCAAGGAAGGAGTACATGATTAAAACTGAACCTCTCTCTGTTTAAGTAGGCCTCCTGGAACTGAATATCAGATAGCCACATATAAACTAGCCATAAACCTCCACAGAAATGAAGAGTTTCACAGAATTACATTAATTCTGTGTTTCATTTGAAAATATCACATTCAGTTTGCTTGTATTTTTCTTTCAGAGAGAAAGACTTACAGGGAAGTTCTCACCCTTTAAAAATATATGCACTACCCATTTATCTGTGTGCATCAGTGGACATTACTGTATTCTGTACATTCATAATGGTAAACTTATGCAGAAGGTTGAAGTCATAACTTAATTAAGCTTTTAACTGAAGACATTATTAAGAGGTAAAATCACCACCTTTCACTGAACTTCATATTTCCCCATACTACTTATACTTAATTTAGCATTTTTGTGGCAATATTTGATAAAAGAAAATTCATTAATCGATATCTGATAAATTAAAAAGGTACTACTCCTTTAAAAAATTAAAACTTCACATCTCTCTCCATTACTCTCAACCCATTTTGCTGAGTATTTGCAATGCCTTGCATTACAGCTCCCTTTTTTGAACAGATACGCAATAATACAATTACTGTATTGTGCTGAAAACTATTCTCATAAATAGCTAAGCTTCAGATGTCAAATAAATTAACACTGCATCACCCTGACTTTTGTTTTCATTTTCCCCTTTATTTGCTTACAGACTATGATAATCCATAAAGGGTCTCCCAGTTCTCAGTTTTCAATTAGCATTCTATTGCCTAACTTTTTGACTGAAAACTCTGGAGGTGTAAAACGGAAAATACAAATAAATAAAATGGAACGTTAGTAGAGAGGGCAGACAGCTCATGAAACTCAAAACACTGAGATCTAGAGCAATCAGTGGGCCTTATCCCAGTTAAGCAGCCAAACCAGGCCCAAGCACCAAGCCTGGATTTCAAACATTGGGTTATCTCCACGCCGAGCACATCTTTATTGAAGTGGTCTGGTAATTATTTTCTCAGACTCAAGTGCACATTCAGGCTATGCAAAAAGAGAGCAACCACTTCTCACCTCCAAAGCAGCTTTTCAACTTTCAATTCATGCCAAAGCATAACACAAACCTGGATGTCAGACTGGGTGGAAGATTTTCACCATAGTATAAAATAACTGGCAAGACTGAAAGACCTGGTGTGCCTCATACTTTCTCCCCTCTCTGTTTTCTGTTGCTGCAGCTCCATTCTCCATAAGAGCTAATCAGAGAAGATCTTCATTTGGCCACAGCCCACCACACACAAAGACAGGGAGGTCCAGTGTGGACGTAGAGAACCTGGAGGCCGTCAGACATCCAGAAGACAATGAGTCTGCAGGGGAGGCAAAGCAGAATTCACTGCAACTGTATCTGTCCAGCACAGCTCCACATGCACTGCATTAAGAAAAATGTGGAAATTACATTAATGAAGTATTTTGTCTGATATTTTTCCTCATAGGCTCTAACTTTGAGTTCTACATTTATTGTTACAGTTTACTGATTTATAGTTAGTTTACTTTACACCTACTTGCAGCAGGTTTATATGCATGCAAGTTGTGCTGGGCATCCCACCTGCAAATCTGTTCCTGGGTTCATCCACAGTTCTAACAGAAGAAGAACCAGAAGCTTAGCTGCCGACTGCAGTCAGAGACTCCATCGCTGTCCTAACAGAAACAGAAATGTACCATGGAGAAAAAAACTCAGTGTCTCAGACATGTTTAGAAAGCAACCAGCCCACATAGTCTGCCAGTGACGAAACCCAACATGGGTCCCCTGGGGACCCCTCCACTACCTGCAGACATTTCTGTACATTTCTGCACTGCCTAAACAGGGGTAAAAATAATGGGTTAAGGCTCAAAATGACAGTCAGCTCATACATATGGGGATTACTGTATACACCCCACCTCCAAAGGGAAGAAAAGCACCTGTGCGACAACATGCAGCTCTGTCCCCAAGTGCTGAAGCCAAGAGCTGAGCAACCGGACCAGTGACAACAGTCACCCTTGCCCAAAAGCACCTTGACCTCCTTGCAAGCTTCCCCCTGCCTTCTGTCAGTTTGCAGGGGTATCTGGATCTGTTGACCATGCAACACAGCTGCCAATTATTTTTGCTACATCCTTTAGTTTGCTATCATTTTAAAGATATTCATTATTATTTATTTTTGCAATGTTTCGAATAACAAGCTGACCGCTTTTCAAAACCAAACTGATGTTAAATGAACCAGCAGGAAAACACCGATACAGAAAGCTCCTCCAACTTCTGGCATCACTCAGTTGGCACACACATTACATCCAGTTTTAGCACAAAGTGTACACCAGACCAATCCTAAATATTCTGGACATTGCAGCCTAGTTTAATCACAAAAAAACAAGATGATTAGACAAATGAGTCATTTTGTTTATTGCCACAAGAAAACAGCAGAGCACTTTAATCAACTTCATAGCACAGAAACTTTGCTGCTGCATTTTTGGAAAGTAGTCCTCATTTCAGTAAATGATTTCTCTCTAGTCATCAAGTCCCATGATGAAACTCCATCTCATCCTGAAGATCTGGGTGAGGTGGCAAGGCAATGACTAGGACGCTCTCGGAAGAAGGAGGAGAGTCTGCCTCAGCCACTGACCAGCACTGCTGCCTGCAGAGAAGCAGGCAACCAGCAGAAAAGTCAGAGGAAGACAACCAGCTTGAGAAATGTTTTATGACACAACCTAGCCTAATCTCATAAAAACTTCACAACAGTGACCCTCCCCCTTCTGCCTCACCCTAGACTCAGTCTTCTCTGTGAATTATTTGCTTACGGTACTCATTATCTATACTCAAAGCGCTGATGCACTTGAATAAATTGAAGTACAATTTATTTCTGCTTAAAATATATTTGCATTTTAGTATTGTGAGATTTGCATTATTTTATTTTTATTATATTATTTTTTTCTGAAATCTTAGCACGCACCAGTCTGGTTGCCTTCAATGTGTCTGAACATGTCAGCTGATTAAATCCTAGGGTACCAGTGTAGACAAGGGACACTCCAAAGGCAGTCCGAATCACTAAGTTAAAAGTCTAAATTGAGTGTTATTTTAGTCCTGTCCCAGAGGTACAAACACTATACCTGATACTTTGAATGAACTCAGTCAAAGGCTATGAAATAGCATCAATTGCTTTGTTTAGCAAAATGCTGCCAAGCCAGGTATTATCAGGTCACAACTCACAGCATTTACTTTACATGAGAGGAAAGTGGTGAATTCACCACTTTGAGGCAACACAGAAAGCTTTTGGCAGAACAAGGAAAGACATGACAGTGCTGGTTAGCTGTGTGATTATGCCAATTTGACCACTTTCATATTAAAAACAAACCTTGTATTATACCTCCACTTCAGCAGTGGTTGCCACCCTGGTTTTATAAGCTTTCGGACTGCCAAAGGAAAAGCTACGTTATCATGATAGCAAAGCCACGTAACAACCAAAATGCAAGATGTATCTCTGGAAGGTGGGAAAGGAGTGAACCACAAGGCAATCTCCTCCAACGCATGCATGTCACCCCAAAATAACATCTTACTACATCCATCGTTTCCTTTACTATTCGCTGTCACTGCACCGACATTTTCACTCGATGTGGTAACTCTTCCTGCTTTCAAAATCGTTCAGGATCTTCTCAGCTTCTGCATAAATTCAATCTTCAGGTTAAACCTGGGCCCCAGTCAGATTCACAGCTTCAGCTTTCATGGAACGTTCTGTCCAGGAAAAGCCGTAAGGGCTCAGCTGGCCGAGGTGGCTTTTTAGTTTCTGGAGTGTGCGATTATGCAGCAGGAGAAATGACTTTGAAGTATAAAGCAAGCAGCTTCAAAGAAAAGGAATATGCACTGGTAAACTGAGAAGGGAAAGGTCAGAGTTCAGTTTCCAGGTTTTTAACAGAAACACAACGCACAAAGAGGTACAAACAATGGCCAGTGGAACAGGCCAAATATGTGTAAAATGAAGGAATGTGATGGTAACCTTCCTTATTTCATTTTCCAACGCTCTTAGGATGTTTTATGTCAGCATCTTCTTCCCTGTCCTAGCTAGATAACCTGGTCAATTAAACCTCCACCTTTCCTTCCTACGGAAAAAACTTTCTGGGACATAACTGAAGTACCAATTCAAGTAAAGCAACTGAAAATTCTTTACATTGAAAGAAAAACGGTGGACCTCTGACATGGTGCTTGTGAGAACCCTGTGCTTTATGCACCTTTCGCACTCCATTTTTTGCATGAATGTCATCTAGTTAGTATTTGCAGTTCTGCAGGAACTACAGCTGTGGCTGTAGCTAATCTAGAGTGAACTCTACCATAAATGAGCATAAAGTCGCTTTTGTAGCTGAGGAATTTAGCCCAGGATTAGACCAAGGTACGTTGTAAGCCCACAAGCGGCTCCGTGCTGCTCGCCCAGGGGCTGCGTGCTACAGCCACAGCAGGCTGCAAGGCAGGCAGATTCCCAGTGGGACGAGGGAATTTCCAGCAGAGATGCAACGAAACAAAGTATGGCCCTCATCGCTAGCCGGATCACCTCTGGGGCGCAAGCTCTTGCCCTTCACCGCTCCCTTCGTGGGCCGGAGATGGTGCGAGGGAGGTCGTGCTCAGGCCATGGTGGGAGCAGAAAGGAGAGAGCTCGGTGCTCGGCCGTAAAACACTCCCTGCTGGGCTGCTGGAAATCACAGCAACCACCGACACCATTTTCAATTACGTTTCTGAGCTGCCCAAAATACGGGCATTTCAAGTCACCTCTGCCCGCCTCGCAGCACCGAGCCGTGCCCCCCAAGGAGCACAACGAGGAACGCAGCCAGCCTTTACCCGGTCTGCACATCCTGCATCAGGCTCTCCTTCCAGCTCCAGGCTGCAAAAACAACTTGTTTTGAGTGTTGTGCTAAAGTGTGAACACAGCACTCCCCAGCTGGGCAATAAAATACTAGCAATGAAAATGTGAGGCTGGAACTGGGGAAAAAGCTCCAGAATTCTGCTGTGTGAATGTGAATAATGGGAAAATAGTTGAAGCTTGCACTCCAGATACATTACTTAAGACTCTGCTTGTTTGTTTTTCTTAATATGACTGAAGTGATCAAAATCTCTCATTTACGATTTTCAGCTAATCCTTCCACATACGTATTAGACACTGCAATCCCTTTCATAGATGGAATCTAATACTTCCTTTGTAATTCATGGATGAGTTTTCTCAATTAAAAAAAAGAGGATAAATCACTCCACTCATGTGGAGTAGTTATTGTCTTAAATAATAATCACTGTGCCTGGATTCCATCACAATGTATTTTGCTACTGAGCACCCTGTTTTCTTCTTATTTGATTAGAACTACCCCTCCCATGGCCTCTGTGGAAATGAGCAACACAATGCTTTTATGACCAATACGGATTTTGTACAGTTTGTTCTACTTACTCTGCAGCACATTCTACTTGTTGTAGTTCAGGCCTGATCTCAGAAATCTTTGAGTGCACTTATTCGTGTGCCTGTGAGCAACAGAGCAGCATGTAATAAGGTGAACCTCCATGTATCTCCACAGACGAGTATAAACTCTGCTTCATTCTGATCTTGTCCGATACAACTGCAGGTAAACAAATGCACCAAAAAACGCATTTGTTGTGTGCTCGTACTGAATGCATGTCACGCTCTTTATCCCGCTCAGAGAAAGTAGTGTGAAACCTTCTCTCCCCTTAGAAAATGGTGTGGCATCAGCCATGAGACAGGGACGGCTGCTGTCGGTGCTGTTTCCGTGAAAGCATCTCTTCACCGCCACTAGGTCAGAGCACGCTTTTGCCTGCTAAAAAAGGTGTCATCTTTTCAAGGGCAAAAATATTATTAAAAGACCCACCTTTGTCTGAGATGAAAAATTTAGCATTCCAGTTCTTCATACAAGATTGCCTTCAGCAGCTGTGAGCAGAAATGTCTGCATCACTGATATCTTTCATGCTTCTTCAGATCTTAAATGAAGATCTGAATCTGAATGAATACCTAGGTGGTATTAAGGGATGTACAGAGATATGGGAAGCACTGGAACATCTCTGTCCTGTCAAGGTACATTTTGGGCAACGCCGCACCAACCGTACATTGAGTATCTCTCTGTATTACTGCTCCTTCTCTGCTTACATTAGACATAATTTAACAAAGATCTTTAAAAAATAGCAATGCATACCTTCTATCTATCAATTAATAACTCATATCTATAAATTACTTTGATGATAAGTTTGGTATAAGAGAGTTGACCTGTAATGTCTTTCTCGGCTCTGACATCAGTTATATACGTTCCTGTTAAAAATTAAGCCCATCTAGACTGAGCTAAATGGAACATGACTGTTCTTAAGAAATGCTGTGACCTTTTGCACTGAGCTGAAGAAAATAATCAACGTAACACGTTGTTGTACATTCCCTACTCCTCATTTCAATTCTATCAAAAAGGCTCTGTGTTGCGAGAAGCATTGCTTGGGGCGCTAACAGCGTGTTTATTTCATGTTTCCACAAATCCATCTTCATTTCATGATTTCGTAGCAGCTCGATTAGCGTGATGAGTATAGTTTGGAAAGCAAAGCTGGTCCTGCAGTAAAGATACTGATGTGAAATCCAAGAGAAAGAGATACAGTTTCTAACTTGGCTGCCCACGTCTGCCAAGACTTTGTGAAGTCATTCAAATTGTGTTCTCAGTCAGTAAAATGAAGATGATTTCATCTTGGCTTCACCTTGTTCTAGCTTAAGTCTGGGAGTCTGGACAAGCCAAAGGACAACAGGGCCCTTGGGGCTGACAGCACTACTGTGATACAAACCGGTTTCTTTTGGCAGATAAAAAGCAATTGGAGTCTATGGTAATTATGGATTATATAAATGCCAAAGTTTTTATCAACACCACAACATTTTTTTATAAAGTTTGTAAGGAGCAACAAGTTGTGACCTTTACTGCTGTGAAAAGCGTTCTCTTTCTTATTATGCCTCCCTCTTTCTTTGCTTCTCAGTCCTCCATTGCTGAGGAAATATTATCCTCCGCTCCTACAGTGAGTAATGTTCCTTATGTAGTTTTTGCTTTGTAGCATTTTATCAAAATTTTCTAAATTCTCTCCTGTTTTCTTCCTCTCTCTGCAAAGAATACTTTCCCCATACAAAACTGAACTCAAACTGGGATTTATTGAGCTTTCATCTGCTGACACTGGGAAAAGTGAGTGCTTCAATAAATATTGTCTTAATTACTCCTTCCTTGTATTACTACTCATTCTCTGTGAATATTAGCATGTTTCAGGAGGAAGGAGACGACTCTGTGTAGCAGGCACTGCTACACCTGGTGGGAAAAGGGTAAACCGAGAGTCCAGCCGGGACCTTCTTCCCGCTCCCCACTCTGCCAGGCCCTGGGGACCCTCATACAACCTCTGCAAGGATGCAGGGTGAGGACCAGTGATAGACAGGAACCAGCCAAAGACTCCAACGACAGAGGAAATGGAGAAGCAGATGAACCAAGGAGTCAGGAATATCTGTAGCACTTCCGACAGCCACAGCTGGATTTCTTCTGCCCAGCACTGGCTGTGCACAGATATCTCTCTTCTCTCTCCTACAGTGTTCAGAAATGCCTGTGCATTTCACACCCGATCTCTTTCCATCTTTTCCTCTTCCCTGGTCCTCACCAGCAGCCGTACAACTTATCCACTGCAAAATAACCTTCCCCATTACTCCTTTTCTACACAGAATTCACACGCCTTTTATTTGGTCCTTTTCTGCGCTTTACTTCATTCTTCATCTTTTCCCGTTATAGTCTGTATCTTATCCACAGGGATTATCTGCACCTCTGTGCACAGTGAGATTCTGTCACTGGCTGGGTTTTCATCACGACCAGATTAAACACAATAAGTGACATTAAACAGAGTAATGAAGGACACGGCAGACTGAGCAGAGCAGAGTGGTCAGGCTGAGCGTGGACACTCGTCTGCAGAACGATGGAAGCAGGAGTCGTTCAGCCCAGCGACGTGGGACGTACGCTGCAGGAGGAACACTCAGAAGGTTACTGGGCTGTCTGTCCCATCACAACACGCTGAGTATTAGAGTGCAAGCCAATAAACGATGGCAGAGCTGAGGGTCAGTAATTGACCCGGAGGACTAATCTGATGACGTCCATCACAAAAAGCTCTGCTTGTACTGAGCATCCTCACAGCAAAAGAGGTACCGGATGTGTCAGCTCTGGAGTTAGTCAGTGCTTCCCTAACCATCATAGGAACCAACTTCATGGCATTCCTGCTGATTCAGTGGCATGGCAATTTGCTTGTTGCTCCAAATGCAGATCCCTCACATACTAACATAAATACACCCACTGGGATGATCTTTAAAATGTCTACCTCTCCTCCTGAGGGTTCACTTACAAAGCTGGCTGATATTACTGCGTAAACAGAGAGCCCGATTCTGTTCTCACGTACACTGATTACACGCAAGAGCTACGTCTTTGGCTTGAATGGATGTATTTCTGACAATCCGGACACTCATTTGAGCATCCTTAATCTGACTCAGATAGCGGATGTAAGGACTAACAGGTAGCAGAAAGCACAATTTCCATACAACAATAGTACTAGACCTTGTGTTAGCTCTGAAGAGCTAACCTGGCTCTATCGCAGTTACCAAATAAGTGTGCTACATCGATGTACTGCAGCGCTAGGAAAGGCAAATGAGATCGGAGGAGGTATAAATTTAGGTGTCTCCCTTCTCCAGGGGAGATAATTATGCATTAACGCCCTAATGAAATTTCAGCCAACATACTGTGTACTGTTCCCATCACTCATGTCCAGAAGTCATGAACTCCAAGTTCCAGCAAATGCAGAGCAGAGCATTTACTCGAGAAGGGCCTATCTCAGGACAGAAATCTGAACAGCGTGGTTCATTCACTTCAGCAAAACGAGGACTAGGGAGAATAATCCCACTCCAGAAACACACCAGAAAGGGCAAAAACGCTCTCTAAACTGAAGGACAATGCTGAAAGAAGATCAAACAAATATAAACCAGCTAGAAATAACTCAGGGCTGGAAACAGAAGGTGGCTTCTGACAGCCAAAGAAACACAGCTTAGCACGGTTGGGGCAGAGCCCTGCACAAACGAGAGGTCTCAGCGATCAGCATCATCGCTCCACGTCGGTTCCCCGGGGATGTCAGACGGAGCTGCTGGGGTTGAGCACCTCGCAGAAGGGCTTGGAGGTTTTGCCTCCGTCTGGCTCCCTCCGATCCGTCTTTTCCTGGTCACCAGAGCTGTGGCAGTAAGGCAAACCTATTCATACTTGGGACATTCCAACATTTTCCAATCGAAAGCCTGGCCTTCTCGCTCTCTCCAGTAAAACCCGCTTCCGCCAAAGGCAGCGGGGCGCGGGACAGGGGGCAGGGGAGCGGGGCTGCCGCCAGCCCCGGGGCGACCCCGCCTCTCCCCCCACTCCGTGACTCAGGCCGGTGTCTCATCCCCGCCCGCCCCCGGTGAAAACTCCCCCCGGTGCCGGTCCCCCGCTCCCCCCGACGGCAGCGGCACACCTACACACACA
>Ga0065711_1032168_pt1 | contig 27866 bp, 18 predicted proteins | sample Hoacrofraction12_FD_59098 | JGI IMG/M metagenome (GOLD analysis project Ga0065711, IMG submission 59098) | Hoatzin crop microbial communities from Cojedes, Venezuela - Epithelial fraction 12 v2 (version 2) | ecosystem: Host-associated > Birds > Digestive system > Esophagus > Crop | place...
TTGGGGGGGGGGGGTGTTGGGTAACTCCAGGTTATGCTTTCAAAGGAACTTCAAGTGTAAGAGCTTTGTTTGTATAATAGTGATCATGGACTGCCTGTGGCACAGCTAATGGAAAAGTAAGACAAACCCAAGGGCTTGTATGCTGTAGCACTTAGTGTATGATCTTTAATTCTTTTGCTTATACCTGGTATGTCAGCCTGGCCGCTGCAGTTTTCAGTTTCTGCTTTCATTTGAAACACTGGGAAAAATAGTGAATGCACCTTTTTTTTATTATTTTTTTCATTTCAAACCAACCATACTGGCTGTTTCTAAAGATGGTACAGCTGCTGGAGTAGAACATACGACTCTAACCATATATGAACCTTAATTCTAACTGTACTTTATTTTCACAGCACTGCTTACAGTTAAGCAATGAAAAGAATGTATTATTTTGGTGTGATAGATGTGAGGAAAAAACATTTATGGAATTTTAGTCTTGTGTTAGGAAGCAGAACTTGCACTGTTGTGATGGTGTGTCCATCTAGTTGTTTGTTTCACTGGTATGAATAGCTTTTGAACTTGCTAGATCATTTCAGTTTGACAAAGGGGTGGAAGTAAGGCAGGTAAAATAGCCAAACCTAAAATAGTGCTCATGTTGCACTGTGAGTTTGACAGGTTTTTTTGCCTGCTGGCTTCTGAAGTAACTTGCAGGTCTCTCTGAACCAGCCTTTTGGTATATTTAGCTCAGTCACCAATTATGTGATACTGAACAGTGGTGGGAGAGTAATGGCAGTGACCAAAGGAGGCACAAAAGGAGACGGAGAGCTCTGTGGAGATGTGTGGTGAGGTGTGGTAAAAGGGGAAGAGAATTGAAGATGGACCAAAATGAGGGTGGAGTTGGAGGAGTTGTGGTGGGAATTCATAGGAGATATAGGACAACTGTGCATAGGAAACTGGATTTCGTTAGTCTTACGGAATACAGAAACTGAATTTTTAAATGCTGCTGATATGTCTATTTCTTTTTAGACCTCTTGGACCTGAAAGTCTCTTGCTTCGTGGAGCGAGATTAAAAAACACCAAAGAAATATTTGGTTTGTAGACACCTAAATATTTAATGCGTATTCTCTTTTTAAAACATGTTAATGAGCTATGCTTTAATTCTGCTTGCACTGAAGAAATTGTAATGATTTTCTGACTGTTACCTGAGGGCATATGATTATAGATGAAAGTAATGATATTATGCTGAAGAATCTCTAAGGATGTAAAGTTCCAGCTCTGCTCTGTGAAAATATTTGAAGTGGTTTGGTAAAGGAATAACTCAACTTCAGTGGATAAATGGCTGTTGTTACTGTTACTCATTGTTCAAGACTTTCTCCTGAGATTTACCACTCTGATTTCCATAAATACATGTTGAAGAGCAGTACAGTCATAATAATGAACAGTGGTTTAGTAGGTGTTAAAATTACTTTAGTAGTACTGTTTTACTATAACAGAATATTGCAGATACTTACAAAATACTGTCTCTCCATTGTACTGAAGTAAACAGAAGTAATAGCACATCTTCATTTTATCCTATGTCTCTTAAAATGAAAAAGACTGCAGATTGTATATATGCAGAAAATAAAGTATAAATTTTTCCCCCTCCCCTTCCTTCCCAGGTGTTGCTGTGTATACAGGTATGGAGACAAAGATGGCATTAAATTACAAGAGTAAATCTCAGAAACGGTCAGCAGTAGAAAAGTATGTTTATTTTCTAATACCTTTCTTATTTGTAGAGTTTTAACTTAGTTTTGGCTTGGTAACTTTAAAACCCTGATGGTCTCGTCGTTGGGTCGTAGGCAGGGAAAGAGAGTGTAATTGCTTTGCCTTCAGTATGAAGCGATAAAGATAAGATCTATTTCTTGGTATTTCATTCTTTATTGATTCTTTCAGTAGTGTACAAAGTTGAAATATCGAAGCAGAAAAAGTTGGTTTAGGAGGTTTACTTTTCTGAGGTGTGGAGATCATTTAATGATAGATGAAATGCTGCTTGAACCAGATGCTCGGAGATCCCAGCCACTGCTGTTCTTACGCATCCTTTACTGTAAAACTGCGTCATGCCTTTACAGAGGATGGGTTGAAATGAAGTCTTAATTGCTTACAAATCTTTGTCCAGAATCCTAGTATTTGATACAATGGAAGATAGCTTTCTTTCACGTAGTCTAAAGCATGTAGCCTATCCAGGTATGTTTTGCAATGAATCTGACTTCTAGCACAAGTCACAGGCTCAGTTTTAAAAATCTTTGCTTGTAGTTATGGGATAGGTGTTACTATAATAGAGATTTATATGTTGAACCTCATGAATTATTTTAAAAGGGAAAGGAATTCTGGTATGTTGCGTTTATTCCAGTTACTAAAAATCTGAGATAGCCTCCTGCCATTCTTTTGCAAACATAAGATTGATTATTCTTGTACAGCCAGATACAAATAGAACTGTAGAGTGCACAGGAAAAGTTCAGTCATCAAAGCAAGGGGTGGAAAGATGGTCTGGCTAGCATTACAGAACGTAGAGCCAAGTTTGACTTTATTCTGGTATAGCGTGGCCTGGGTTAAATAAACGAATGCATGTGGTAGTGCTCTTCTAACTGAAGAAAAAGGTGCAGCCTTGGATTTACGCAGTGGTGGTTTTTACTGCCTTCACAGCCTTGCTAGATACTCAGGGAAGCAGGGAAGGATAAGTCAGCCCTCACAATCTTGGACAACAGGTGTGACACAAGTCAGCTGTTGGGGTGTTCTTGCACCTTAATCTAGTCTTTGTATCGCTATATGCAGAGAATATCTTAGTCAGATGTGGGATTTCATTTCACTGCTGTTACTTGTCGTATAGAAAGTTTTATATCTGTGTCAAACACGGGAAGCATATAAAAAAAAAAAACTGTCCAGTAAGTTTTTGATCATTTCATGGAACCACATTGTGTCATCAGATTAAGTAAAATAAACCAAAGTTGCTTTTTTTTTTTTGCCTTTGTAGGTCCATGAATTCCTTTTTGATAATTTATCTAATAATTCTCCTCTTTGAAGCCATTCTGAGTACTATTTTAAAGTATGCGTGGCAAGCTGAAGAGAAATGGGATGAGCCTTGGTACAATGAAAAAACAGAGCATGAAAGAAACAGCAGTAAGGTAATGTAGTTCTACCCAGTTATGTATCAGTGGAAACCCCCGACCACCATATACTGAATGGGATATTTGTTATGTCCCTGTTTGTGGGTTTAGGTGTAACTACCAAATGATCCACTTGCAAGTCTGTGTGCTGTTGTCTTGGTGTTTTAGAGAGAGTGAGTCCCATGTAGCCTCACCCTTGTGTAGAAATATCATACCTCTGTTACTGATTGGACTTTATGCTCCTTTATAAAAAGACTAAGCTTTCTGAAAATTTGGGGGTTTGGTAGGGCATATTTCTGTGTTCTTATTATAGTTATTGTTCTTTTGGGTGTAGTTTGTCATTCCTTAAATGAAAAGAGGAGGAGGGCCGCCATTCTTGTGCACGTTCCATTGCAGGGATTTCACAGTTCAGGCATTGTGGACATTCTGTGATGTTGAGATTGTTCAGACAATGTTGTAAGGCTGTAATTTTGCTCAAGCTCCAGATTGCCTTCTCACTTTTCTGTAGAGATTAGAGGGATACTTTGAAGTGTTACTTAATTCTGCAGTTCTGAGAAGTGTCTTTTTTTAATCATTCTGTATTTTTCTGTGTTCTGTTTAACTTTTGCTTTCTTGATGAGTCTGTCTTCTTCCAAAGGAGTTCAGGAGCTGTTTGGAGCTGATTGTAAGAGGGGGTTTTCAAAGCACAGAAGATTTGGAAATCCAGTTTCCACATGTGACGTGGTGTCAGATGTTTAGCACACGCACCACACCATGCCCCCCCGATCTCCCAGAGAGTTGAGAATTGAATGTGCTCACTAGGTGCCATGTGTGCAGAAAGGTCCGAATCCCAAGTCAGGAGAGTTCTGTTTTGCTTCGTAGGTAGAGTGAAACTTGCAGTTAGTACATAGTGGTTCAGGAAGGAAAGAGAAGTAATTAGTCTTTGATTCAGGGAGAGTTAAGAGTTAACTGGCATTTCAGTAGAGCATGCAACTTTCTCAGAGGTTTGTTACATAAAGTGTTTTTGTGGTTTAACTGGAAAAAATATCTTTATTTCAATGCCGTTTTTCATTTAAAATTATTCATATTATCACTATGGTTATCAAAAACTTTTTAATGTATTCTAAAATAATGTTATCTAAAAGTCACTATTGAAGAAAAGTGCTAAATGAATTTAAAGTTTTCAAATGATTTAGAGACTTATTTTTAGTACCTGCACCCACTTAACACACTTTAACTGTTTGAAGTGGTCAGTCAAGTAAATTCTTGGCTCCTCTTAATCTGAAGTAATTGCTGTGTAAGTTAAACTAACCTGTGGAGCCTTTTCAGTTCCAGATAGAATTGGGTTAAGTATTTACTCTGTCTTTCCATACCTTTACCTTTGCCTTCAGGAGCATGCAGAGCCATCTGTGTTTCTGCAGTGTCAGTTCCTCCTGTCACGTCTTTGGTTTTCTCTCTCCCTTGTTTACTTCCACAGTCTGCTTTGCATCTCGCAGTATGCTGACTGCCTTACTTGGAGTGTGTTCTCTGTTCATCTGTCCTGTGTTGTGCAGACTGCTATTTAATAGACAGAGCTTGAAGAAACTCACTGGCCTTCATAATTGTCACTTTTTCTACCTATATCTTCTTTTACATGAATTACTGCTCTCAGTCTTTATCTATCTTTTCTGGTTTTATTTGGAAAATCTCTGAAGGCACAGAACTTCCTGAATTTTTGTCGGACTTCTTAATCCTTGATGCTGACTTTTATTAATTAATTATAGCAACACTCCCTAATTAGGAAGAACAGACATTATTTAGTTTTGCAAACTGTTGACTACTTTATGCTCCCATTCTTCAAAATGTTTTTCTACAGCAATATCTGGTGGAGCTGAAAGAGATGTTCCAGTTTTTATCTCTAATCTCCCTTGCTCAATATTCAAGTGTTGGTAAGAACCTTCCCAAAGTACAGTTTAGATACTGAGTTTGTTCTACAAATGAAAAACAGACTTCAAAGAAACTGTAATGTTGGGTTTCCGAGTTGGTTAAAATTATCAACCTAATAAAGAGAAATTTCAATCCTATTATATAGATGTTTGCCTGAAATCTGTGTTGAACACAATGCTTTGAAGAGGCATAAAAGAAGACAGTGCCACTGAAATCCACACAGACACTTGCTTGTCATGCAGTCTGGATCACCCATGTCACTGGGGTATGCCAACAGGCAGGAGCCCTCTTGTCACTCTGCCATCCTAGACCAATACAGAATTCTTGCAGATTCCTCTGACAGCATGGAATATCCGTTGTTTGCCTTCACCGTTTCCGGTTCCTTAGAAAAGCCTGTGAATGGTGCTGTTTAATGGAATGGGGAACATGTTAGATTTTTCAGTCGCAACTCTTTCAAGAGACCTGTTTGAAAACAGAATCACCACAACAGTTAATATTAATTGGCAGCCACCCTGGCAGGTTCAGTAGAAAGGGCAAAAATTAATGAACTTTAGAACTGAAACATCCAGTCATAACTTAAGGCAGTCTTTTTGCATCAGTCTGAAAGCACATTACTGGGGCAACCTGGAAATGCCTGCATTGTCACTGTGTGTTGTCTTTCTCATGTGTACATGGGACGTGATGTCCTCCAGCTCTTGTTGATTTTTGATTTTTCATACATACTGAAACATAACTAAGTTACCATGTTTCACCTGATCACTACAGTAATTTTCACATTTTCTTTTTTTCTCTTGTAGATTCTGAGATTTATTTCAGATTTTCTTGCTTTTCTGGTACTTTACAATTTTATCATACCTATTTCACTTTATGTGACTGTTGAGATGCAGAAATTTCTTGGATCTTTTTTTATTGGCTGGGATCTTGACCTCTATCATGAAGAAACAAAACAGAGAGCGCAAGTGAATACTTCAGACCTCAATGAGGAATTGGGACAGGTAGAGGAAAAAATAAGTTTGGTTTTTTTTTTCTTTTACCTTCTATTTTCTACTTATTTTTTAATATTAAAATTCATTACTGCAGACTTTTTATTGGTTACGCTTTGATTGCTGCTTCATTTGAAAATAAAGTATAAATATCTGACGGCAGAAATTAAAATTTTTACATGCTCAAAAAAAAGGGTGGAGTGTGTGAGCTGAGGTTGTTGGGTTTTGTTCCGTTTTTTTTTTTTTTTTCTTCTAACAAGTTTACCAAGTCTGTTTTTTGTTTTATTTTACAAAAGGTGGAGTATGTGTTTACAGACAAAACTGGTACATTAACTGAAAATGAGATGCAGTTTCGGGAGTGCTCCATTAATGGCATAAAGTACCAAGAGGTCAATGGTAAACTAACTCCAGAGGGGTTTTCTGAAGATTCTCCAGATGGAAACAGGCATAGTCTGGTAAGACTTCCCTCCTCCCCCCAGTAGAAGCCTAGACAGAAAGTGTTTTATTTCAGAGAATCATTCTTCTAGCAGTAGCATTTTTTTTTAAATCAAAATTTCTGAATAGTATGAAGCTATTAAGTGTTACTGGACAAATATTATTTATTGAACATGTTGAGATGTGATTTTTTTAATGTGGAATGCTTGGCAGATTTTTAATTAAGAACATATTGTTTAGTAAGTATGTTCAAAACTGGGTTGATATCTAAATGTTACAAATGATGTTTTTTCTTTCTTATAGATGAAAGAGGAAGAACTCTTCTTGAAAGCAGTTTGTCTTTGTCATACAGTGCAGATCAATGCAGATCAAACAGACGGTGCTGATGGTCCATGGCATGCCAATGGAATAGCACCCTCATTGGAGTACTATGCTTCTTCACCAGATGAGAAAGCTTTAGTTGAAGCTGCAAGCCGGTGAGTTGTACTGCCCAAACTATCTAACTATGAAATTGCCTGCTGGGGCGGGCAAATAGTGGTAAAAACAACCTTAAAAATTGCTCAGACAGGTTGTAAAACCCAGGGCCTGGCACTGTCAGTTTACTATGAAAACATACAAAAATAAAATACACAGAAACCTAGGCATGTTATAAAGTGATGATTTACAATACTTATGGAAATCCTTGAGAAATTATAGAGGACAGAGTATATTACTATTAAAGTATTGTAGAAAGTGGGCATTCTCCATTTTCTGTAGACGTGAAGAACAGTCACAGGGTAGCAAGAGTCTCGTTTCTTCCCCCCACCCCAACAATCAATAGGCATTATGTCTAAAGTGGCGATTAAATGTATATTTTCTTTTCCTTTCAGGGTTGGAGTAGTATTTACTGGAACTAGTGGGGACAGTATGGAGGTAAAAAGTCTTGGAAAACCAGAAAGGTATTATTTTTTATTATTTGTTTCTTTTGAAGGACAGAGCGGTAGTGAAGATCAGTATAATTTTCTCCTCTTAGTCCTCTTTGCTCATAAGAAAACCTTGCCTTTCCACAGCATGCTTTTTTTTAATGCTTTTCCCTTGATGTCTTCAAGACAGCTTGCATTTTATTCCTTACCAATTGAAACCGAGACGCAAAAATTTTTTCTGAGTTACGCGGTGTAGGTGTGTATTATAACAGTTTGTATCCTTGCCCATTCCTCAGATATTGAGTTGGAAAACTGGATTGCATATTCATGTTTTACAGTTTATGCTTTAAGCTCTAGAAGTTCCCAGAATCAGTCTCATGTATGCGTAATAATCTAATTAAGTATTTTAAACTTTCCCCAGATAAGTAGAAACATTATTGATAATTGTATATCTGCAGTATGTCATAACACCTTTCATCCATGTGATCTGTGTCATTTGGCAGTACTTCAAATGTAAATGTCTAAAATTAATTTTCTGAGCTAGTGTTGTCATAACAGAAAATAGTCCAGTTATCGGGGAACATGAGCTCTTTTTTGACTGTGCAGGTTTTTTACAGGTGTTGGAAATAAAATGTAGTTTTCAAAGTTACACCTGAAGTAATGATAGAAGGGTAAAGGAATAGGCAGGAGCTGATGGTAATCTCCAGGTGTAAAGCTAGTGTTCAAGAAACTGTTTCTACTGGTAGAAGAACATATTATTCTTACAGAATGGAATTAAATGTATATGAAGTGATGAAAAGCAATCAATTGCACAAACACCGATAACAGTGATTGCTCAACAGTGATAGCATCACTTTTGGAGTTTCCATATCACAATGGCAGTTTGGGGAAAGCTCTGTGGGATAAGTGTATATTTATAAGTAATTGTCTTTAGAAATTTATTTCTAAAGGTGTTTTCTTCCCCTTCCCTCTTCTATTAAAACACAAAATACAGGTATAAATTGCTTCATGTTTTGGAGTTTGATCCAAATCGCAGACGAATGAGTGTCATTGTAGAGAGTCCCTCAGGTAAGTGATCCGAAGTTGCACAAGCTGCAGTTGAGAACTTTGTAAACAGTATGTATTCTTAATTTCTGTTTTATTTTACTTTTTAGGGGAAAAGCTTTTATTCACAAAGGGAGCAGAATCTTCCATTCTTCCTCGTAGTAAGAGTGGAGAAATAGACAAAACAAGGATACATGTGGATGAATTTGCTTTGGTAAGTGTGTATGTTTGCCCAGCTGATCGGAAGAGAATTCTTCCAGTACAAATTCTGTGACTTCAGGTGAACAAATTGCAGGTGACACCTTGTTAGATCAGAATCTTGTCTACTCTGAATGTAGTCTTTTTATTTTCTCACAGAAAGGACTAAGAACTTTGTGCGTAGCCTACAGAAGATTCACACCTGAGGAGTATCAAGAAGTTGGCAAACGCCTTCACGAGGCCAGGACTGCCTTACAACAACGGGAAGAAAGATTAGCAGATGCATTCAACTTCATAGAAAGGGATCTGGAATTACTTGGGGCTACAGGAGTAGAAGACAAGTATGCAATGGAGGTTCTTCTGACTGCACTCAAAAACATAGCGAGTTTAGGATTTATAACTGAAATATCATGTGTGCCATCCCACCACCACCAAACATTCTGTGCTATGCTTATTTAGTATGTTTAGCACTCTTTGGATTGAGGAGCGTTCAAACCACGTGTTGTACCAACTGGTTTTGGTTTAATAATGATGACATACAGTGTGCTTCATCAGAAGAGATTTAATGTATATGAAACAGAGTAATTGCCGTAAATATTTATGGTAATAGCTAATTCTTTGGGAAAACTTCTATACATAGCTACTTTACAAGGCATTCTGCTTGTGTAGTCTGTATTCTGTAAGTCAGAGGGTGTATTGTACACTGTACAGATGGAGCACTTAAAAGCTTTTCATTTACCACAGTAGACAGTAATTGTTTAGGACTGTTTCAAAGCTTCTCAGATGCAGCAGTGGTGCCTAATTTAAATTAAGATGTGCTTATTGCAAAGTTTTGATCACTTAGCAGGCTTGAAGTTCAGTTTTTGTTTCATTAAGGCCTTCGTTTTATTGCTGGTCACAGAATGTAATCTACCAGACTATGATTCTCTGAAAATAGTGTAACATTGGAAATGGAGTCTTAAATCATTGTGACAGTGGGGTTACAGGAGTAACTTGGAGTTACAGTGTGAGCGCTTTTTTTTTGTAAGGTGTTTGATTGGTTGTTTAAGATTTTTCTTGTTTCTAGACTGCAGGAGAAAGTCCAAGAAACTATAGAAGCACTCAGGTTGGCTGGTATCAAAGTGTGGGTACTCACTGGAGATAAGCACGAAACGGCTGTTAGTGTCAGTTTATCATGTGGACACTTTCACAGAACCATGAACATCCTTGAGCTTGTGCAGCACAAGTCAGACAGCACATGTGCCGAGCAACTGAGGCAGCTAGCCAAGAGGTAAAATATCTAAGATGTTAGTATCTCAGTGACAATCTTAGCTTGGTTTTCTTTTTATTTTCCAATTTTATGACAATCTTTTTGATGTATGTGCCAAACACGTGAAGTTGCCTTTTTAGAAATCTATTTATTAATTTAATAACAGACTTGAAGCAGTCTAACAGGCTAAATCTTTTGTGTATTGGATGGGCAACTGCATAGTTCGTAATAAAATTTAAATTACTCTGTCATACCACTATAAAGCCAACACTTTTGTCCCTGAATAGAATAAAGGAAGACCATGTTATCCAGCATGGACTGGTTGTGGATGGGACCAGCCTCTCTCTTGCACTCAGGGAACATGAAAAACTGTTCATGGAAGTTTGCAAAAACTGTTCTGCAGTGTTGTGCTGTCGCATGGCACCCCTTCAGAAAGCAAAGGTAAGTGAGAATATAAACAGGATCTTCTTGTAGGTATTTTTATCATGCTTTGAGGAGGCAAGGATTTCTGGAACTGCTTTGTTTGTTTGCCTGACCTTTTGTATTACTTGAATCCTTGTTAAATTCAGTTGATCTGCAGTAGTTTGCTCAGAAGTTTCTACGTGCATTTGTGAAAATTGGCAACTGGATAGAGGAAGGAGTCAAAACACGGTCACCGTGCCTGAAAAAGGCTAGTCTTTAGTCAGCCTCTGGAGTGTTCTCTAAGGCAGTAGCTGTCCTGGTCACCTGCATGCTTTTGCGTTGCCTGTTCCATCACTGCTCCAAACCAAAAAAGCTAAAGTGAAAATTTAGGAAGCTGTAGAGGAAAAAAAATGTGCTTCTCTAAAGATTTAAAAAATACCCAGGTTTGAGGAGGAAGTAGAAGAGAAGGGAAGCTGAGGCTTAGTCTCCAGGGGAGGTTTGCCTTAGTTCTGTCTTCTAAGCCCATTTTTCCTTCACGTGTACTTAATTTTATTCACATATAGTGAGTATATATATCTAATACAGATCAGATAAAATTCAACTTCAGATTTTGTGATTTTTTTTTTTTTAACTCTAGAAAGCTAAGCTCTGAAGAGCTATATCATTTATTCTTCCTTTTTGAATTTTTTTGTCTTCATTTTATGCTTCTCTTCCTTTTTTTTTTTTTTTTTTGTTTGGCTGATATGCAATTGTGTATCTCTATTGGAGTATTTTTTAATTTATTATCCCTTTAACTTACCTGTATGTTTTAAAGGCTTTTTGCAAGTATTTTCAGTAACACTAAGCCTCTGAAAGGATACTGTTGCCCACTCTGTTTTTACGCCTTGTAAAAAGAAAAGGAAAGAAGACATCTTTTTACTTCAATGCACTAGGAAACCCTTCTGTGAGGTACTGGATTTGCAGAAGAGAGTAGGCTGTTTTACTATTGCATGATTGACCTGCGTTGAGGTCACTCTTCCTGCTTCCAACATTTAGCCAGATTTTAATGCAGTCTTCAGAATCACTTCATTATAAAACTGTTCAGCTGTATATAAAACTTAGTATAATATTAGTTTCAGTAAAATGTTGTTTGTGACTACTATGAGAAAGAAAAACAATTTGTTGGATGGGTGCACTTTATGTACACTCTTCTAGCTGCAATTTTTGCTCTCCCCTCTCTTTAAGGCATAGTCATTTCCCTGTGTTCTGTCCTTGTTTATATTTTGTCATTTAACTTGATTTATAATGTGGTTTGTACTGCCAGATTTAGCAGATAGCGGCCAATAATGCTTTCCTTAATTCTTATCCTGTCCAGCAGATAATCTCCATTATTTCCTGTGCTTTGTCATGAACTGCAGTAAAACCTAATTTGGATGGCAGTGACTTTTAAATGCTGTAGTATATAAATTACTGAGACAAATGCCATACAGCATGGGAGGGAAGGATGGGTTAGGAAGTGTATGCCAATTTATTCTAGCCTTGTGTTTGGTTTTCCTCACTTTTTGTGAGATTTATTCCGAGGTTAAACTGGAACTCAGCTTAATACTTCCCGCATCTTTTTCTTTGATTTTAATGCTTGTTAATATATGGCTAGTGGTCTCACTACTTGCTTTTGTATATTTTATGGCTTGGAAACTTTTTTAAACATCTTTCATGTCAGTCATTCAGAGCTGCTGCTTATTGCTGTTGGTAAAATTTGCCAGAGGATTTGTCTTGACCTTTTTGCATAGATGTTTGTCTGTCTAAATGACCGCTGTCTTCGGTGTCCCATGAGGACCGATCTGGGTGACATACTGCAGCCTCTTTGCCTCTTCAAGGCTGCTGACCAAGATTTAGTGCTAAATGTACTTGAAATAATTACCACTTAGGAATGGGAACCTTCAAACTTGAATATTAATACCTACAATAAGAGAATGTATTCCCACACCTGGTGGCTTTCTCTGATCGGTGGACTGTGTTTAATCACTGTTGTGTTCCTCGTGTGAAGTGAGCTACCGCTCCTATAAATCAATGCACTGACATGCCAGCTAGAACTCAGTTGTTTGAATAGAGTTGTTAGTGTCTGCTTACCTCATGCAGGTGTTGCTCTGTTGATATTTCCACTTCAGGTTTTCTAGAATTTCAGGGGGGAAAATGCAGTATTTTTTCATAGATAGATACTTTTTGTTTTCAGAAAGCCTTCTGGATCCGCATTCACACCTTTACCTCTGCAGCCTCTTTATGACTGAATTAGTAAAGCCTCCACCTTTAGCTAGAGCTCTCTAATGAATTACTCATTCTCCTTAACTAAAAACTTCATGTAACTCTCTCCTCTCTATTTGGAATACTGTTGACACACACATTAAAGATCTCTTACCTTTCTGCAAAGAGCAGAATATCACTGCTGCTCTTTGGAGAATTGTAGAGCCTTGTACGTAAGCAATTTTTTTATTTTTTCTGTCATATCTTCTTCTCTTACTTTTCCAACTGAGAATGTCTGTTGGTGATAATGAATTTGCTTTAAAAGAAACTATTTTTCTTAACAATAGCACATATTGATCTCTGAGCTAGTACGTTGTTTTTTCAGATTCCTGTTGTAAACTGATTAGTTTATTAATTGAAAATGTGAAGAGTCTGGGCATGTCTAGCAGAGGGCATTAAATCTGGATTACTCCCTAAGTAAATTTTCAGTTCCAGCTTGACTGTTTTGTATAATACAGCACCAAATATAGAGTTGTAAAAGAAAATCTAAATAAGAACAGCAAAACGAACTCAAGGCTGGCATGATGTTTAAATAAGGCTTGTGCCCCAAAGCAAGCAACTTTTCTGAAGGAGCAATGAATTTGCACATGTGATAAGCCAAAGATGGTTTTACCCAATCATGCATATTCGTAAAACATATTAGTTATATTTACAGGTAGGTAACTACGATACTTGGGAATTAGTGGCATGGTTTGTAGATAGACTGTCTAATCTGAAAAATTTCTGCTTTTTTTTGCTAGGTAGTGCGACTGTTAAAAACATCTCCAGAGAAACCCATAACATTAGCGATCGGTGATGGTGCTAATGATGTGAGCATGATACAAGAAGCACATGTTGGCATAGGTAAATTTTCTTTTGTCAGAAGAGATAAAGGCAAATTAAATGCAAATTTAACAGAGGATTAGATAATGAATAGTGTTTATAAACAGATAAACTTACAGCATTTTTACACCTGTGAGTGACAGAGTGTTAATCCGAGTCATCTGTTACAGCAGAATTTTAGTGAAATCTAAAATGTAAGACTCTTTGCTTTCAGAAGTCTTAGCTTTTTTGTGTAGCTTACCAAAAAGATCCTGCTTAATGCTGCATGAAGAACAGCAAAGATTCTCTGTAACTAGAATCGTAGAATTACTCTGCTTCAGCTATTGGAAATGGATAACTCTAACTTCAGACATTGTCAGGTTCTAAGTTCCTGTATAAACTTGACCTTTAAACCTTTCCTTGTGCTAAACTGCCACTGGTTGCACCACGTCTGTATCACTGTAGAAATGCCATTTGTGTCTGGCTTGTCTTTGAGGACACAGCTTTCATTATATCTCTTGAGAGACTGTTATTGATTCTCAGCTAAGCTTAGTAGTTTTCTGGTTTTGTTGTTTTCTGTTATCTGGCCAGGGTCATCTTTAAACTTTTTTTTCTGCCGTGTTATATAACTGAGTACAAAACAAAACGTACATAGAACTGAATTGGTACCCATCACATAGTGTTCTGGTATTTCCTTTACTGACTTTGTTGGATGGTGTTTGTTGGAACAGTAAATGTTGAAGATTCTTACATAAGGTATTGGTACATCAGGAATCATGTATATCATGTGGTTGTGATTTTTAAAGCCATGGGTGTAGCCTGCTTGAGAAGGTTACAGGCCGATAGCAAATGATGCTTTGTTCTGCAGCTAGTTTGTCAACTAGCTGAAGCTTAGTAAAAATAAAATTATGCAAGTTTTTACTGTAATTTGTAGCATATTAAACATTACATGTGTGTTGGCCAGAACTAGCAAGTCTTTGCCATGGAGCGTGGAGCGACCTTTAGACCTTTTTTTTGTTCTTTTTTTTAAAGCAGCCTGCACTTTTAAGTGCTTTTCAGGAGTCCTGGGCCACTTTTCTTCTGTAAAAGAGCATTTTCTGTTCTCTGTATATGCTTATCCTAATCTTAATAGTTTTTAGAAATGAAGTTGTGTTTGACTGTGACAAGTGACAAGCATTGTCAGCCCATCAGATTAAATAAACTGCTGTTGTAAGAACAGCTCTTGTTTTCTTCTGCTGTGGAGTACAAGTCATGTATTATTTCCAGAAAGTACTGTAAGAAAAACTTCCCTGAAGTAAAACTTACTGAGTAAATTGATAATTGATGATGGATTGACAATGCTTTGCTTGATTTGGGAATTTTGGTTGTATGAGTGTTGTTATTTCTGTGTCTTACCATAAATACTCTTTTCAGCATAGCGTACGGTAATAGTCTTTTTTTTAACTGAATCAGCATCAAGTGATCCTTTTCACTTAGTTGTAAGTGTCAGGAATACTGCCTTCTCTTGGGACAGAAAGTTGCTGAAGCCTTTATAATGTTGAAGTGCAGGAAAAAGGAACTGTAGCTGCAGATGTATGTTGCTGGGTTTTTTTAAACTTAGATTTTTACAATGTTTAACCTGCTTTCTGTTTTGTTTCCCAAATGCTACAGGAATCATGGGCAAGGAAGGAAGACAAGCTGTAAGAAACAGTGACTATGCAATAGCACGGTTTAAATTTCTCTCCAAGTTGCTTTTTGTTCATGGGCATTTTTACTATGTTAGAATAGCAACCCTTGTACAGTACTTTTTTTATAAGGTAAGTCTTCAAAGGATGCCAGTGAAGTTCACAGAAAAACGTGTAACTTTTTCCCACTAAGAGATTTATTTCAGCTCTAATATTTTTCTTGGGAACAACTTAAAAATCTCTGCTCAAACATGTTTTCTGGGCTTTTTTTTATATTTTACAATGAAATGCAGTAGTTTAACTGTGAAATTGGTTAGTGCTTTCACCTAGAAACAGGTTTTAAATACCATGATGAGTTTTCCTAGGCTGAGGGGCAGACGTGTTTGCTCTTTGAAAGCAGTGTTACTAGCTTGAAATTAAACACATTCAGTAGCAAGATGTAGAAGTATGACCTTTATTGTTTATCAATTTAATATGAACCAAATCCCTTCGTTTTTCTTAAAAGGAAAAAGGAGCACAGGAAGGAGTTGGGGGAGGGGAGGGCCCTCAGAAAGTGTGTGGGGAGGGAGCATGCTCCTTGTTGGCAGGCTCACCTTGGGAAAACTTGGCAGTCCCAGCCTTGACTTCAGACATTCTGAGGTGGAACGCTGCCAGGGAAGCAAGCACCAGAGCCTGAGTTGTCTCTGGGTACCTCTCAGGGAGCTGTGGGCAGGGTGAGCTTAAGCAGAATCCTAGAGGGAAGAGTGGGGGGACAGGCTGGGAGCTCGGTCCTGGCCTGGGGTGTTGGACATGCTGATAAAGTCTCTCTCTTTTTTTCTTTCTTTTCTTTTTTTTTTTTTTTTAACTTGATCATCAGTTTTGATTAGAAGTCAGAATCCATTATCTTACTTTAAATTGATTCTGGCATTGGCCACCAAGCCACTTTTTATCTTCTATTGTTTGCTTTCAGCTAAAGATAACAGCATGTTGTTAGGTTTTGGTTTGTGTTTTGTCTACTCCCATGGAATGGGAGAAATGTGGAAACTATTTTGCAAAGAAATTCTTGAAAAGAAACTGAGGGGAAAATGGATGGATTTCTCCTCCTTAAGTACTACTTGTACTCCCATAATGAGATGCGTTCATCAAGGACATTTGATTAAATTTATATTTTTCAGGTTTGTTGTCCCAAAGGACAAACAAAATATGCTCTCGAGCAAAGCATATTGTTCACTTTGCCAAGTAAAATGCTGAAATGCTTTATGCTCTCCCTGTGTGTTTTTACCAGCTTGTAAGAGTTAGCAATTTCTTTTAGGGTTGTGAGTTGTATACTGAAGACTAACTAGTTCCTTCACCCTTTTCTTTTTTTCAGAATGTGTGCTTTATTACACCACAATTTTTATATCAGTTCTTCTGTTTGTTTTCACAACAAGTAAGTGTTGGGTGCCATGCTAAAAGTGTATGAAACACTCAGGGTAAATAATTTGAAAAATGGGAAAGAGCTACACGGGAGCAGCATAGGTTTTACACTAAACAAATATCCAGGTTCATTTTCTATATTTGACAGCTTGATGTTACTAGATGGTTATATAAGTATAGCTTTTTTCTAATTAGTAAATACACATAATTAATGATTTGTTGCTGCTATTAGTGTGCTAATAAATTTTAATAAATATGAACAAGTTTTTTCTTTACAAGACTCAATATAATTTTTGTTTCTATTTTCAGACGCTCTATGACAGTGTATACCTGACTTTGTACAATATTTGTTTCACTTCCTTGCCTGTCCTCATATACAGTCTTTTTGAACAGCATGTGCATCCGCATGTACTACAGAGTAAACCTGTGCTCTATCGGTATGTATAGCTTGCCTATATGTGTCAGTGGCACATAATTTAGAGCAACAGTGGCATTGACAGAAGGCTGAACTTGCTGTTATGCATTCCTGCAGTATTTTTATATGTAATTTATGCAGTTTTTAGTAACTGTCTTGAGGCAGGAAGAACTGCAGCTACATGTTTTTCATCCCGAAAGTTAATTAACAGGACTATTTTAAGAAACGCAACTTTTTATGTCAGTCTTGCTAAGACTGGAAGAGAGTTGAGCCCTTGGTCAGCTTACATGATTGTCAGCCTTCTGCTCCGTTACTTGAAGGAGGTGAAAGTCACTCAGATACACAAAGGAAAAGCTAGGACACTGTGGTTAGGGGAATCGCCACAAAAATGCTTTACTAAGGTTGTAAGTGATTTCCTGTAGAAGTAGATGTCCTCCCAGTGGTAGCATGTTGCACTGCATACTGCTTTTTGGAGAAAAAAGGATATATTTTTGTAAATAAGAGATGTGTCTGAGATGATTCTCTTTCCTAACGTTTAAGCAGAACAAAGGGCAGGTATCAGACCTGGCTTTTTCTTCCTCTTGCAATTCCACCTCCAGGGAGAAGAATTCTAGTTTGTGCTATTCTGAATTTGACACATTAGAGACCCTTGCCATTGGTGATCCGTGCATAAAGCAGTGGCAAATCATGAAAGCTCAGAATTCCTTTTTACCCGTGATTTATGTATTTTTTTCATATGTCAGCATTTGTTAAGTGTATCTTCGTGCAGTTGACAGTTACGTTTGTTCAAAGCAGTAGCAGTCATGCAGTGTGAATGGCTGATTGATTATATAAAGGCAATATGAAATCCAAAATCTGTTTTATTTCCGCAGAGACATCAGTAAAAATGCCCATCTGGGGTTTAAACCATTTCTTTACTGGACCATCTTGGGCTTCTTTCATGCATTTGTTTTCTTCTATGGCTCATATCTTCTAATGGGAGAAGACACTTCGCTGCTGGGAAATGGCCAGGTACAATATCATAAGAATTATTCTACCACTGTATTTTTGGTGATAATATTTTTTTGAAAAATGCTCTTGTGTCAGAGAAATCTAAGTGGTTTTTATTTGTGTTTTTTGTTGGTTTTTTTTACTTTTGTGACCTACGTGATTAGCAAAGATGCTTGCTAATATTTATGTGTGCTCTCAAGAGTAGTATTTCTTAGTGTGGAAACTGTAAGACGTTTTCAGAAAGCATATGTCCATGAAGAAGATATCTTTCAAGCTAATAAATGTATTATGGTTGTCTTAAACTTTGTTTTCTTTTATATACTGTTTTTGTCAGTCATGTGTCAGAACTTCAGTAAGCGAGAGTTTAAATTCATTCATTCAAAACTCATTTTGAGTTGGACTTAGTTGCAGTGTCAAACAATGGCTTCTTTTTAGCATCTGGTATAAAATTAGGCTTAAATCTGATAGCTGCCAAAAGTCTTAAAACTTCTTCTGAAAATGTATTATTTTAATTACTCAATTTAAAAAAAAAATAAGTGGTGCAAGCTTCTTTTAAATTATACTTTTTATTCAATAAATGTTTTTAAGACAATGAGTTCATGAAATCATCACATACTTATTTGACTCTTTCTGTTTTAAAGATGTCAAAGTTAACAGTAAAAATCATATACAAAAATCTCTAAGGCTTGGATGAAACCATTACAAGTCCGTTTCCTTGTTTTCCCTGGTTCTGAGTTAGTTAACCCAATGTGGAACAATTAGATACTGATTTTTCTTTCATAAAACTGTTAAGGGTAGGGATACAAAGATTGCATATGCTTCTCTTATGATGCCATTCTTATTACTGACATGAAGCGCTTGCTGATTCTCGTGTAGTGCTTGGTAGAGTTGCAAGTTGTGGCACAAGGTCCAAAATGGCATCGTGCTGTATTCACAGTGATCGCCTGGCGATAGGGAGTGGGCATGAGCTAAAAAAATGCTTTCTGTGTAGTGATGTACAGACAATGGCCAGAATTGTCTTGAGTGGCTGAAATTGGAGAGCCTGTGAACTGGTTGGTAGCATCCCTGCAGAGAAAGGAGCAATAAAGGAGGAACGGCGCAGTTAGCTGGAGTACCTGTTTCATCATGAGATCTTTCATAAGGACGTTAAACTAGTTGTGCTTCAGACAGAAGTGTCTCTTACAAGCGAGGTGTGAGTGTTGTCCTCTGTCATTTGTTACAAGCTGTGTGACTTTGGAGTTCTTGTAACTGGTACAAGACCTCCAGTGCTCTTCTGATGAAGTAATTTGACACTATGAATCAGTGTGTTTCTGTGCACCTTAGTTGTCAAAGCCCCTCACTTCAAAAGTGCCTAGTAAATGTCCACAAGGCAGGAATGGGCTTTTTTTCTATTAAATTTAGTAACAAATGTTAAGTTTAGAGTATGTTCTGTAAATCTAGACCAGTATCTTAATGTAGACTTTATGGAGAAGACTCTCTTAATGGTTTCTCGTATAAATGAGCCTCAAGATTTTTAAAATAAACTTAGTGAATGAGCATACTGGAAATAAAGCTTTCAGGTGCCCTTTGGCTTCTCATGTTTTCTGTGATGTGACTTAAAAAAGCCCCAAAATCTTAGAATTTATTTGGAGTTACTCTCTACCTTCTCTGTGTTTGCTGAAAGATGGTTGTTAGAACTGGTAGAAACGTGTGTCGCAGTAAAATATCTGCAGTGCATAAAGTACGTTGAAAACTTAATGTGAGCCTAAAAAAGCCAAAGTTCAGGGCCAGAAAAACTCAGGTACTGCTGAAGTGCTTTCTTCTGACGGCCTGCAAGAAGTGATCGCTTTGTGAGAGTGTGTGATGCAGGGCAGTGTCAGGGCAAGGCCTCACATTTCCGTTGTGAGTTCTCAGTTTGGAGCAAAGCAGAGTATAAGAGATTGTAAATAATGTGTTAATGCTAGTGGTTTGTTAGGCTGACCTCAAGACATTGTACAACAACTTGATCTTTTAGTTCTTTTTTCTTCCCCCTTTTTCATGCTGTGCATGTCGTCAGATATTGAAGCCTAACAGGCAAATGGTAAGAGTTCAGAAGAGGAGGAGATACAAAATATTGTATCTGTTACTTCACAGGATTAAATGATGCAGCATCCACAGTGTAAATGTGTTCAAAAATAAAATGGTGGCAAGAACCTGTTCCGTGTTTTGCATTCTAACTCTGTGACCATCGAGAGCGGTGTTAGCAAAGACACTTTCTTTCACAGGTCACTCAGGAGCTGTAGTAGGATTTTACTTCAGGATTATTGTCGCAGCAGTTAACAACAAGCACGCTGCTTGTTAAATGTTACTATCGGTGTAAGAAGTAAATAGAAGGCCTCAGAAAATGTGTTATAACCAAGATCTTTTAAAATTATCGGTTAATCCAGACTCATGGCTGCCTCGATTTTGTACCTTGTGTAAAGATGAGAAAAGCAGTTGTGAGATCTGCCATCAGGCTGTTGGGGTTGTTTGTTTTTTTTGTCAGAGCTCTGTAACAAGGACTACAACTGTGCGAATCCCAGTTTCATGCCTCTGTGCTGTACTAACAAATCAACTCCAGGATGACTTTTGATTGCCTGTCTGCATGTGGTACCTTTTTCCTTGCTTGCTTAGTCTGCTACCGTTAAATACAGAGCGAAGGGTTTGGTCATTGTTCAGTACGTCAGTGGCAAAAACAGCTGTGAAACAGCAATGTCTTCGGTCTCAGCACCCAGACTGCTTGCAAGAGCCAAGCAGTTGGACCTGTTGGAGAATGGCAGCGTATGTCTGAGTAGCATGTGTGTAGATAGATCACAAACTCAGCCTCCTCGCTTGGTTGTCAGAGCTGAGATTTTATTGCTGTAGAACTTGTTCAGAGTTTTGATAGTTTCATTTACATGGGCAAGAGACTACAAAAGTGACAGATACACCATTTTAGAATTGAAACTTAATTTTGTGCGTATTAGCCTTGAAACAAAGTGTCTTTTCCTTAGATTTTTCTGTGAAAAAAAAAAAATGACACCATTATTTTTGAATTGTAAAATTGCGCTTGGGGTAAAGAGTGAACTTTCAGGTGATGCTGCATGTTGAAAATGATCTAGAAATGTTTAAACTCAGTGTTTTGCACTTACGTTGAAGTGAAACCTTCCACCCAATATTTGCTTTCTATTGGGTGCTTATACTTAGTTGAGTAAATCGAGATCTTCATTTTCGTATCATTTCATGTTACTGTTTTGTACTTTCCTCATGTTTCGTGTAGCCTTTGTAGTGATTTGTTTTGAACCAAGAACAAAGATAACTTCTGGGTGGTGAATTTTGCTCTTATCATAAGCTGTATTTTTTTCTCGTAGTTTGTGTTGTATCCCTCTTGCTTTTTCACGATGATTAGTTGTCACAAGCTTATGTCCATAGACGTGTTTCATTCGTGTAGCTGACTTGAGAAGAATCTAACTTACTGTGAATGTTCTTAACTAATATTTTTCTTCTGTGATTTTTGCCTTGCCATTTTCTTAGATGTTTGGAAACTGGACTTTTGGTACTTTGGTCTTCACCGTTATGGTTATAACTGTTACGATGAAGGTATGATACTATACTAATTACTCTCTGTGTTTGGGTATATAGGCAAATATGTAATAGAGTGATAATTTAAAATTGATTGTAAAGTTATACAGAAGTAATTTATTCTTGAGGATTCCAGATAAGTGATTTTTATGTTTGTTTTCCATGGTGATTAAAATTTTTTTTATATACTACTTTTGCATGTTAGAACAATATATAGTGTTTGAGCTGGAAGTTCATAAGTACATTCAGACCGATAGTTATGAACTTCTGTGAAGCAGAGGGAAAAAGGAAATTCATTGAAGTTATGTTTGTTTTAGATGGCACTAGAAACTCACTTCTGGACATGGATAAACCATTTTGTTACTTGGGGATCCATTGTATTTTATTTCATATTCTCCTTGTTTTATGGGGGAATTATCTGGTGAGTGATGCTTTTTTTTTCTTCCCCTCTGTCCCCCCCCCGCCCCCCCATAGCACATATGATAGATGAAGTTATGAGAAAACACTGAAGGATTATGTTCTGCCATCTTGCTCTGAATTTTGTGACAGGTGTCGGAAAGTAAATTTTTAAACCTAGAGTGGCCACTCACTTTTGGCGATTCTTTTAGACATTTGAGCAATGCTGCTAAGCTGTCCTGTGCTCGAGGACAGGCATTACTTGTATCTGACAGCCTGTGACTATAAAGGCATTTTTGTTTTTAAAAAGTAGATAGATTCCCAAAGGTGCTCTGTCAAAGGTAAATGTTTGCAACAGAAGACGCTGGGGTTTGAATCAGTAAAGTGATGTATTTTTACTTGTATTTTGGGGTAGAAGTAGGGTGTTGATTGGTTTCCTGCAACACAATTTAAAACTAAACCAGAATGGTACCCTCCTTCTCTAGAGTTTCTTTGCAGGTCAGGTCCAACAGATTGCTAGATGTCTGCATGGCCACCATGCAGTTGTAACTCTGCATTCTGAGAGACTTGTTACTAGGTGTAAAGTAAGGTACATTTTAGCCTGCCTGTGCTGTACTTTTGTTTCTAGAAGTTCCTTTTGGTAATTGCCACTTCTTTTAACTTTTCAGGCCATTTTTACATACCCAGGACATGTACTTTGTATTTGTTCAACTGTTGTCAAGTGGTTCTGCTTGGTTTGCCATAATCCTCATAGTAGTTGCTTGTTTGTTTATTGATGTTGTGAAGAAAGTGCTGTACCGACATCTACAGCCAACAAGTACTGAAAAAGCTCAGGTAACGTTATGCTTTTGTATCCAACTTGATCAACAGTTAAAAGAACACGTTTGTTAAAATCAGTCTTGTAAACTAATTGCATTCCTGTGATATTTAATTTTCCTCTTACATTGCTGTCATGTTTAATGCACAGACGTGTTCTCATCTTAAAAGATAATTGTTAATTTAAAATTGCAAAAATGAGGACACTATTTTACAAGGAAATAACATTTATGTTTAAATGATATTAACAGCAGTAGGATTATTTATAAAAGAGTCACTCAGTCTTTTGCATCTCAGCTTGCAACTGTATGAAAGGGTCACATTTTTGTACTGCTTTAAAGATGGTAACTTCTTTTTGTCTAGGTATTAGAAGTTCTCTCTTCAACTGTAATTGACACTGAGTAGTTCTTAAAATGTGATTAAAAAAAATTTTAAAAATGACCTTAGTGTGAGTTATTTTAGTTAGTATTTCTTGGTCATATCATATGCCATGTATTTGATTGTTGATTATGTAATTAAAGATAATTACCTGTGTGGCATTTTCATAAATTCATAGAAGAGGTCTAAAGATATGCTGTGATAATAGAATCTCCCTTTTGCCTGACACAGGCTACAAAAACTCCTTGACATCATTCTGTTGAAATTAGGCTGTCTTTTAGGTAAAAACCTCTTCTGTGTTTGAGTGTTTTCTTTTTAATGACAATCATGGTGAAGTCATCCTGGCCCATTGTTCTAATAGTTACTGCCTCTGGTTTCAGTTTTCAGCGTTTGTATCTTTTTATAATTTTTCTGCTAAACTGAAAAGCCTTCTGTTAACAGTTTTTTGGTTTATTCACGGTTAGGTTTGCGATCAAGTTAATTTTGTCGCTGAGAAGTAGACTTGACTTGCATATTTTGTCAAAAGGGTTATTTTCCAGTCTTTGAATCTTTCTTGTGTTTCTCCTGTAAACTTCACCATTCCTCAACCTCATCTTGAATTTTGGTTTTCACCAGTGGGCTCAGTATTCCAGCACAGTGTATATCAGTGCCAAGTATGGCAATAATGAATCCCCCAGCGGTGTTCAGTTTACAACATAATACACATCAATAAACTGATATCTTCTGCATTTTTTCTCATCTGCAAGTGATTATGTTGGTTTCTTCCAAGTCATTGATGAAAGGTCAGATAGCATAGGGCCAAAAAAAACGTGAAAGAGAATGAAGAATCCAGTTGACAAAGATATCCCATATACAGTCATGTTCTGAAACCTCTTAGCAGTTTTTAGTCCCTTTGTGTGCCATATTGGTTTTTTGGTGTCCTAGTTGCTTAATCCAAATTACACTGAGCTATGTGCCATACGGAACTCCTAACTGCATTACATCAATGCTTTCACCTTTGGTATCTAACCTTGTAATTACTTTGAAGTAAGTGCAGGTTGATTTACTTAAATTATATTACCTTTCTAATTCATGTGTTAAAAATCCACGTGAGATGTTCTCTTGATTTGCCTAGGATCAACATCATGCCAACAAACCTATTGCTAGCCAAAATATCCCATTAGTTCCTTTTCAAAAACAGAATATTAGCTGCTTTTTTCTGTCTTGGATTTTAGTAGTTAAAAACCAAGGTAAATAACCACTGGCTTTCAGAAAACTGTTCAGCTAGACCTGGTAAGACTCTTGATTGCACGTTATTGCACTTTTTGGATTAAAGAGTCTTGATTTAGGAAAAATTCTATAGGTAATGCTACTTTTCTCTTTTTTTTTTTTTTCTTAAAAGTTTAGTGGCAGCGTTTATCAAACACTTCCCTTTCCTTCCTTGCTGTACCTCAGCTGTTTCTGTTTGGCAGTGTATTGGTACAGTTGTTGAGGTTTCTCATGTTCCTGAAGTGCTTGAATTAAAAGCCAAAAAGCCCACATCATTTTTTCCCTAGCTTGATCCATATACTTCTTGTTGTATTCTCTTGCTTTCTGAATCAGTTCTAAAGAATTTCCGGATTCAGTTTGCTTCCACTACAGTTATGTCATCAAGGACACAGTCAAACTTCTTAAGAAAGAATCTTGATGAATGTCTTAACACCTTCCCTGTGGCTGTAGCTTGATTCATAGCCATGGGGGTTTTCCTTTGTGCTACTCTTGGTCATCTGGGTTTTTTTCCTTATTCCCATTCTACTTTGCCATTTGACAGTGCCAGCATTAGGGTCGATGTTTACCAACATACTGTCTTTTTCTGAAAGCGTGGTTCCCAATATCCTAGAGTCGAGGTATCTAAAATCTGATTTGACCAGAAATGCTTCAGCAGCCATTCAAAGGTTTCTCTGTGTGTGTCTGATAGTGGAATCATAGTTAAAAACGTATTTGCGAAAAGAAGGCACCTGTTTGTTCCTTTCTTGAGGTTTAATCTGTTGAGATTTTCCCACTCTTCCTTTTAATGGGACAATCGGCCCCACTGATTTCATCGGCTGTTCTTGTAGTGTGGAAGTAGACATAAGTGAAGATGAACAGACGACCAGTTTCACACATTTATTGTCAAGAAATGACAGAGTTCTTCTTCCATTATTATATTTCATCAGATTTGTTTAAAATTTCTATCAGATCTCTTTTTTCCAGTTTCAAAGCAGAGGAAGGGACTTTCAGATAGAATGAGTTTGGAGAATGCCTTTATCCTAAACACTAAGGAATTTTCCATGGAAGTAGTTGAAAGAGTGAATATGGAACTTACAATTGCCCTTTTAAATGTGATTTTCATAGTGTAGGTGCACCTTCTATAGAACTGAATATTTCAATTACTCATTTTTAATTGTAGGACTAAATTAGTGTATTTGCATATGGGGGGAAGAAAAAGTTTAGCTTACAGCTTGTAAGTTTTTATCAAGGCAAGATAAATTGTTATATTAAGTAGTCACTGATTTTTAAATCACAGCTATTTAAGTTATTTGTTTCTGTCTGCCATCATTTAAATTCTAAAGTATTCCCAGCAGGGGTGAGCAAAACACAGGTTCCTCAACAAAGAATGCTTGCCTCTATTGTTTGAATTTTTCAGAAACTAAGAGCACACCAGTTGTGTGAGTTACCCAACTTAGTGCTCTTAATTCACTGTATCTGTAGACATCTGCCTTACTCTACTAAGTATATAAGGAACTTGATTTTGTATCTTTTATTTAGCATAAGGTCGTAGAGTCAATTTAATATAAGGTCATAGCGTCAACAGTCAATCTGTCTCTCATCAGTTACATGGTACAGGTAGCGAAGTGACTCATAAGAGAGCAAAGAAATTTAACTGGTATGAGAGAGAAACACTTGAGAAATTCTGCTAATGATAAACTTTTAAATGTAAATATTGTTCTGTCACAACTTAAATCTGTCTGTTCCATTTTGGGAAGTCAGTATATTAAAAATTTGACAGGCAAGCATGAGTTGACTTTTATAGAGGGAAGAATTTGGTGAACTTTGCCTTCCTTAACGCACTTAACAGTGCAAGTGTGTAAATTTTTTTTTTTTTCTTCTGTGTTCCAAATTTTTTTGCTGGCCTGAAAGAAAATCCATCTTACTATGTTTGACTTGGGTCTGTTGCCCTGAAGTAGCTTCTGGGTAATTTCTGACTATAGGTCTGTTGCAGAATCATATAGGAAGAAGTGGACATTAAGGTAAATCTGAATCAAACTATGAATCGTTAGGTAAATATAAGTCACAGCAATACTGAGGGGAGAAGGTAATACGGAACAAAGATGTCTGATAAAGTATAGATGTATAAGTGTATAGGTCTTTTTTTCTCAGTATGAAAGCTAAGGTACACTTAAGAATGGTCCTACCAAACAAAAACTGACTGTGATGATCCCAGGAGCTGTCTTGAAGGTACCAGGCTTGTGTTCTGTATATGATGTGTATTCCACTTAAATAACAATGTCTTGTCCTGTGTCTTTCTCTTAGAAAATTACTGCTGCTACTTACTGACATGTATGTTCCATCCCTTCTCTGTCCAATTGTAGATGTACTCCAACAGAGTTGCTTTAAGTGACGAGTTCATCGCACTGCAGCCATTGTCCAGGGCAAGGAATCAGCTGAGCAAAATTAGGTAGAGTAGGAGGGACAGTTCCTCATCAACTCTTATGCATGCTGAAGGTGAACTAACCAGTGCGGAGAGAGATGGGAAGAGGCATGAATATTAGTGGGTTGAGAGGGCAATACCTGTAGTGCAGATACATTCAGTTTGGTTATTTCTTGGCTTTGCTCTGTGTTTTTGAGCCAAATGCTTCTCCTAAGTAGCATGTGTTGGACGTGCTTTTTTTTAGGAAAAAACATCCCTAGCATGATGCTCAACTTTCAGAATACAGATCTAGCTCTTCTTGCATCCATTTTTAAATAATCACAGTTTCTAGCATGGTTATAATGCTTTTAATTTCTTTATGATCTAAATTAACAGTGCTTTTTGCATGTTGGATAATTTCAGCTTCATAAGGCTGTGATAGGAAGGTCCGTGTATTTCAGGCAGCAATTTCTCGCAAGTTGTTTGCCCATTTTAATTTGCTTCCACTTGTGTTGAAAGAGCAGAAAATGTTTTGAGTTTGGGTGCGTACACTTGTGCAGCTAAGGCTTTTTGTGTTTGTTTTGTGCATCTGTAAAGTGAGTGTTGTTTGTTTTCAATGTGTATAGATCCATATTCCTAAAGGCATTTGGCTACAAAGTCCTAGAAAATTATTCAAAAAAAGATTGAAGTGTACATGTGGCTGTGTAGGCAAACCATTGTGATTCTGAAGCTCTTCAAATGCACCAAGTTCAGTATATGAAATGCTATCAAATGCTGATTCTCTTTGTAAGACTAAAACATGCATATCCATCAATAATGTCTCAACTTTTGATGTTTTATCCCACCCTTATCTACTTCTATAGCAAGAGTTAATGCAAAGAACTGATTCCTTTTTTATTTTTTTTTTTTTAAGGTGACTGTTTAAAAACACGCAAGTAGGTGCTAGGAGAACCAACCAACCTACGTTTTTTGGGACTTAATTGCCATTTGTTTAACTGAGGGAAAGCAGGAGAGAGGAAAACGATTGTAAACGATTAGCAGATAATTTTTAGTGGTTAACTGAAACAGATGATGCAAGTCCGGGAGGGGCTGGGGGAGAAAAGCTTTGTATTTCCTCTGAGAGTCTGCTACAATTTGAGGAAGAACTTCTTCACTATGAGGGTGACGGAGCACTGGAACAGGCTGCCCAGGGAGGTTATGGAGTCTCCTTCTCTGGAGATATTCAAGACCCACCTGGACAAGGTCCTGTGCAGCCTGCTGTAGGTGACCCTGCTTCGGCAGGGGGTTGGACTAGATGACCCACAG